>Ga0315279_10001240_pt1 | contig 43282 bp, 51 predicted proteins | sample YL17G06_20_MG_FD_203694 | JGI IMG/M metagenome (GOLD analysis project Ga0315279, IMG submission 203694) | Sediment microbial communities from Yellowstone Lake, YNP, Wyoming, USA - YL17G06_20 | ecosystem: Environmental > Aquatic > Freshwater > Lake > Sediment | place: USA: Wyoming | collected...
CTAAAATAACTAACTTTTCAATACATTTTATTCCCCTTTCTTCATTGGCTTCGATAAAAATGTAACCGTTCTTTGTTAATTCAAAATTTCCTTTATTACAAGTGAATATTCCTCTTCCCTCTAAAACAAGAAAGAATACAGCATAAGGTTCTGGATGAGATTTTATCTCCTGATTCTTTTCTAGACATACGAGAACTATGTTAAATTTCTCTGATTTCACGATATCTTTTTTTAAAGGTTTTTCTGATGAAAATTCTTTTTTCGATAACAAATTTTTGGTATACATCTTATTTACCTCCAAAATGCTCGTCGTAAAATTTAACCATCTTGTCCATCATTTTTCTTCTTTCTAAAATCATCTCTAACCATTTTTTCAGATATTCTTCACCTTTTTTTGTCATGGTGTATACTCGGCTGTCTGGCCCAGATTCACTCTTTTTCCAAGTTGATTTAATTAAACCCTCCTTTTCCATCCTTCTAAGAGTGGTATACATCGTACCAGACTTAATTTTATGCCTGCCTTGGCTGATTTCTTCTATCGCCTTGATTACGTTATAGCCGTGCATTGGCTTTTCACATACAACCCTCAAAATTAGAAATTTCAACCATCTTCTCTCTGGGTATCCACAATCTTTATGGCATCCACATTTATTACTTTGGCACATAGCATACTATATAACAATGTTACATATATAAATCTTTCAGTAGAAAAATAATTTAAAATAAGAATTGTCGAAAAACATCGTTTGGAAAGGTTAAGTGTGCATGCACTAGTTGTGGGACTTATTTCATGATCCTCGGTGGTGAAGAAATATTAGTTGTAGATATAGAACAAAAATCTAAATGATTCCTGATTGATTGAAATGATTCCTGGGATCCACATACAAATGGCCAAGGATTCGATGGGGCTTAGACCCAAATTCATTTGGGTCCTCTAATTCATTTTGTTAAACATATATTTTATACGGTCTTGATTTATAACCCCTAGGAGTCCAGTAATAACATACTCTCTTACAAAATTCTGAGTTAACAAACCATTTGAATCTTTTACAGAATATCCCATGTTTTGGTTTTTTAGCGAAAAGTTCCTTCAAAGTGCAATCAACACCATATATACACAATTTTGACTCTTTTTGTTTTACTATTTTCCCTGTTGCAAAGGCGATGTTACAATGGCTACATCTGAAAACATAATGACCAATCAAAGGTCTTTTACACATTGGACATTTGCTCTTTAGTTCTTTTTTCAAAAAGACACCATTCTATCTTTGATATTCTTCAATTTCCTTTCGGGATAACTTGTTTGGGTCATGTAAAATAGGTCTTATATCAACTCTCCAAGGTTTCGTATAATTGTAATTCACATTATGAACCAGACATTCTCCAACCTTTAGTTTAGGCAATAAACTGGAGTATATCCCACCATATCTAATACTCGCTCTTTGTATATCCTTCTCAAGTCTCGTTGAAAATGAAAACTCCGTTGCCACGTTTCCAGTAACTCCCGCTCCAAACTCTGAAAAAATTTGGGTTGGTAAGATGACACCTATTCCCCACTTTCTGAATTCACGGCAAGCCCTTTCTAAAAACATAGCACCCTGACCACCAAACTGTGGCAATAACATATAGCCATTTTCTACCACTATCAGTATTTCAAGTTGGTCAAATTGTTCGTGCAATGAAAGGAACAAAGACTGAAAACTATTTTTCATGAAATTATTGTAGTCATTTGGCGTTAGCCTGTCTACCATAAAAATAGTCATCTCCCCTTTTTTGAAGTCATCTACTTTAATCCCAAGGTCTGTTTTATTCACATCGATGAGTTTTGTTTCAAACCCCCTTGCATCAGATTCTTTAAGACCAAAACCCTCATATTTTTCAAGCATTCCCTTATCTTTACAAGGGTTTACAAAACCTGTCCACTCTAATGTGGGGTCAAAGACAACGACAGCAACATTCTTTAACAGGCATTCTTCTGCAAGAACCATGGACGCTATTGTTTTACCTGTGCCTGAACCGCCTATTAAAACCGCATGGGTTATTAGTCTATCCATATCAAAATAAGCCTTTGTCTTTATACCACCAAGGTTGCCTATCCACAAGCTTCTCTTATTTAATCTTGGCAATGATTCGCTTGATATGACTCCAGTTTCTGTATGCTCTGGCATGTATATCACTTTTGGCTTTATTTTCAATGGGCTTCAATATTAACCATGCCTACCCCTTTATACAAAATACTTTGCTTATTCTTCAGATTAATTGTAAACATAGTAACTGCTGCTAAAACAGCAAGTATTCCTCCGAACCCAAGACCTATAGCAGGAGATAGTGATGTCCACAAGAAACCGACTACAATACTTGAGAAAAAATCTCCTATCCCGTCAATCGTACTCATTGTTCCAAATCCTGTGCCTCTCAGCCTCTTATTTATTAGCATGGAGGCAAGTGCTGGCTGTGAAGATTCTATAATTGCGGTGTATATTCCAATTAGAGCGAATAAAATAACTAAAATTATTTTACTGCTTCCTGCGAATATAAATCCGAAACATAATAAACCGAATATCGCATAACCTATACTAAGAATACTCTTTTTGCTATACCTGTCAGATAAAACTCCAATAGGATAGCTTACGATAGCATAAACTATATTGTTAAATGTATAGAGTCCTATCGCAAAAGCACTCGCTACAATAGTTCCTAATGAAGGCGATAACAATTCTTGTGCACGCAAAATAAGTAGAGTCGGCGCAAAGTTTGAGATTCCAAATATACCTACAGGGATCAAAAATCTCAAAAAGTTTGGCGACAGATGTTTTATGCTTTGCCAAGTGTTTTGATTATTTGGCTTTTTGGCTTTTTCTTTTACAAATAATAGAATAGATACGAATGCAAAAATTCCTGGGATTACAGATATTAAAAATATTGTTCGTATTGGTACATGAGAAAGTAACAAAAATGCGATAAGAGGTCCTAATATAGCACCTAATGTATCCATTGTCCTGTGAAATGCAAATGCCCTTCCAACTGTTTCTTTTCTTGTTGATTCAGAAAGAAGAGCGTCTCTTGTAGGAGACCTTATGGACCATCCTATCCAACCTGCTGTTCTTCCTATAAGAACATGCCACCAGTTCATCGCAAAGGCAAAACTTCCCTTGCTTATCGCTGTGATAAAGTATCCAATCGCAGCCAAACCTTTTCTTTTACCAATCTTATCACTATACCAACCAGACCATACTTCAAATATCGTTGATATTCCATCCGCAACCCCTTCTATTAAACCCAATGCAAATGCAGGGGCTCCAAGAACAGAAGAAAGGAATATAGGTAGAACAACAGAAGCCATCTCATGATTCATATCGGAAAAGAAGCTGGCCAAACCCATACCCAAAATGTTTCGATTTAACCATTTTTTATTTTCCATATCGTTCATCTTAGTTATAGAAGTAGAAGTTATTAGCCCATAGGCATTTTAGCTTTTGGCAAGGCGAACTTCATCGCCTCATAATCATAATTATATTTTCTATTTTTAAATTAATAATCATACATTTTTTTGATTAAATCCCGATAATTTGCAATACCAAGTACATAAAAAAATAGAGGATAATGCATACAATAGAAGTAAAAATAGTAGCGTCAATAATGCTATTCCGAATTCTTTTATTTTTTTCCATTTTAGGAAAATGGCGATATGTTTCTAAAAAGATAATTAACCATTCAATAACAGAAAATTCAAGAAAAATTGGGACGAGTACAGTATTCAAAATATCGATTTGCATTTTGGTTTATCACCTACCCAACATACAGATTTCCAAGAATACATGAAAGCTTGCAAGGAATTGTTTCTTTCACCTGAAATATGATTAATTTCATTTGACATGTCTCACTCTTCTTACTATTGAATCAATCTCAAAGTTAAATGGTAACTTTTCTATTTCCGCCATTGCAGACTTAACTAATTGTTCTCTTCCTTCATAATCTTCACCTGCCCATTCTTCTTCATCTAAAGGAAAAAGATCGCCAATCAAACATTTCAGACTAAACGAATTTTTTATATCTAATACGTATACCACATCATGTTCCTCGTCCACTTTACTGAAACCACTATTATCTACAGACCAGTTCAATTCTATAAATTCATCTAAATGTTTCTTGATGTCAATTTTCTTATTTTTTAGTTTTATCTCAAATATTTGTTGCATTTATATCATTCTAATTGGCTCTTAAATTCTGTTTTCATTCTGTCAATATCTTTTCCTATAACAAGCAGTTGATCAACGACCTCCTTTATTCTATTTTTGTAATAGAGTGTTTCCAAGTACTGTAATTTTTTCTTTATCTCAAGCAATCTATCTAAAAAGTCTCGATTTATGACATTTAGAGAGAGTAGGCAATCTAGGTTTTTCTCTGTTGGTTCAATTCTTCCGAGTGACCTTTGCAATGCATAGAACACTAGCTGTTTTGAAATAACAAAATATTTTGATTTCTCCTTGAAAGTTTCTATGTTGTACAATTTCGAAAAGAAGAAGGACACCATCGAGCACAGTTCCTCGACTCTTGTAAATTCTTCGACTGTTTGATCCCTTATTCTTTTTATGTTATTCTCCATCAATTTCTTGTTTGCCAATGTATCACACAACTTAAAGAATTAGAAGCTATCAGCTTCTTTATAGGAAGCGGTTAAAGGTGAGCCTCATCACCTTCAATTATTAAATAAAATTCACATTTTATAAATTTAATCGTTCATTTTTGAAAATTTTTAAAGATTTGGATTGATGATGGGTTGCATATGTATTGTTCAAGGATTGGTTGGGGATTGATGGGGGATTGATATTGACTTTAATGTTAAATTTTGTTGAAAATAACATTGAATTCGATGGGATCCAGTTGTATATAGACCCGAACTCTTGACCTTTGATTTGATTTAGGTTTCTTCTTGCTTCTGTGCCTGATGGACAATGTATTTTATATTTTCTAATTCAGGAAAATTCACCTTAGCGTTTTCAATACATTCAATTACATTTGATTTCCTGATTTTCTCCGCAAAATCTTTACCTTTATCGGTAATGTGATAGATAAAAGGTTCGGATTTACGGTCACCTTCAATGCAAATAAAACCTATATCCACTAAATCATTAAGAATTTTTCTCACCCAAGTCGTATCTTTATCAAGTTCTCTAGCTAGTAACTTAGCTGTTGTTTTAACTTTTCGGGTAGTACGAAATTTTTGGATTGGTCTAACTTTTTCTTTGGTTATATCTATGTTTTTTTCCTCCTCATCCATTCTCTTTACTTCTAGAATGATTTTAAACATCTCCAGTGGGAAGAAATAAAGTTCCATAAATTAGATTTTGATTCTCTTAATTTAAAAGCTTATAAATAGATGAGGAACATGTGTCGTGACATCACATCCTATACGCAATAAAATGATAATTAATAAATTATGGTTTATGTTTAAGATAAATCTAAATTGTGATAAAAGTAATGAAAACAAAGTTAGCAAAAGCTTGGAAAAGTTTGGTCAGAATTTCCAGTTTATTTACACAGTAATGGCTAACGATCAATTGGAGATTGAATTTTTCTGTAAAAATTTATCTGCACGAAACGAAATCGTGCGGCGATTGAAACATATTAAAGGTTTTAAAATCCTCTCGATGAGGACTGAAAAAGGTGAAGAAAATGGGTGATTACAACCAAATTGAAAAAGTTAAGCCCAAATGGCGAGAACGTTGGAGACGTCCCCTGATAAAATTAGGTAAATCAAGGGGAATAATAATCCCGAAACCGATTCTTAGCTGTTTAGGAGCAAGATTAGGACGTTGTGTGTATATAGGCTGGATTATAGACGAAAATAGTAATCGTGACATGCTTGTGTTGGATTTTGAATAGGTGATGATAGAAAAAATATTCGGAATATATTCGTTTTTTGATTATGTTTATATTTATAAATGTTCTCAAAAAACGAGTAAAAACCAACGTCGAATATTAGCCCATAAAATATGTGATTGTTATGAACGAGAAAGAAATATTATACAGAAGTGAAGAGAAAACTTTGAAAAGATTAGATGAAATTAAAAAATCTGATATAAATGAAAAAAATAAAGATTTGATTAACAAATACCATGATTATTGTAAATATAGTAGGAAAATAGATTCTAATACAAATGAAAGATATAACTATGTGCTTTTTAGATTTGCCAAATGTACAAAAAAGTGTTTTCTGGAATTATCTGGTGATGGAGATTTCACAAATCTTATAAAAACTATGATTAACAATGGTAGAAACACAGGAGAAGTTTCCAAAGGGTATTACATCCAAGTTTTAAGAAATTTTTATGATTATTTAAGAAGATATCATGGCTATACTGAAAATTATTATGTGCTGGAGGACAGCAAACAAGTGAAAAAGAAAAGGTTTAATTCCAGAAAAGAACTTCCAGAAAACGAAGAAGTATTGAAAATAATAGAACGCGCTTCTTTGAGAGATAAAGCCTTATTTTCTATACCTAATGAAATAATCTGTAGGCTCGGAGAGTTGTTACTTCTTAAAATTGGGGATGTGACTCCTTTCAAAGATGAAGAAGATAATGAATTTGGAGCCATACTCAGACTGATAACACTAAAAAAGAGGAGTCGAGAACCTGTTTATCGAGAAGTTCCAATAGTGGATTCTTGGCCTTATTTGAGAGATTGGTTAAATGAACACAATTACTATGATCCTAAAAATTATGTTTTTGTCAAAGAAAACGGTGAAATATTAAAAGAGGCTGGAGCAAGACAGGCGATTAGAAAACTCAAAGAAGAATTAGGCATTAAGAAGAGAATTTGTTTCCATGCGTTTCGCTTTAAGGGTGCGAATGATTCAAAATATGAAGAACAGAGATCTATACCACTAAATCAATTGCCAGATATAATGGGTTGCAATCCAGCCAATCTTGAAAATTATTTCGTTCAAGACTATGAAAAATCAAACGCAAATTATCTAAAAACTCGCTTTGGAATAAAAAAAGATGAGAATATTAAAAAGATGACCATAAAATCTAAAAAATGCCAGTGTGGAGAAATGTTGTCACCAACAAATAGAATTTGCCCGAAGTGCAATACTCCAAATGACAATTACTTAATCAAAAAGACTGAAGATTATAAAATGAAGCATGAAGCAAAACGAAAATGGTATGAGATTATAGAGAAAGTTTCATCGAATGATGAAAACACTCCAAGACTTATAGAGGTAGCTAATAATCCAGATGTTACAGCAAAATTCTTAGAATTTATAAATAATGGTAAATTGTGATAGAACCAGGAGGGTGATTATTTTAAACAGAAATCAGAGATTCGAATTCCTTCTTTATCAATTCTGCACGTTTTGTTAGGAATGTATTAAAATCATTATTTTTTATCCCAAAATTATCCAGATACCCGATCAAATGACCTTGTAAAGCATCTTTAATATTTGGATTAGAAGTTGAAAATATCTTGAAATATTCAGATGGGGCTTTATCTAAAATATCCTTATTTAATGATGACGGTATGAAGCAGATGTTAGCTACACTATCAACTTTTTCAATTGATGGATTGTTAATTTTTTTAAGGTATTTCCTTGGGAAAACATGATGCATCTCCCTACTGTTGTATTTAGAGAAATTTTTGCTCAAGTCTACAGCAGAGTTATTATCGAACCGTTTAGGGTTCTTACTTGCATACAGGCATAATATTGTCAAGCAGAATGCATTTCTTAAAGAATATTTTTGAGAAAGTATTCTGTCTATTTCAAAGTTTATTTGATAATCAAATTTAGCACTTTCTCCATCGATTATTTTATTTATTTCTTTAATATCCTCTGCTATTTTTGATTCGACAGCAGAGTCATACCTGTTGGACAAACCTACCTTCCAAAACCATTGTGCCATTTGTCTGATTTGAGTGTTGTCAGGTTCATTAAAATCATTTTTTAAAAAGAAATAAGATACAGGGACAATCATAGCAGGATAAGGTAATATCCTTGAGATTTTTACACCAAAGGAATTTTTAAGCAAATCAATAGATAGTTCAATAGATTTTAAAGAATCCGCCCAAGTATTTTTTAAGTCTTCTTTCTTCATCTGAAGAATGTCTTTTCTTCTACACTGTTGAAAAACATGTGTAGCAATAGATTGAAGTATAGTTACTTCGGGTATTTCAAATTCCGCAAGTTTTTCTGCAAATTCATTCAGCTCTTTTCTTAAGTCAAAATCTTCTCCATAAGTTTTTGCTACCATCAGGTCTACAACACTGAGTTTTTTACCACGAGTGTTTATTCTTTCAAATATATCGCAAACAACTTCAATCGGTTGATTTTTTACCCTTATTATAGAATATTCATACCCAGTAAAAGCATTCCATACTTCCTGAAAAGCTTGTTTTCTTGAGTCTGGTAGTCTATTAAATATATCAAGATGATTCTCAAAATCTAAAATTTTTGCAAGTGATATGAACCTTGATTCATCGTCGTCATCTTTTTCTGCGACGAATTGTTTGTTATCAAGGTCGAAATAAATAAGATATTTTTTATTGTTTATTACTGCTTCTTTAATGCTCGCATATAAAGAAGTAATCCTTTGCTGACCATCTAGAACATAAGATGCAAATCTACCTTCAGGAACTTGTTCTAATGGCAAATTTCCTATATTTCTAAGTGAATTGAGGTGTTCATCCGTTTCCCAAAAAAGAAAACTTCCTATCGGATAACCTCTATATATGCTGTCAAGAAGTGCGATAGTGTCATTCATTTCCCAGACGAAATCTCTTTGGAAAGCTGGTATTTTGATTATACCAGATTCGATATCATTAATTAGTTCTGAATAAGACATTGTATCGGGTTTTATTCTTTTCATTTTAAACCACAATAACCATCTTTTTCTAAATTTTATTCTTATAATTACATAGTTAAATCTATCTAATCCGAGATTATCCTAAAATAAATTAACTATCTTCGGAATCTTTTTCGTATCCTAAAATTTTCCACGCTTCTTGTAGCTTATCTTCGATGTATGCTTCTTCTTCTTCAAGGTCAGTTAGTATACCTGATGCTTTCGTTCTGATTTTCCTGTGGTATGATTTATATCGTAGAATGTCATTGAGTATTTGGGTCAATTTAGATATATCTATTTGGTTCTGTTCAATATCTTTGTTGAAAATTTTATACAAGTAAGGCACCAAGATATCCCTCAAGAACATCATAGCTATGTGGTGTTCCATGTTTTCTCGTGATGTAACTATGATGCATCCCTTCTCAAACGTGTATATTCCAGCAGGCCTCTCTTTCAAGCGCAGTTGATCTTGCTTCTTCGCTATCAGCATCCCGATATTTTTTTTGTGAAACACCATATCAGTTTTCAACTTCTCTACATCTCCTTCTGTTATAGTGCCCTTATCTTTACTGTCAATGATTGCACCTATACCAGAATCAATCCATCTACCGATATTGATCTGTATGCTTGACCACAAGATATCACCATGACCCTCCTTGCTTATGTTTATGAACTGTTTGTTTTGATCAGGAAAATTTCCTTCCAAATCTTCAAATAGCTCTGATTCTGCTAATGTTCCTTTGATGGAAGGGTTTGATATGGTTCTGACCTTCAGTTCAGAATATTCAGATTCTACCTTTTCAATCTGTTTATCCTTCTCTTGTATCTGGCCTTTCATTCCTTCGACGATTTCTCTTAATGATCTGATTTCATTTTCGTACTTCTCTTTTTCGTCATTCCTAAGCTTTGGTTCCATCAACTCCTTTACTAGTTCAATCACTCTTTCGGAGGTCTTTTCTGTGATCATGTATTTTTTATAGCTTGGACCAGAAAATTCAAGGAACTGCTTGCCGACCAAAACGAAGGTCTTCAGCTGTTCAACAGTAATATCTTTTAAAGTTTTTTCAGTTAATCCAGTGATTTGTATCAATTTTTCCTTAAGTTCTTCAGTAATGTCCTTTTCACAATAAGGACAAATAAGCATAAAGGAGGTATGTGAGTAAAATGAATCACTATCACATCCTCCTTTTCCTTCTTCAATCACCTCAATTTTTGCGTCATCGCGTCGTGCTCGATTATTATTTGTCATGACCATAATAGAGAAGGCAAGGCTATTAAACCACGTCCAAACATTTCTAAGGGACAAAAAGCCTTCGATGGGGATACAAAGATATATATACCAATTGCTAATATAATATACAAAGAGTTTGGGTGTTATATATGAGTGTGGAAGCAAGACCGATGCCGAAATGGTTGATGACATGTTACTCCCAACTTTGGAAAAAAACAAAGGGGAGGGAGTTTGATTTTGATCTAGTCTTGAGAACATTGAAATATAAAGATGAAGGAATGATAAGTCTTGCGTTATCCAGACTAAATAAACATGGATGGCTGACAGTAAAGATAAACCCGAAAGATTCTCGTAAGAGAATCTATCAGTTGAAGAACCCGGAAGAAGGTACATTGGAGATCGCCAAAACTAGCTAGTACGCTGATAGCAACCTGATGCCCTGATAAGGCACGATTTCTATCATGCCCATTTCTCTCAAGAAAAATAGTAGTTCCCAGACATTTTCCTTTTTCATTGAAAAGTTCCTGCAAAGTTTCTCGAATACATAAGGGAAGCGTATTATCTTTGTGTGCGGGCTAGAATATCTATCCAATTCTTTGAGTCTTGTCAAGAGCAGGGTATATAACCCTGCGTTGACATGATTTTTTTGGGTTTTTAGATTCATGTTTCACCTCCTTTTTTATTTGAATCTTTACCCACTCTTTCGAACAGTTCCTTTCGAGGCAGCTTCGGACCTTTACGAAGGTCTTGGATGAAACTATTCACGAGCTTCACCCATTCCGGTAAGTCCGATGTTGTTTTTTCTTTCATATTCGTCACCTATACTATTTGTATAACATCTATACTAATAGTATAAGTATAAATATTTATCGTTATTTTTGTTTGTAATCACTAACAAGTGAAAATTAGAAAAAGAATTTTACCGACTGAAACAATCGTTATTTATAGGCTTGTTAAGAAAATTAAATTATATGGTCAAACTAACTTTTTATGGTGGAATAAATCAAATAGGTGGTAACAAAATCCTTTTGGAAGACAGCGGGACAAAAGTATTCTTAGATTTTGGGATGCCTTTTTCTGAAGTTGGTAAGTTCTTCTCTGAGTTCTTGCAACCTCGTCAATGTAATGGCCTTGGCGACTTCTTTGAGTTTGGATTGATGCCTGACTTAAAAGGCCTGTATAGAGAAGATTACCTAAAGCACATGGGAAGAAAGCCAGAGGACTTAGGTTTTCAAGGTGTGTTATTAACGCATTCGCATGCCGATCATGCGGCATACCTGCATCATCTGAGATGTGACACCCCTGTATTCTGTTCTGAACCAACTTATGCCATTCTTAAGGCGTTGAACGATACTGCAAGTGGCAGTTTTACTGATCTTACTGATATAACTGAATGCTTTGAGACATACGTCAACAAGAATGGTAATATAAGCAGAAAGAACGCTAGAACCCACCCTGATATAAGAAGAGATAGAAAATTCAAAATATTCGAGTTCGGAAAGGAATTTAATATCGACAATATTAGAGTCAAACCGTTCAACGTCGACCATAGTTTACCAGGGGCAACTGGATATATCATATACACATCATCCGGAACGATTGTATACACCGGCGATTTCAGGTTTCATGGCAGGAGAGGAGAAAAAACTACTGAATTCTTAGAAGCATGCAAGAAAGAAAGACCAGATGTCCTTATTATTGAGGGGACAAGAATTGATGAAGAAAGTTCTATGAAAGAAAAGGATGTAGAAGATGAAGTTTCTACTATCGTCTCTAAGTCTAATGGTTTGAATGTTTGTAACTGGCCTGTTCGTGATACGGATAGGATGATGTCATTCTTTAACGCAGCAAAGAAAGTAGATAAAAAACTGACTATCAGTCTTAAGCAAGCCTATTTACTTGATCTTTTGAAAGATTGTAAAGATGCTGAAGTTCCTGATTTCAAGGATAAAAATTTAGAATTGTATGCAATGAGAAAATCTTGGGGTCTCATAGGCAGTGATTGGGATGAAAAAACGATAAACGAAGATTATGATAAATGGGAACAGAATTATCTTGATGATGCGATATGCTATAAGGATGTTCGTGGTGATCAAAAAGATTTCATGTTCTTCTGTACTAACTTTGACTTGAAAGAGCTCATCGATCTGAAGCCTGTAAAAGGATCTGTGTATGTTAAGTCAGTGTGTGAACCTTTTGATTTAGAGATGGAGATAGACTGGAAAAGAATTACAAATTGGATTGATCATTTTGGAATGGATCTTCAGAAGACGCACATTTCAGGCCACGCTTCCGGTCCACAATTGAAAGAATTTGTGAAGAGTGTTAACCCGAAGATGGTTATTCCTGTTCATACATTGCATGCTGAAATCTATGATAAATGGTGGGATAAGGTTCATTTGTTGAAGAAAGTTGGAGAAGTTGTTGAAATTAAATAAACTGAAATAAATTGATAATTATGGAAAGTAAACTTGAAACTAAACAAAAAATTAGAGATTTTATTCCTACAATACAATCTGCTCAAAACATATTTGATTTCTTTAAAATACTCAACTACCCCAAAGATAAGATTTTTGACCCAACTTATAAAAGAAAACTCACAGAATTTGAACTTAAAAAAGATGAAAAAGATAAAATCAAGGAAATTTATACAGTACTCAGTTTTGAGAAAGACTTATCTGCATTTTTGATAGAAACTAAAACTCTATCATCTCCATTTATCAGGTATATAACAAAAGTGTTCTCAGATAGATACATGCGTTTTCTTTTAGTTTTGACCACTGATTATAATGAAATTGTTTTTGTTCTCCCAGATTATGAGATGATAGAAACTGGAAAACACAAATTAAAGACGATAAGATTAGTCTTAAATAAAGATGAGGTTTACTATACTGATGTTGAGATATTATCTAATCTTTTTTTTGAAGGCAAAGAATCTACTTGGAGGGATGTTTGGAACAGATGGAAGGATGCCTTTAGTTTGGAAAAAGTAACAAAGGAATTTTTTGAAGATTATAAGAACATCTTCTTTATTTTAAGAAAACAGTTGAACAAACAAGGTTTATCAAGAAGAGATTCACATGATTTTACACTTCAGTTTCTAAACAGAATCATGTTCATTTACTTCATTTCTAAAAAGAGATGGTTGAATAACAACCCTAAGTTTATGAGATGGTTGTGGAGGAGATATTTAACTGAAAGAAATGTGGGGAAAACTGAGAAAGATTCGTTTTATGATAAATGGTTGGAAATCATATTTTTTGAGGCTTTCAATAATAGATTTTCTGACTCTAAATATCTACCAAATGATGTAAAGGAAATTTTACTCAAAGCACCCTATCTAAACGGTGGTTTATTCACTAAGAATGAGTTGGACAATTTATCAGTAAAAATAAATGATGAGTTATTCAAAAACATCTTTGAATTCTTCGAAAAATACAATTTCACGATACGAGAAGATTCTCCATTAGACGTTGAGGTTGCTGTTAATCCACAGATGATCGGTTATGTTTATGAGTCATTGGCTTATGTAGCTGAAGAAATTTATGACAGGACTGATTTTGGCATATTCTACACTCCAAAAGTTGAAGTGGATTTCATGTGTAGAAGATCCATCGTAGAGTGCTTATCTAAAAACTTAAATGATGTTCCGAAAGAAATTTTCTACGAATTTGTGTTCTCAGAAGAGAAAAATAGGGCTGAAGATTATTTTGAAAAGAGTAAATTGTGGTATAAATTAGAAGAAGTTCTTGATAACTTATCTGCAGTAGACCCTGCATGTGGAAGCGGGGCGTTTCTTGTAGGCGTATTGAACGTATTGAGTGAATTATACAAGGTTGTTTACAAACACATAGAAAGAACGATGACTGACTTTGAAATGAAAAAAAGGATAATTGGAAGAAATCTGTATGGTGTGGATGTGATGACATGGGCCATAAGGGCTGCTGAACTCAGGCTTTGGCTTCAGTTGATAGTCGAGACAGAGTTGGACGAAGATTATTTGAGGACTTATCCTTTATTACCAAACCTTAACCTTAACTTAAGAGTTGGAGATTCTCTGGTTCAAGAGATAGGTGGTATGAGTCTTCATTTAAGAGACCCTAACGTTTCTCAGAACATAAGAAAAAAATTATTACAACTCAAATCCGAGAAAGAGAAATTCTACAACAACGACCCAACTGCTAAATTCAAGAGAAAAGATCAGATGGTTATGGAAGAGATACGAGTTTTTATGGATATAATAGATGACAGAATTTCTGCACTTAAAAAAGAAAAAGAATTGCTTAACCAGAAATTAAATAAGTTGGAGAAAGACACTCAAAGAGATTTGAAAGGCAATTTTATAAAAGTTTCTGAAAAAGAAGTTTCTGAAATAAGAGAAAGAGTAGACGACATTGAAAAAGAAATCGATAATCTTTCAAAAGTTAAGGAAAACCTTGATGATCCTACTAAAAAACCCTTCGTATGGGAAATTGATTTTGCTGAGATTTTTGGCGACAAGGGCGGTTTTGATATAGTTATTGGAAATCCGCCTTATGTCAGACAAGAAAAAATATCGCCTCCGAATAAAATGAAGGATGAAATTACTTTAGAGAATAGAAGAGAGTATAAAGAGAAGTTGATTAATTCTGTAAAATCAAAGTTTCCTGCCGTTGAAAACATTGATAGGAAAAGCGACTATTATATTTACTTTTATTTCCATGGCTTGAGTTTATTGAATGACAAAGGAACATTTTGCTTTATAACATCTAATTCATGGCTTGATGTCGGCTATGGCAAAGAATTGCAGGAATTTCTTTTGAAATATGCTTCAATAATTGCAATTTACGACAATCCAAAAAGAAGTTTTGCTCACGCAGATGTGAATACTATAATTGCCTTATTTGGATCCCCTGTTTTCAAAGAGGAAAGAGTTGAAGGGCTTAAGGTTATTGGAAGCATAAATTGGCCCATGCTTTCACATACAGCTAAATTTGTAATGTTCAAGAAGTCTTTTGAAGAAGTTTTGTCGGCAAAGAACCTTATTGAAATTGAAAATGTCAAGGTTAAGATAAAAGAGCATGGAATTACTGAATTGGTGAAGAATGTTGCCAAGACAGATAATTACAGAGTCTTTCCTATCATCCAAGAGGATTTACTTGAAGATGGTTGGGGATATCCCGAAGATTACAAGAATAACAGATTCAAGGCAGGTGGTTATGAAGGGAATAAATGGGGTGGTAAATATCTGAGAGCTCCAGATATTTTCTACACAATTTTGGAGAAAGGAAAAGGAAAATTTAGCAAATTACAAGATATTGCGACAGTTCTCCCTGGATGTTATTCTGGAATTAATGACTTCTTTTATCTTGACAAAGAAACTATATCTAAATGGAAAATTGAACGAAAATATTTAACACCCCTTATAAGAAATTCTGAGGTTGTTAAAACTTTGAATATTGTAGATACTGGTAATAACTTTGTGTTATCAATCCCTTCTGTATCAAAACAAGAATTAAGAAAAGAGAATTTCTTGAATATAATAAATTATATTGAATGGGGAGAAAAACAAGTAACTAGGCAGAGACAAAAAACCGAGGCAGGAATTCCATGGAATAAAGTAGAAACAGTGAAAAATAGAAAGTATTGGTATTCAATACCTCAAAAAAATCTTGAATCCACTAATCTTTTTATGCAGTATGTTTCGAATGATAGGTTTTATTGCCCATACTCTGAAAAAAAATTAGTTAGCGATAGATGTTTCCATAGAATTTTTATTAATAAGGGAATAGATTTCACAACATTAGTAGTATCTCTAAATAGTACTTTACAAATATTTTTTGTTATGCTTTTTGGCAGGTCAAGTCTAGGTCAAGGAGCTCTAAAGTTTGAAACTAGTGATGCTAAGAAGATAATTGTATTTTATACTGAAGTTAATAAATCCAAATTGCAAAAATCATTTGATAAATTAGGTAAAAGAGAACCTGTTTCAGTTTTCTTAGAATGCGGTATTGATCCATCAAAACCGATTCGTGAACAGGAACCAAACCCTCTTTCTGATAGAGCTCAATTTGATAAAGTTATTTTCGATGAACTTGGATTAGCTGAAGAAGAGAGAAAAGAAATCTATTGGAGTATATGTGAATTGGTTAAAGAAAGACTTGAAAAGGCGAGGAGTTTGAAAGGTGGATAAAAATGGAAATGAAAACTGTTGAAGATATTACAAAGTACATTTCAAATTTTAGATGTGTACATTGTATTGGAATTGCTGATTTACTAACTCCTGAATCTAAACTAATACAGTTTGATTTGTCAGATATTTACAAAAGTTGGAATAAATTTTTAGGAAACAAGGAGTTATCATTTTCAAGATTTCTGAACATATATCATAATGACTTATTGCTTACTTATGCCTTAAAAGAAGCAATTTTGTCTCTGAACAGACTTGATGTTGAGAAATGGAAATATAAAAAACCATTAAAAGATTGGCAAAAAATGAATCTTTTAATCAAGAGCCATGAAGCTGTATATCACTTGGTTAATTTAACAGTACTTTTACGAATCAATTATGAGCGATTTCTTCTTTGTTTACAAGAATTGTTTCAATGTGATAAAGGGAAAAAATTCGAAGCGAGAAGAAAAGCAATAATAGATAAAATGAGGGAAAAAAATATAAATTCAAATCTTATTAGGGTGGTTGAATCCATTGATATTAACAAAATTAAAGAGTATCGTGAGAAAATAATACATAAAAGTGGCTTATATTTTCAAGAATTTTTTCCTTCTACAAAAAATAATTTAGATTTCGATGAATTTTTAAGAGAAATAAGAGGGGAAATTGCAAAATTTTACATTATCATGCAAAGATTCGTATACTATTCTATTGGTAAAGAACCAAAATTTAATATTAAATATGGCTTAATGTTAAAAGAAGAATTTAATAAACGATTTAGAAAAGCCAAAAATATAACATAGAAAGTATTGATATAATAGAAATGTTCAGAACAGAAGGTTGGAAATTTTAAAAGGAGAATGATATGCCAATACCAAAAGAAATCATAGACAACGGTGAAGGAAACAAGTTGGTTAGTTTTCTGAATAACGCCTTAAAGGAAAATCCTAAGACGAAGTTCGATATAGCAACTGCCTTCTTCAATGTACAAGCATTTGCCATGATTAAAGACAACTTAAATGGTGTTGAGAGATTTAGGCTTCTGCTTGGAAAGACCCCAGAAATACAGAATGAAAAAACCCTTGGGAATGTTCTTCTCCAGGAAATAAGAAGAGAAATTGAAGGGTTTGACTTGACAAAAGAGTCCGACAAAACAGTAAAGATTTTTATTGAATTTTTGAAAAGAAAAAATGTTGAAATAAGATTATTCGAGAAATTTCTTCACGGAAAGGCTTACATTTTTGATGATAGGATAGTCATTGGCTCATCAAACTTTACTGCTGCGGGACTGACAAGATATGGAGAATTAAACACTTGGAAGCAAGAATCTCAAGCAGTTTATACTAGAAAAGAATGGTTTGAAAAGTTCTGGGCGGAATCGGTGGATTTTAAAGACGAGTTGATCAAGTTATTAGAGGATTCTAGGTTCGGAAGTAAACCTTATACACCATATGAAATCTACATTAAAACATTATATGAACTGCAAAAACAGGATATAAAAGAGGAAGAGAAAAAAGAAACTCCTAAAGGGCTTCCAGAGACAAAAGTAAACTTAGCACAATTCCAAGACGATGCGATTGCAAGAATTTGGACAAGGCTAAAAAAATACGGCGGTTGCGTCGTGGCCGATTCTGTCGGTTTAGGTAAAACATGGATTGCCAAGAAAATTCTTGAAAAAATAGGTTATTATGAAAGAAAAAACATCCTGATAATCTGCCCTGCTCAACTAAGAGAGATGTGGAGAAGGGAAATGAAGAAGATAGATGTAAAAGAAAATATTCTTTCTCAAGAGGATTTAGCATCAGAAAATTTCTTAGAAAAAGCGAAAAAAACACTTGGTGGAAGGTTTGACAATGTAGAATTAATCGTTGTTGATGAAAGTCATAACTTCAGAAACCCATTATCCAACAGATGGGAGAATTTCTTCACTCTAGTCAATGACAATATTGTCAAAAAGGGCAATAGATCACACATACTTTTCCTAACGGCAACCCCAATAAATAATACTCCATGGGATTTGTACTGGCAGATAATGCTTTTAGTTTTAATGGACAGATCAGCATTTATTAAAGAAAACATTCCTGATTTGTTCAAGTTCTTTAAACAGGCTAAAGATAATCCCTCATTACTAAACGATTTGTTAAATGAAATTTCTATAAGGAGAACAAGAGACTATATCATTGAGAACTATCCAGACGCATACATTCTTATTGAACTGCCAAATGGTGAAGTGAAAGAGCAAAAAATAATTTTTCCAGAAAGGGTATTAGAAAACATAAACTATCAATTGGATAAGGCTTACAAGGGCATGTACAAGGAGATTTCCGACACCATAACGGAAAAACTGACAATGGCATACTACAAAATACTAGAGTATAGGAAACAAGGACTAAAAACAGAAGAAGAAAGATTAGCATTGGGACGTATGATTGCTATCGGTGGTATTTTCAGAACAATACTACTCAAAAGATTAGAAAGTAGCGTTGATTCTTTCAGAAAAAGCGTTTCTAATCATATAAAATTCTTAGAAAAATTGAAAACCTACTTAAAATCTGGAAAATTGCTCACGAAACAAACGTTTTTCAAATATTTAATGAGTGCTGACGAAGAATTAGAGGAAGAGGAGTTAAAAGACGAATTGGAGAAATTTGAAATAAAGAATTACAATGCTGACGAATTATTTGAGGATATAGATAAGGATATTAAATTATTGGGCAAGATTCTCGAAAAAGTAAATACCATAGAACCGGAGGACGATGCAAAATTAAAGGTTCTAAAAGAGAGATTATTGGATTTATCAAAAGACGGTCAAATTGTTTTATTCACCTATTATGCGGATACTCTAAATTACATCTACAATGAAATAATAAAAGACAAGAGATTTTCAAAATTAAAGATTGAAGCAATTTCAAGTTCAGGAGCAACAAGCAAGAATTCACAACAAAGAGAAAAAATTATTGAGAATTTCTTCAAGAAAGAAATTGACATTTTAATGAGCACTGATGTTTTATCAGAAGGCCAAAACCTTCAGACCGCTAAATATGTTATTAACTACGATTTACATTGGAACCCGACAAGAATGATACAAAGAGCAGGTAGGATAGATAGGATTGGATCACCATATAAAAAAATATTTGTTTATAACTTTTTCCCAGAGGATGAATTAGAAGAATTATTAAAATTAGTCCAAATTCTACAAAACAAAATCATTGATATTGATAAATCAGTGGGATTAGATCAAACGATACTTGGTGAAGAAATACACCCGAAGGTTTTCGGTATAATTAAACGAATTAAAGAAAGAGATTCTACCGTATTCAAAGAACAAGAAGACTACATGTATGGTGGTGGCGAGAAGTTCTATCAGCCCTTAAAAGAGTTCTTGAAGAAAAAGGCTTTAGAGGAATTAGAAAAAATACCTTACGGGGTTCATAGTGGATTGAAGAAAAATAAAATTCGTGGTATATTTTTCTATTACAAGTATGGTAATGATTTTCATTTCTGGTATTTGTATGACGTAAATACTGATTCAATAATAACCAATAAAACTGAGATAATTGATTTTCTATCATGTAAACCCAATGAAGAAAGAGTCATACCTAATTTCTTTGAGAAGATATATGAAATAAATAAAATAATAGTTGAAAACATCGAAAGAGCTTACAAGGAGATTGAATTAAGCCAAACACAAGATTCAAAATTAAAAGAATTAAGTAAATCCAGAAGCACGAAATTTGTTAAAAATATGATAACTGAAATAGAATTACAAATCGAATCTTATCTTAGTGAATTTCCTGAGGACGATTCGATACAAAAATTCTGGGAACCTGTGGAAAATAAGCTTATATCTATACCTCAGACAAAGAAAAGACTACAATCTCTAAGAAAAATATGGAGACAGTATAAAAAAGATAATGATTGGAAAAAATTAATCAAAGAATTAAGTAATTTTCTAATAGAAAAAGGAATTTTCAAGAGAACTATCATAGAACCATTTGATAAATCAAAATTACAATTAATAACTATTGACTTTATTTCTTGAAATTTAAATAAGATTATTTAAATAACTCCTTCTTCACTCCACTTCTTCTCTATCTCTTCAGCCATTTTTCCACACTCAGGACATTTATCTGTTGATATTATCACTTCCTCACTACTTTTTCTAATGGTAGTACTCTTCCCAGCCCTACAACTGGTCCTCTTAGCAGAATATACGCTTGGTTTGTAGAGGAATTTAATGACACCCCGTTTACAGAAGGGACATTCAAGCCATTCTTCTTGGATAAACATATTAATCAAAGTGTAAATTATGTTTTTAAATTTTTCTCAAGTTCATTCTTCTTTCTTAAAATAAACTCAAATTTCTTTCAATCTTTCAAACTTTTTCTCCAACCCTGCAATTCTCTTCTTCAAAAATTCTATCTCATCTCTTATTGGTACTTCTTGCTGGTCTTCTTTGGTTATATTGGTAGAAATATTCTCATTCTTTTTATTTAATGCATCTATTCTTTCCATAAAATTCAGTCTGGTATTCAAAATTAGTTTTATTTGAAAATCGTCAACTTTTCCTTCTTTCCATTTTTTCAGAGATTCGTCGAATGTCAGTATTCTTTTCTTTGCATGTCTCACACCAAGTTCAGAAAGGTAATATACATTTCCAGTTTTTTTGAAAAATCCTTCCGTCACCAAATGTTGTAGTATCAGCTTACTACTAAGTTCATCTCCATCAAGAACATCTACCATCTGTTCTGTCGTTAATCCTTTTTCCGGAGAAATAATGTTTTTCATAAACATTACTTCCATCAGAGTTGTGTGCCCCCAATTGGGTTCTTGATATTCTTCGCTGTTAATCATACAGATTACTTTATCATTTTTTTCAATTTTTAAAAAATTATTTTTTAAATCCTTATACTACTTCTTGAAAAAAGGAAACAATTTTGTTGATGAAATAACTTTTTTAAGAACGGATTGTTGTTTAATGTAATCCTCTGCTTCATTTTTTCTTATGTAATCCTGAACTACTGAGAATTCTTTATTACTTGAAATAATCTCATGCACTTTTGATAATGAGGAAAAAATCCTAATTTTTTTAACTCTCTTTCCTTTATCTGTCTCATCATTAATACTCTGCCAATTGTTTAATGACTTTTTAATATATTCCTTATCTTTTTGTCCAGTTTTATCAAAATCAGAAATAATTTCATCAACAAAATTATCGAAATTTTTATATGAGGTAAGAATTTCCGAAAATTTTGATACCGTTAAATTCTTCTTCAAGAAAAATTTTGTCATCGCTTCAACTGGTTTTTCTTCTGATGAAAAAGCTTTAAATGTTCTCAATGAAAAAGCATCGCCAACAAAAAAAGACTCAAGATGAGGTCCAGATAAATTATAAAAGTCAGCAAGAGCTCTATCCAAACCAACTCCCAACATCATTATTCTTCTTTCGTAAAAAGTATCCCAAATGTTGTTATACGATATAAGATTAGATTTCAAAGATCTGTTAAGTATTGACACTGAGTTTATTGTTTTAGTCTGTACCAATTCATTGTCGATAAATCTGAGTAGTTCGTTTATTTTTTTATATGAAGGATCGATGGAAACTATAATCTCTTTGTTTGATTCGAAATTATTCTCCAAAAATTTTTTAATCATTTTTTTTAATTCTGATAGAGGAGATTGAATAAATGGCAATATATAAGCATTAAATTCAGTGAATTGGGTTATTTGCCAGGTCAAACGATAAAAGTTATTTCTCAATTTACTGTTATTTGAAAGAGTTGTATTCGCCTCATCAGTTGGTTGAATTAAGATTCCCTTAAAAGGAAAATGAATAAACATTGGATAATTTGTTTGAAGCTTTCCTATGAGACGACTTACATAACCATTATTAGTAAGAAAATTACTGAGCCTATCATTTGACACTCTTACATCCATTATACCAATTGGAGTTTCGACTGCAATTTCAGATGGAAGATTGGCCTTAGAAGACATTTCTTGTTGGTTTACTACTCTTATAGGACTTCGAACTTCTGAACCATTTATTTTTAAATCAAGTGCTCTAACTTTAAACGAAAGTCTATTACCAGTATCCACTTTTGGACTTCCTATTCTTTGAATAACTCGCCCCATATAGTCATCCCATATTTTTCCTTAATTTTTGATTTTTCTGCATAATTTTCATACATCTTGTAGACATAGTTGAGAATACCGTTCCTTCCGAGTTGATCCCAACCCTTTCTTTTATTAGTAAGATCCTCAATCAGTACTTTAACCATATCTTTTTTCATTTTCTTCAATAGTAATTTAATCATACCAATCCCTTTTTCAGTTATTCTAAATTCTTCTTTCCTGCCTTTTGCCCTACCTTTAACCTGAATCATTCCGTTTGAAACTAAAAACCATATAGCTTCAGAAACTCTGTAACTAAAAGGTCCAAATTTATGTCCAAAAAATTCTGGATTTAGTAATTCTATTCCATTCTCTTTTTTCAATACTTCTTCATATGTTAAGAATACTTCCTTCATCAGGACAGTCCTATTTATTATCGGCTTATCACTATGTGAATAGAGTAACATCAAAATAGTATCCTCTGGAAGAATACGTAATCCTTTTTTATTTTTTGAATTTTCAAGTTCCTTTATAATATTCATAATCTCATCACCTTCGATGGTTGTATGTTATCCAGGGTATAATTCAATTTATTTTTATTAAAGGATAAAACAAGATAAAAACTCGAACCAAAATGATTTTTAAAAAAAATATTAACTTCTTTGTGATTCATCAATTTATTTTTTATAGAATTCATAAACCCAACATACTTGGGTAATGTTACAGCAAACGTGTTTTTTAAAAAATCTTGACCCTTAATTTCATATCTGTTTATTAGTTCCATAATATATTCTTTCCTTGCTGGATTAAAATTTGTTTTATCTAGGATATCTTTTGTTAAAGTTTTTACTAGTTGTCTATTTAGTAATAGATATTCTATACCACAGTTTTCACATTTGTAAATTTTGAAATTTTCATGATTAATTAAAAACTCAGAATGAGAAGAAATGTCTTTACCCATTGAAGCACCTGCATTTTTTAATAGAGATAAACCCATCAAGAAAGAAGATGACGTTGTTTCTATCTTCATCTTTTTTTCTTTAACAAAAAAGCTATTACAATATATACATATACTATTAGAAGGTTTTTTTGGCATTTTCAACAATTCATATAATGTATACTAATATTTATTACATCCACTGTTATGTAAAATTCTTTTTAATAAATATCTCGAAGAAAAATTCTTGAAATCTTATCAATATTTAGTAAAAAATTATTCATTCAAATTTAACAATCCTTGGAATTTTCTTTAATTCAACAAATTTCCAACCTCTCCTTTTGAACAATACTGCCAACACAGGAATAGCTCCGCATCTTCTGGCTACCCTCATCAATCTCATTAACTCTTTCCTGAATTTTTTTGTGTAGAAAACTTTCACTTTTCTAGATTTTACTTCAAAGAGATGCGGCTTTCCAGATTTGATTCCAACTAAATCGCATACTGAATTTATTCTCCTGCCGCTGGAGGCAACTCTTTCAACATGCCATCCTTCCTTTTCTAACTTGTCTGCCAATTTTCTTTCATACCGAAAACCACTCGGCATATTTCATCACCTTCTCTTTTATATCACATTCTGCAGGCGGCTTGTCGTATCTGATTTTAACTATTACAGGTCCTCTGGGAATGAAAGGCAAGTCCCATTTATCAGACTTCTCAAACCCTCTGCAAGAAATCTCAAGGATAATCTCTGGATTGATAATCAACTTGTCTTCTTTTCTGTCTACTGCAAAAGATTCTAAGATTTTGGTCAGGTCTTTCTTCTCTTGAACTGTCAATCCAGAATAAACTTTCCCGAACTTCAACAATCTGTTGTCGTCCCTGCAAGCCACCACAAACTGAGACAGCATGTTATTGAAAATACCTTTTCCATAGAATGCTTCTACGATTACAAGATCCAAAGCAATCCTTGGCTTCAACTTCAACCAGTCGAACGACCTGCCAAGACGATACCTTGAATGAAGATCCTTGATCATGATTCCTTCATAGCCCTTTGCTATGCAGGCAATGTAAAATTTTTTTATGTCACTGATTGTTTGAGGTATGATGTAATCGATGAAAGATAATTTTGTGCTCTGGAATTTCAGCGTGTTGTAAAGAATATTCCTTCGTTCCATCAATGGTTTGTTCATCAGTTTTTCTCCGTTGTAAAAAATAATATCAAATACCCTCAACTCTGGATTCTTCCTCACGTTCCTGAAGTTGCCTTCACCGACTATCTCGCCATCGAGTATGCAATCTCCAACAACTTGTTCGTTTATAGCTTTAACCAAGCTTGGAAACTTGTTCGTTATGTCTCTCATCCATCTAGAATAAAGCCTGACAGTTTCTCCAGACTTGTGCACTTGAGATCTTATTCCATCTACCTTAACATCGACTATACTTTCGCTTGGGTTAAGCGATTCAAGCCTCGCATCGTACGCCAACATCGGCTTGATTGGTTGAAACAACATTTCTACCACCTTTTATATGTTCACGATAACCCTGTATCCTCAGGCTTATTTTCTTGTACAGAGGATGACATTGTCCTGTCTTTTCCATAACGACTCTGTGCATCTGCAACAGTCTGGACAAATCGAAGATGAGGATACCAAGTTTACCTGCCATCTCATATGCTGAAGGATAAGCCCTAGTACAGCAGATAACACCGGTAGTGTTCCTCGGTCTGAATACTTGTTCGCCTCTCCATGTCAATCCTTCGCGCAAACAACCTGACATGCCGATAACATAGCCACTACCAATCGGTCGATCAAAACGATAGTTCTTACAGCTGATGCCATACTTGCATAACTCAATCGCTTTCTTCGCTGTTTCTTTGATCGTGATGTCATCTATGTTCATGATGATGCGGATTATATAATCGATCGGTTCCTTGTCGCACTTGGTGAGTTCGATGTTCATGCCCTTGATTTTCAAGTATTCAGAAAAAGTCCATGTGGAGAAATCCTCAAATTCATTGCCGTTGACTTTCAGCAGTTTCTTCTGGCTGATTATTTTTTCCTTGTAGTACTGCTCATACAGCTTATCGAAGATTATCTCTGGGATGGTCGGTTTGTAGAAGAATGTCCTGATGCCTTCGATTCTCTTCCTTGCGATCAGCGGATTACCAAAGGCATTCATCCAGTCACGATAGAAGCATAGGCCAAACCATTTCTCCAATTCTTTTCTAGTTATGCCGTTGTCATCGATCAACTGTTGCATTGAAAATATTCCTCTTGGTGAATTGTAAATCATGTTCAAGACTTCCATCACTTTCTTCGGAACTTCTTTGGTCCAGAACCTTTGCCACAGCGCCTTCTCGGAGAAAGAGTAGAGGTATGCTCCTCTTGATCCTATCGACCTGACTAGGAGAGGTATCCTGAAGATGAATCCTCTCTCTGACAGGATTCGCATCAGATCTCCGCAATGCTTGTAATCAGATTTTAATTCCAGTTTTTCCTTGGCCTCACTTCCGCAGAATACTTCGTTCGGATGATCTCTTAGGAAGCAATATATCTTGTGATGATCGCTGCCGATCCACACACTTCCTTCCACTGCCTTGACAGGAGAGAATTTTGGAATTTTATCCGGCCTTTCCTTCAGCGGTCTTTTCAGTTCAAGCATACACTCAACTTGATGATTCAGAGACTAACGTCTAACCCAAATCTTTAATTTCGGTATAGTTTTGATTTAATTTTGGCTTAGCTTTGACTAAGCCATATTTTCCATAGAATTAGCATCAGATCGCTGCATCCTGGCAGCTTACTTCTCTTCCTTTTTTTCCGGGATTATAATTGCATTTACTACCCCATCTTGAGATGGTCTAGAAACAACCTTTGCATTTCCAATTTCAGTTTTGATTATAGTTCCTTTTGTTATTATACCTCGTCTTACATAATGCGGATGGGCATCATTTTTAACAACATCAAGTATTTTCACTTTTTTCATTTTATTAGATTTAGAATCTATAACATTTGCAAATTCCGCATGCGAAATTTTGATTTTTCTAATTCCACCTCTTTTTCTTTCGATAAATCTTTTCTCTTTTCCTAACTTAGTTAGCAGTGGCATGGATACTCTTTCATATCTCCTCTTCTTTCTATGCAAATGTATCACACCACCAGTTACTTTTTTTCCTGTATCAATGTTCCATTTTGCCATAATATCACACTCTTAATCTTTAGGTTAAATAAATTTAAGCATATCTTTTTAAATATTGATACTAACAAAATTAAGCAATGAAAGATATGTCAGAAAGACCAATTGATGCATTGGATCATGCAAAGGGAAAGAAAGTTTTTGTTAAATTAAAGAATGGCGATGAGATAACAGGCAGCCTAAAGGCTTTGGACTTACATCTGAACCTATGGCTGGAAGACGTGGAAATTCAGGGCGAAAATAAGAGAAAATTCAATATAATCCTTATAAGAGGAGACACAATTCTTTACGCTTCACCTGTGTAATTTTAGTGGGGATTAGATGACTAAAGGAACGCCTTCTTTTGGTAGACATAATAAAAGAACCCATGTACTGTGTAGAAGGTGCGGAAGAAGAAGCTTCCATATAAGAAAAAGAAAATGTTCTGCTTGTGGTTATGGTTCTACTTCTACTTTAATGACATATAAATGGCGAAATAGGGATATTAGACGAGACAGAAAGAGGTAGTTCATATTAAACGAGACTTTTAAATTTTTATCTTATCTTTTTCTCATAATTATTGTAAACGTTAGAGGGCCCGTAGCTCAGCATGGTAGAGCAGCTGGCTTTTAACCAGTTGGCCCCGCGTTCAAATCGCGGCGGGCCCATTCGTGATTCTATGTGGAAAAATCCAATACCAATGGTTGATGTAATAATAGAAAGTAATGATAAGATCGTACTGATAAAAAGGGGGACCGAACCATTTAAAGGAATGATAGCAATTCCGGGGGGACATATGAAGTTAGGTGAAACTATAGAAAATGCAGCAAAGAGAGAAGCAAAAGAAGAAACTTCTCTTGATATAGAATTGATAGATATTTTAGGCGTATATTCTGACCCAAAAAGAGATCCAAGAAAGCATTCCATAGCTACTGTTTTTATAGGGAAACCTATAAAGGGGGGTTTAAAGCCGGGTAGTGATGCCAAAAAAGCCTTATGGGTTGATATTAATGAAATAAATTTGCATGAATTGGCATTTGACCATAAAAAAATATTGACTGATTATTTAAAATGGAGAAAGAAAAAAGGAACTTATTGGTCTACTAAGTAGGTTTACATGTTAATAAAAATTTATGATAAATTGTTGAATCATTTTGGAAGACAGAATTGGTGGCCGGGTAATACAAAGTTCGAAGTTATTGTTGGGGCCATTTTAACACAGCAAACATCATGGAAGAATGTTGAAGGAGCAATAAATAACTTAAAAAATGAAAATGTCCTTGAACCAAAAAAACTATTCAATTTGCCAGTAAAAAAATTAGAAAATTTGATTAAGCCATGTGGGTTTTTTAAAGTAAAGGCAAAGAGACTTAGAAGTTTTTTAGAATTCTTCATAGAAACTTATGATGGGAATTTAGAAAAAATGTCAGAAATATCCTTAGAAGAATTGAGGAAAGAATTACTATCTGTGTATGGGATTGGACCTGAAACTTGTGATTCAATTTTATTGTATGCAACAGAAAAACCTATATTTGTTGTAGATGCTTATACGATTAGATTATGCCAGAGATATCCACTAATCAATTCTAAAAAATACGAAGGGGTACAAGAATTTTTCCAGAAAAATCTACCAAAAAATGTGAATTTATTCAACGAATTTCATGCATTAATAGTAGAATTGGGAAAAAATTATTGTAAGATTAAACCTGTGTGTGAAAAATGTCCATTAAAAGAAGGTTGTAAATATGCGATGGGTATTAACAACTTGTCCAGTTAAAAATAGTAAGAAATTATCAGATGAAATCTTGAAATCAAAACTGGCAGGTTGTGCTCTGAATATATGTCTTTGTGACAGCAATTTTTGGTGGAAAGGCAAAATCGATGAAGCAAAAGAAAATCTGATTATTTTTAAAACGAGAGACGATCTGGTTAAAAAATTATTCAAGAAAATAAAAGAATTGCATCCTTATGAAATTCCATTCATTGGAGAAATCGAATTAAAGAAAGTTAACGAGGGATATGCAAAATGGCTAAAAGAAGTGACGAGATAGAAGCAGTAATTTTTGATTGGGACGGGACGTTGATTGATTCGAATAAGGCAATTTACAAAACATACTCAGAATGTTTGAAAAGATTGAAACTACCAAAATTGTCATTATCAAAATTTAAGATATTGTATGAATCAGATTATAGAAAGTTTGAAGTAAAAGTAGGAATTACACCAGATAAAAGAAAGATTTCAGATAGAATATGGCTTGAATTTTATGATAAACAAAAATTAAATCTTTTTCCTGGAATAAAGAAAATTTTAATGAAAATAAAAAATTATTATTTGCTTGGCTTGGTTACTGGTGGTAGTTTAAAACGAATTAAAGAGGATTTACGCAGACATGAATTAGATAATATTTTTGATGTGGTTATCACTGGTGATGATTGCTCTAAGAAAAAACCAGACCCCGAACCTTTGATAAACTGCATCAAAAAATTAGGCATTGAACCAAAAAATTGTATTTATGTAGGTGATATGGATGGTGATATAATAGCCGCTAAAAAAGCTGGTATGGTTTCTGTTGCAGTTAGTTGGGGCTGTCTCAATGGTTCTGAATTGAAGAAAATCAATCCAGATTGCGTAGTTAAAAGTTTAGACGAACTAGAAGAGATTATAACCAAAAAATAGATAGTATTTGTATTTAACTAATATTTAATATTGAAATAGGGCCCATAGCTCAGCATGGTAGAGCAGCTGGCTCTTAACCAGAAGGTCGAGGGTCCGAATCCCTCTGGGCCCATTTAACTTCAAACAATTTATTGAAACAAAAATCCATCTAATTACGAAGTTATTTTATTAAAGTTGTAGGGTCAGATGTGAGGAAAAAATACTATTTTGAAAACCTATAAGCATTTATCGATTCATCTTATTTTATATTAAATGAAAAAATTCTTAGAAAAGGATGAAATCCCGGAACCAATAAATGAAATGAAGAAATTTCTTGAAGAAAAAATAAAAAAAATTAATAAAAGAAATTTTACATGTGCTTGCCGAGTAAATAAAATTAATGGCAATTGCGTTCACTTAATATCACTAGAAGGTTCATTACTGGATAGAAAATTTAAAGAAAGGGATCTCATTAAAATTGAGACGGCAAATGGAGTATATAGTAGTATAATAAAAATTTTAGGAGAAGAAGATTGTTGGATTGTAGGATTAGGTAAATTTTTTGATATTTCTGAATCAAATGAAGTAAAAATTTATAAATCAGATGATGAAAGATTCTTACTTAAAAATCAACTTGATGCATTAAATGATGTAATAAAAAACGAAGAAAACAAAAGGTTTTGGCAATTATTTAAAAAAGTTTATTCAGAAAATAAATTACAGAACCCAATAAAAATTGAAAATTCTATAATAGCATATCCGCAAGTAAAACAAATTGAATTTCATAACAAAAAGATAGCCGAAGATCATGATCAAAAAGAATTCATAACTAAGGCGATGGGGCTTTTGTATGATGAAAATGCATTATTCTTTCTTGGTTTTGGTCCTCCTGGATCTGGAAAGACTGAAGTTATAACTGAAATTGTCAGACAATGCATCGATCTGGGTAAACGAGTACTTATTACATCTTTTACGAATGTTGCTGTAGACAATGTTATGGAAAAATTATTAGATCAAAACTTAGAAGAGAAACTCCTGAGGGTTGTTTCGGAAGGAAAAGTAAAAATTTCAAAAGTAGATAAAATATCTATTCAAAAGAAACTTCTAAAAGATCCAAAAAACGTTCCTAGTAATATTATAAATGAACACCTTGTAGTTGGCTCGACTCTTGATAAACTAGGAACAAAAGATTTTGAAAATACAGAAAAATTTGATCTTGTAATTGTTGATGAAGCTTCTATGGCAGAAACAACTAAATTATTATTAGGAATCAAAAGAAGTAGTAAGTTTTTACTCATAGGTGATCCGAAACAATTAACACCTTTTTGCGATGATAAAGAAACAAATGAAATAGTAAGAGACTTTATAGAAATTCCATTTTTTGTAAGATTGATTGAAAATTTGGAAGATCTAAATAATGATTATCATGTGATGTTCAAAAACAATTATAGGAGCCATCCAGAGATTTTAAAATTCTCTAACAAATATTTGTATAGTAACAAACTTGAATCAAAGGTCAAACCTGAAATATTGAATAAATATGAGAATTTCTCGAATATAACTAAAGATTCCGATCCTTTTTTTAATGATATAATAAGCTCCAAAAAAACAATAATTTGGATTGATACAAAAAATCTGAAAGAAAATTGGGTTCGTTGGGTTAAAAATTCTGCATTAAATGCCCTTAATGCATCAATTATAATTGAAATTCTTTATCTTTTTTATAAAAATCTTTCTAATGATGAAGATTTCAAAAATTCATATAGAAGTGAAATAGGTATTATCACACCGTTCAACTCTCAGTATAATCTTTTAAAGAATTTTTTATTTGAAAATTCTGAAATTGATCCAAAATTTAAAAAAATGGATAAACCATTCGAAGCGATATTAAAAATACCTAAGATTTTTCAGTGGATAGATGACATAGAAATTGGTACAATAAACAAATATCAGGGCAGACAAAAAAATATAATCATTTTTGATTTGACTGTTAATAGTTCTCATATTGCAATTGAAGATTTAAACAAATTGAATGTTGCTTTAACAAGACCAAGGAATAAAATGATAATAATCGGTTCTTCAAGGATTAACAGTAAATGGATCAATGAATTAAAGAGTTATGTGAATTTTATTTCAATTCCTATTTCAAACATGCAAAGAATTTATAAAAGAATTGATGAACTTAAAAAAATTTGCGATAAAATGAATAATCTAGATAGTACTAGAACAAGGATGTCTAAAATTGAGAAAGAATCAGAAAAACAAATTTTAATAGACTGGATTAAAAAATTACATCCGTATATCGAAATCGAATACATATCTGAAAAAATTGATAGAATTCTGAAAGAAATAAGTCTAAAATATTACAATATTAGACCTGATAAATTAGATTTTGAAAGAGAGATTAAACTCATTGAAGGATATGCTATAGAAGGAATAGCAATTGAAAAGAAAATAGACGAACGGATAAAAAAATTTGGAGATTTAAATAAGATAAAAGATATTTCAACATTAATGAAAATTAAGAATTTTCTTATAGAAAATAAAATAATTCTTAAAAATAAGGATTCTTATGTGTATGAAGAAATTGAAAGGAAAATAGAAAAAATTGATGTTAGAATAAAATATTTTGAGAAAAATTACAAAGGATTTAAAAAAATTAGATATATATACAGAAATTGGATTCGACGATAAACCCAAATTAATATTTTATCTCTCTTCCGTCTTTAATTTTAGCAACTACTTCCACATAATCTGTAAATCCTACATCGTGAATTTTTTGAAGTAACTGAAGTTCAATTTGAAAAATACCAGTGGTGTCATTCATATTCGCAGTAATTTTTACAGGTTTTATATTCCCAGCTTCAATCGATACATTTTCTATAGCCAAAGCAGAAAACTTGTGTATATCTGGTTTGGCAATCTGATAAGGAATTCTAGCCCTACCCTTTGTCATATCAGCCCCATCAGCAGTGGCCACTATTTTAGATTCCAAACTCGAAGAAGTATAACGGCCTAAATGACAAAGTATTTCTTCAAGAACAATACTTCTCATTTTTGCAATCTTTCCAGCACTATAATTACGATCTAGTTTTAAAAGTATTTGCGTTATTATTCCTTTAGCCAATACTACTCCCAACATTTCATGTTCTTTTCTTGATATGCTGATTCCGATATCGTGTATGTATGATCCTAGTAACAAAGCAACTCTAACATCCTCATAATTTCCTATTTTTTCCAAGACTATATGCCCATAAATTTTATTTTTCTCAAGCAAATCATATATTTTCAAAGAAGCAAGAGCAACTATTTTTGCATGAACTCTACCATGATCATTGAATCCCATTCTAACAACACTAACTTTATTTGCCTGTTCAAGTAATTCATAAACTTCTTCATCATTTTCAAGCATTTTTAAAAGTCTCAAACATTTTTTATATCTTCTTAGTTGATTTTTCAAATCTCTATCCACTGCAAGTTCTAATGTCATAGGAATCTATTAGATTTTCATTATATTAAACCACAACCATAGGTTTTAAATAATGAAAGTTTTAATTCTCAAGTTAACAAGAAATTAAAGTGATGTTATGAAATTAGTTGTTTCTGCTGTAAAAGGTGCTGGTAAAACTACTGCTATAAAATTTGCTCTAGAAAAAAAGTCTGATATAAAAGTCATTACTGTTGGTAATTATTTTGAAAAAGCTTACCAAAAACTAGGTTTAAAGAGAGATCAAGGAGATAAGGTGGTAAGTAAAGAAGAACATAAAAAAATACAGATTGAAAGTTTTAAGATGATTGCAGATGAGATAAAAAAACAGAAGGATGTGATTATTGATACTAATTTATTCTTTACAAAATCAGAAGGATTCTTTCCTGGTTTGCCAGATTTTATATTAGAGAAATTAAATCCAGATGCTATTTTGATCATGGAATATAAACCTGAATTTATCTTAGCGAGGAGAGAAAAGGACATAAAAGCAATAGGTAGGGAAAGGTCAGCTAGTTTAACAGTAGAAGGTATTGAACAAGAACAAACTGTGCAAAAACATTATGCGTTTGTATGTTCAGGTTTGACAGGTTGCACTGTAAAAATACTTAGAAGAGAAGAGCCAGAAAAATATGAATTTCAGCACAATAAAGAAAATGCAGAGGAGATATTGAAATTTTTTGAATAAAGATTTTAAATTTCAATTGTTTAATTTTTTATTGTAGTCGGGGTGGCTTAGCGGTCAAAGCGCTGCGCTCATAAACTTTGTTGAATGAGCGATGATTAAAAGATGATTGAAGGTGAAACGCAGAGATCGAGGGTTCAAATCCCTCTCCCGACATATTATTCATGAAAAATTAAGGAAAATTCTGTCAAATTACTATATATACAATGTTTATAACGAAGGAAATTAAATATATTCTAATAAGCCTTATTTGGTGGTTTTTTGGCGCGTGAAGTTAAGTACGTAACAGAAACAATCAGCAAAATTATGGATAAATGGTCTAAAGATGGGAAGAGAAATTTTATAGTAAAAGTACCGAAATCTCATCATGTAAAAGAATTCGAACTTCTACTGAAGCAAATGTTAATTCATTATCAAGTCCCTGTAAAAACTGAAGTGCAAGAGACACCAATAGAAATAAAATGCAAGTGTGGATATGCAGGTCAGGTTAAAGTTTCTGGTCCAGAAAATTCAATAAAAATAATGTGTCCTAATTGCAACAAAAGCAATGGTAAAATTATTTCTGGTAAAGATATAGAAGTGTTCTGATAAAAACCTGATTTTAAATGGTTTTAAATACTTTTATATATGGTTTTATTAACGAGCCGTAATAACACCTGAAATGCCCAAAAAAGCATATCTTTTTATATAAGTATATACTTATAATAAGTATGCAAAAGGCCCCTTTAAAGGGTCTAAAGGCTACTAAATGAGGGGGTGAATATAAGTGGCCCTAATCGTTAAAAGCGCAGTTAGAGAATTGTTAAAAGGAAAAGCAAATGTAAGTGAAGAATTCTTGAACAAACTAGATGCAGATGTATCTACTTTAGTAAGAAGAGCTGCAGATAGAGCAAAGGAAAACGGAAGAAAGACATTGAAAGCAAGAGATTGTTAATTTTTTAATTCGGGGAGTATCTCCCCATTTTTCTGTTTTTTAATTCAATTTTTAAAAAATTTTGAATATAACCTTTTTATATATCAACAGTGATATATCAGTACTGATACATATGAAGATTAGAGATTTAGTACCACATGGCCTCCTAATAACGTGTATTTTTAAATTATTGAACACCGGACCGAAACACGGTTATGAAATCATTAAATCTATAAAAGAAGAAACAGGTTGGAAACCCAGTCCTGGAGCAGTATATCCAACACTCCATGAATTAAAGAAAAGAGGACTTATCGAAGAAAAAAAAGTTGGAAGAAGAATTTCCTATAAACTCACGGCTGAAGGAAAGATAGCAGCAGAGAAAATTGAAGAAAACATGAAAGAAATGAAAAACAAATTTCATAATTTTATCGAAACTATGGGACAAATAATTGGATTGAAAGAATCTGAATTGAGGAGAATGATTGAAATCCATGAAAAAAAGGTGAGGGGAAGTTTTTTACTCTTACCAGAAGATATTAGAATGACCATGATTAAAATAAGTGATCTTATAACCAAAATTGTTAAGGATAAGAAAAAACATAAAAAATTGAAATGTCTTCTTGATGACCTAAGAACCAAATTAGAAAAAATTGAAGGTGAATGATTTGATTGAATTGGCAATAAAAAATATATTGAGACAAAAAACAAGGACTATACTCACAACAGTAGGAATCCTCATAGGTATTGCAGCAGTAGTATCCTTAGGTTCTATATCTGAAGGTATGAAAAGTATGATGAACGAAGAGATGCAGTTTTTAGGAGGAACTATAATGGTTTCTGGTAAAGGATCTTCTGGTTTAATGTTTGGTTCTGGGGGTTCAGAAATATCAAAATACGATTTAGCAAATTTTGAGGATTTTTCTGGTGTTAAACAAGTTGTTCCTTATGTTATGAGAATGGGAGAAATAAAAATTGGTCAAGGGCCAACTGTAGTGATTATTGGTATCAGACCAGATGATGTAGATTATTTCAAAAGCAAGGGTACTAACATAGATTCGGGTAGATCAATAGAAAGTGGTGATACATATCAAGCATTAATCGGTTATAAATATGCTGAAGATAATGATTTAGGAATTGGAGATAGTGTAGAAATCAAAAAAAGTTCTTTTGAAGTAGTAGGAATAATTGAAAAAACAGATTCAAACATGGATAACTATGTTATACTTCCTTTGGATACAATGATGAATGTTTACAATACGGAAAATTATCAATCTGCCTTCATAATACCTGATGACCTTTCAAAAATTCAGGATGTAGCTGATGATTTGAAGGATAGTTTTGATGATTTTGATTTCACAACATCTAACGATATCGTAAAACAAATGTCACGCATTATGGACATGATAAGTATTTTCACTATTGGTATAAGTTCGATAGCTGCCATTGTAGGAGGACTTGGTGTGATGAATACGATGATAATGTCTGTACTTGAAAGAAAGAGGGAAATTGGAATTATGAAAGCAGTTGGAGCAACTAAAAAATATATTTTGACTCAAATATTGTTAGAATCTGTGATAATTAGCTTTGTTGGTGGCTCCTTAGGATTATTATTAGGTGGTGTTGGAAGCTATTCCCTTAGATTTATTGCCAGTGGATTAGCAAATGCGAGAGTAACAATTAACTTAGCAGTTGGTAGCTTATCCTTTGCAGTATTTTTGGGGTTGATTGGTGGTTTCTATCCTGCATGGTCTGCTTCAAAATTAGATCCCATAGAGGCGATAAGATTTGAATGAAATCATTAAAGTGGAAAATGTGGAAAAGGTTTATAATTTAGGTAAACCCAACGAACTAAAAGTCTTGGATAATATAGATTTAAAAATAAAAAAAGGTGAGATGGTGACCCTTTTTGGACCTTCGGGATCTGGAAAATCAACTTTATTACATATAATAGGTTGTTTGGATAGACCAACAAAAGGAAAGTTATTCATAGATGGTGAAGATGTTTCCAAACTATCAGATGATAAATTGGCTCTTATAAGGAGAAAAAAGATAGGATTTGTATTTCAGCAGTTTAACTTGATAAATGTTTTTACTGCTTTGGAGAATGTGGAAATGCCAATGAAAGTCGCTAATATTAGCAGAGATAAATGTAGAAAAAGAGCAGAAGAATTGTTAAAACTGGTAAACCTTAGTGAAAGAATGGATCATTTTCCTAATGAATTATCAGGTGGGGAGATGCAGAGAGTTGCAATCGCAAGGGCATTGGCAAATGAACCAACTGTAATTCTAGCAGATGAACCAACTGGTAATTTGGATTCAAAGAATGGTAAAGAAATATTCGATTTCATGTGTAAACTCAACAGTAAAGGTTATACATTCGTTATAGTAACTCATGATCCAAATATCGCGAAATGCGTTAAAAGAAAAATAAGTTTAAAGGATGGAAAAATTATAGGAGGTAAGTAAAATGAAATATTTAATTCCATTTTTAATTGCAATTTGTATACTGCCAATAGTGTTTGGTGCAATCGTTGATGCACCAAGAATAGATGTTAAAACGGCTTTTACTGATCCGTATCCAGTTGAACCTGGAAAAAGTTTTACACTATCACTTAAAGTCATAAATAATGGGAGTGATGTAGCTGAAAATGTAGTAATAGAATTAAATCCAATTTTCCCATTTACTCTGAGAGCGGAAGCAAAAAAAAATATTGAAAATGTTAATATCGGTGATACAAGAATAGTGGATTATAATATGTTTGTTGATAGTTCAGCTGTTTCAGCAACTTATGAATTGCCTGTTTATATTACTTACGGAAGTTATCATAGGATAGAAACAACTGTCCAAATACGTGTCCAAGGAAAACCTAATTTCAAATTAATAGATGTAAAAATTGGAACAATAAGCCCTGGAGATATGGAAACGGTAAAAGTTAATTTAAATAATGTTGGCTCTGGGAAAGCGAAAAGAACTACAGTTACATTCAGTTCAGATTCAATATATATCAAACCAGTCCTTTCGGGGGGTAATATATATGTGGGGGATTTTTTACCCGATCAAACACAAACTGTAGAATTTAAAATTTTAGCTAGCCCTGATGCAGAATATGATGTGTATACAGGTTATGTAAACGTATCGTACGAAGATGAATCAGGAAATGCATATAATAAAAAATTTGATGTTGGGATATTGATAAGTGGTGAACCAAAACTTCAGATTTTCAAGACTGAAGTAGATAAAACAAAAGGTGAACTATCCGTTGAACTTGTTAATATAGGCACTGCAGAAGCTAAGGGTATAAGTGTCAAGTTGTTCATTGATGACAAAATCTTTGATGTGGATTATATAACCAGCATAAAAATAGATAAAAGGAGTACTGTGAAATTTAATTTGCCAAACAAAATGAATGGCAAGTTAGAACTTTCATACAAAGGACCTGATAACAAAGAATACAAACAAACAGAAGACATAGCTTGGACCATGCCAGTCAGCTCCCCGACATGGGTTTTAGGTGTAATCGTATTAGTAATAGTAATATACATATTTTGGAAAAAGAAATGGTTGAAAAAAATATTTTAGTTGATTTAAATGGACGTAATTAAAGTAAAGAATCTGAGAAAAATATTCAATCATGAGATTAAAGCAGTAGATGGTATAAATTTTGAAGTAAGACAGGGGGAAATTTTTGGATTCCTTGGTCCAAATGGTGCTGGAAAAACAACGACTATGAACATACTCTGTGCTCTAGCAAAACCTACAGAAGGTGAAGCAACAATCTGCAAATATGATGTAATGATGCAACCTGAGGAAGTAAGAAAATGTATCGGTATTGTTTTTCAAGACACGAGTCTAGATGATCGATTGACAGCAAAAGAAAACCTAGAATTGCATGCAAGGCTTTACGGTGTTCCAAAATCAGAGAGGAAAAAAAGAATAAATGAAGTTTTGGAGTTGGCTGAACTAAAAGACAGAGAAAATTCTATAGTGAAAACTTTTTCAGGAGGAATGAAAAGAAGACTAGAATTGGCTAGAGGTTTGATACATCATCCAAGAGTCTTGTTTTTAGATGAACCTACTCTTGGCTTAGACCCACAAACGAGAAAACATATTTGGGACTATATACTGAAGTTGAAGAAAGAAAAGGAAATAACTATAATGTTGACAACGCACTACATGGAAGAAGCGGACGAACTATGTGACAGAATAGCGATAATGGATCACGGGAAGATAATTGCATTGGATACGTCGAAGAATTTGAAAGATAGTCTTGGTGGAGATACTATAATCCTAGACTTAAAAGATGAAGATATCAAAAAAGGTATTAAAATTTTCAAGAATTCCAAATCTTTTAATGGACAATTATTCTTATCTGTAAAAAATGCAGGTAGAGAAATCAAAAGAATATTAGAAGTTGCAAAAACGAACAATATCGATGTGTTAGAAATCAATATTCGCAGACCAACTTTAAACGATGTTTTCTTGAATATGACAGGTAAAGAAATAAGAGAAGATACACCGAATTTAAAAGAACAATTGAAAGGTAGAATTAGAATGATGGGCCATTGATATGAATCACGAAATAGAAGCAATTTACACTGTCTGGTTAAGGGAAATGATAAGATACGTTAGAGCAAAGGAAAGGATAATCAGTTCTATAGCTCAACCAATATTCTGGTTATTGATATTCGGCAGCAGCATGAGGACATCCATACCTGTTGCTGGGTCGAATTATCAAAATTTCATAGCGCCTGGTATTGTCGTCATGGCAATAATGTTTACTTCAATGTTCTCTGGAATTTCTGTTATTTGGGATAGGGAAGTAGGTTTCATGAAAGAAATGTTGGTTGCCCCAGTTTCTAGATTATCGATTGTCGCAGGTAAATGTTTTGGTGGAGCAACCACTGCAGTAATACAAGGTATCATAGTCCTAATTATATCGTTAGTTTTAGGTGCTAAAATTGATTTAGTCGCATTCTTGATTTTGATGCCAATCATGTTGTTGATAGCCTTGGGTATAGTTGGTATTGGAGTTGCAATAGCTTCTGTACTTGAAAGTATGGAAGGATTTGGAGTGATAATGAACTTTGTGATCATGCCTATGTTTTTCTTGTCAGGAGCATTATTCCCGATTAACAACTTACCTGATTGGTTAAAAATAATAACATACATAGATCCAGTAACTTACGATGTTGAAATAACAAGGTATATTATGACTGGATTTTCGAGCATAAATGTTGTTTTAAGTTTTATTTCTGTATTAGGTTTTACTTGTGCAACATTATTGATAGGAGCTTATTTGTTCAATAAAAGAAGTTGATAATAATTTATTTCAAAAAAAGAATCATTATTCATGAGATTTAAAAATATTTTCATTGTTGGATTATTGTTGATTTTAATTTTTATTAATCCTGTCAATCAAAGCGACTCTCAGATAAGTAAACTTCCAAATATAACTGGTAATTTCTTTGTGGCATTAAACAAGTTAGTAGTTTATGTTACTGGCTTTTTTTCTAAAATATTTGAAAAAATAGTAGATTATGCCTAATTTCTATCTTCTGGTTTTATGTAGTCTAGTCCTAATTCTTTGAAAATTTCCTCTTCAGTTTTACTAGCTATAATTTTATCATTTTTCATTAATCCATTAGCAGAACTTAATTTCATGCCGTTTTTTATGGCATATTGACATAGTTTTATATTATGTTCTTTACTTCCAGTTCTTATCAAAAGTAGAATACCCCAATTTTCTTCATCCGTAAAATAGATGTCTACTTGCATACCAGAATATTCTGTTCTTATCAATTTTTTACCCTGAACTTCCAAGTTTGATATTTTTCTAATTTTTTGTATCAATCGTTCTTTGAATTTAGGAATAAGAATTATATCGATATCGTTGATTTCTGATTTTTTTCTTCTTATACTTCCGACTATCTCTATTTTTTTACAGAATTCTCTAATTTCTGAGACAAATTTATCTGCTATAACTTGTGCATCTTCGAGTCTCATGAATTCTATTCATTTTTCATTTTTTTATTGTTTTTCAAAACATCTTCTATGACTCTGCTAAGATTGAAATCATGGAAAATTTCTTCGCTAGGGATCAAAAAAGAATCTGAAGCATCTTTTATGCCCTTACACCAAGATCTAAATTCCCTTACAAATTTCATATGATCTGAAAAATCTTCATGGAGAGTTGCTATTATGCAGCTTTTCCCCATTCCTTCCCCTTCCGCTGCAAATATTATTCTGGGGTTTTTTTCTGCTAATTTTTCCATACATCTCTTCATTTCTTCTCTTGATCTGCCACATTTTCCAAACGTAAAAGATGCAAGATTAATACCCACCTTTGAAAGGTCAGGTAATGCGGTATAAGATTTTATAACACTTTTTTCTAATCTTTTTCTAATTCTTGTAACTGTCGATTGAGAAGTATTTAATTTTTGTGCCAACTGCCTATCACTAATTTTTGCATTCTTTAACAGTTCGAATAATATCTCTTTTTCTCTTTTTTTCATGATTTAAATTAAATTTTTCATAGACAAAAATCTATCTGATTTGACTGTAACAGGAATTTAAGAATCAATTTTCATTGCATTATAAACTTCTTTCATTACATTAATATTTTTCTCAGCCACTCCTGGATTTTTATCCTCAGGAAAATTTCTTCGTATAATTTGCTCCAATGATTCAAAAGACAGTTCTGGAAACAGAGAGAGTTCGTCCAACACCTTTTTCAAGGCACCTATAGTTGCTATATTACACTTATCTCTTTTCTCCAAGTATTTTTCGGCGATTCCGCCAACATCAAAGGTATAAGTGTAAGGCCATTCTATTTTATGAGGAGAATTTATAAACACAAATCCACCTGGCTTTAAGAATTTATATATTTTTTCGACTTTTTCTTCGGATTTCAATAGTGTAGAATCTAGAACCATAACATAATCTGGACTTTCGATAGCACAATGCAAATTTATTGGTTTATTACTAATTCTTGTGGATGCTTCAACTGGTGCCCCCATACGTTCAGGACCGAATTCTGGAGACGATTGAATGTATAATGAATTAACAAGCGATAGTACTAAAACATTGCTTGCTGTTACAACACCTTGTCCTCCTCTTCCATGCCATATTATTTCAATCATTTGTTTAGGTTGCTCTGAATACATGATTATTAAGAGAAATATTAATTATTTAAATTCTATTTTAATCAGAAGTTAATTTATTCACTAAAAAAGTTGGAATTTTTTTACCCTATTGAACTATAATTTTTCCTGTCATTGATGTGTGTATGCTGCAGTGGTAATCAAATGTTCCTGCATTATTGAAGGTAAAACTAAATGTTTGGCCACTAGGAATACTGCCAGAATCGGTAACTCCTGGTATAGTAACAGTATGTGTTACTGGATCATTATTTGTCCAGGTTATAGTATCACCTTTTTTTATCGTTATAGTAATTGGATTAAAAGCAGAACCCTTTATTTCAACGTTATTTCCTGAAGGGGTTGTGGTTGCAGGAGACGTTGTAGTTGTTGGTTGTTGAGATGAACATCCGCTGAGTAATATTGCTATTCCCATTAAAAACAAAACCAATAGCTTTGTATTCATACTAATGATATTAAAATTGGTTTTTAAATTTTTTCACTTTCTTGAGTAATGCTTTAATTTCACAAAATTAGTAAGTGCTAGTAATGAGGAAAAATGCATAATTAATTTTTTTGTAGATGTGATTAAGGCTCTTTTTGAATAATCTAAACAAATATAGAATATATAAAATCGCCAACATAATGAGTTATAACTATAACTACCAATGCAATAATCAAGTGTTCTCCGATAGACTCCCAAGGATTTTCTTTTTTCTCTTTAGATATGGTCAAACTAAGAACACCTAGCATAAACAATCCCCATATTACACTTATAACTATTGCAAGAGACAGTTCAAACAATAAGATTGGAACTGCAAATGTTAATGCAAATAAAAACTTAGATAAAAATGTGGAAAGTGTTGCAGTCCATATTTCTTTCTTAGAATGTATGTTTTCAGATTCTTCAGAAACATGAATTCCTAATGCATCCGAAAATGCATCTGCTATTGCTATTGTCAATACACCACCAAGTACTAGTATTTTTGAATGCGTACCTGAATGTAGACCAACGATTAATCCAAGTGTTGTGATTATAGCAGAGGTTAAACCAAAACAAAGACCTATTTTCCATGAATGATCCATAGTATTTTAATATAAAATTCAACTTTTTAGGTTTAATTAATCCCCAATTAAATGGAAATATCGACAGCAAATCTTATAAACATCGACAGAAATACTAATAATCCCTGATAATATGCTTGCAAAGATGTTCAAGGATAATGATTGGAAGTCAAAAAGTAGAAATATGATTCTGAATGGTGAGGTATCAAAGTTCACTAAGACATTCAAGAATAATTTCACAACTCTTCTAGTTTCTGCATTAGGTTTGGTCGCAGCATTGTCGTGGAACGATGCTATAAAAGAAGCTGTCATAACATTATTTCCTGGAGAGAATTCAGTCATTTACAGATTTTATATCGCAATCACTATCACAATCATTTCTATAACTACCACATACTTTTTATCTAAAATTAAGACTGAATGAGAATAACTAGAAATGGTCAATTTTTCTTAGATAGAAGGATATTTAAATACCTATTATCTAAATAATCCTAATAATTTATGTTACATAGGTGGTCAAAATAAACCAACGACTAGCTATGAGGTGGATTACTATTGAACCTAGCACTCATAGCGCCAATTTCGGGTATTGTAGCCCTAATTTTTGCTACTTATCTTGCTATACATGTTCTTAAGAAGCCTAAGGGAAATGGTCGTATATTAGATATTTCTAATACCATAAAAGAAGGTACGATGGCCTTTCTAAATAGACAATTTATCACTGTTACTTTTTTTGGAGTAATTCTAACGGTAATTTTATATATGACATCCTCTGCGGACTAAAGTCCGCAGTTTCCTGACGTTTCGATAAAATGGTCCAAACGTATTTGTTGATCCCTGACATACTTCTTTGCTCCTTCAGTCGTCTGTCTTCCGACAGAATCTT
>Ga0315279_10001241_pt1 | contig 43265 bp, 41 predicted proteins | sample YL17G06_20_MG_FD_203694 | JGI IMG/M metagenome (GOLD analysis project Ga0315279, IMG submission 203694) | Sediment microbial communities from Yellowstone Lake, YNP, Wyoming, USA - YL17G06_20 | ecosystem: Environmental > Aquatic > Freshwater > Lake > Sediment | place: USA: Wyoming | collected...
CCGACTCCTAATCCAATCAGAATTCCTATCAAAACTAACGCGGCTATTTTCCATTTCATTTCAGTCACGCTAGTCCTTTTCGGTGGAACATCTATATCTTAATTTCCAAAAATAAATGCAACTCTCTTCCGCCGTCCCTGCGAAGAGGAAGAATGATAGCGCGCACTATCTCCTTAAATAGGTGAAGGGGGGGAACCTCAACGCGCTTGTTTGGCGATTGTAAATGGTTACCCCGCCGGCGCAAATCATAATACCAAGAAGCGGCAACCCGAGGTTTCGATATGGATCGTGGATTGTATAGGTTTCTGCTACGTAGGCAACTTCCGTGCGCGCTAATAACTCGAACTGAGTTCGACTGACCCGAAGAGACACCCAAGTAGAGCGATTATCTTACTTACCAAGTATGCTAGGATATTCAAGAAACGAAGAAGCGTGTGAAAACCATCCAGCCAAATGTTTTCTGCAATAGGTCCCTCTTGATCTTTTCGTTTCAGAATTTCTACAGCTGCATATTCATCAAATCTTGAGGTGATGTAGAGCGTGTGAAAGGCTTCGTTCGACGTTTGTTGAGCGCACGTGTCAATGCTGGGTAAGCTATCTTCTTCTGTTGAACGCCAGAGTTCCAATAACTATCATGGCGACGTCAAAGCCCAATACAACGAGAAGCTCGTGGTAGAGTGGGTATAGAGGTTGTGCTGCGCTACCGAGAATTACTGTTCTCAGAGCGTCAACTCCGTAGGTGAGCGGGTTGAAATTCGAAGCTGTTTGCAGCCAGTTTGGAACGTTTGGGCCTCTGACTGGGAAGAGTGCGCCGCTGAGAAAGAATAGAGGCAGATTTACAAAGCTCTGAATGACTCCGTAGCTTTCTAGGCTTTCCATGAAGCTGGCAATGATTAATCCTACGCTTACCAGTCCAAACGTGATCAACACCATGATCGGTAGAATCTCTAGGAGGGCAAAGGCATCGAATCTTATTCCAAGCAGCAACCCTAGAATGAGAACGATTACTCCTTGAATCAGAGCGTCCGTGCAGTCGCCTAGCATTTTACCCAAGAAGATCGATATTCTAGAAATAGGTGCAACCATGATCTCCTTCAGAAAGCCGAATTCTCGATCCCAGATGACTGATATTCCCATGAACATCGACGTGAAGAGAAGCGTTTGCCCAACTATTCCTGGAAAAATGTACTGCTGATATTCTACGCCTGAAGGTAGAAAGTTGCTGGTAACGGAGAGCGCGCTCCCTATTCCACTGCTGAAGATCAACAACCAGAGCAAGGGCTGGACAAAGCTACTGACTATTCTTACTCTGTCTCTCAGATAGCGTTTGACTTCGCGCAACCATAGAGTGTAGATGCCTCTTGCCTCTGTCATTTGACGGCTCTCCTTCTGATTGCAGACATTCCTCGAAGTTCGTTGCTGCCCTCCGCCCGAATTGCTCTGCCCGTGTAATGTATGAAAACGTCTTCGAGGCTCGGCTCACGAATAGACACTGACTCGACGTCTAGTTTGTTTTTCGTTGCCAAATCGACTATTTTTGGCAGTAGCTTTTTTCCTTCTCGTACTGTAACCTCAACGTTGTCATCCGCAATCCGGGTATTCCGAATTGCAACCATCTTGGTCATTACGGACGAGAGTTTCTCCGCATCTTTTGTCTTGATCGTTATCACGTCGCCTTCCAGCGTTTCCTTCAGTTTGGCAGGCGTGTCTGAGGCAACGATTTTGCCATAATCTATTATGGCTACGCGGTCTGAGAGTCTATCTGCCTCCTCCATGTAGTGTGTTGTTAGAACAATAGTTATGTCGTGGGCTTTCTTCAATTCTTGGATGTATGCCCAGATGTGTTCTCGCGTCTGGGGATCAAGACCTATAGTCGGCTCGTCTAGGAAGAGTATTTTGGGGTAGTGGATCAATCCGCGTGCAATCTCCAACCTGCGCCTCATTCCGCTAGAATACGTTCGTAAGATGTCGTCCGCCCTATCTTCAAGCTCAACCAGCTTCAGAACCCTTTCAATGCGTGGCTTCTGCTCGCTTGAAGGTACGCCGTATAGGTTGGCGTGCATGTACAGGTTTTCTCGTCCTGTTAGCCTGTCATCTATGCTCGGATCTTGAAAGACTATGCCGATTGACTTTCGCACCTGCGTAGCATGTTTAACGATGTCGAAACCGTTGACTTTCGCAGTGCCTGAAGTTGGCTTCAGGATCGTGCAAAGCATGGAAATCGTCGTTGTTTTCCCAGCGCCGTTGGGTCCGAGCAGTCCGAAGACTTCGCCTTGCTCCACGCTGATGTTGAGTTTGTCCACTGCAACAAGATCGCCGAAACGTTTTGTAAGGTCAAAAGTCTCTATCGTTTTGTTCAACTCGACCATCACATGCTTTGTTCAGGGTCTTCTTTTATGCTGCCCAGAAGGGCATCTTTTTTCTCATCAGCTCAACATACTCCTTGAGGGTTTCCTGTTCATCTTCACTGAGCTGATCTAAAAATGTGGCCAGCAACGCCTTTGCGTGCTGCTCCGGCACTTTTGCGTACAGGATGTCCTTCTCGAATATGTGCCGTCCTACTATGGGTTTCTCCATGGAAACGGCTACTTGCATGCCTTTTTCGGCCTCGGGCAGGGCTTCTCCTTTTTCTTGGATCTGCTGTATTTCACCGACCTCTTCGCCGTCCTCAGCTCGGATCAATGAAACCTTCGGCTCTATTTTTCCCGCCAAGATTTCAACGCCGAAAATTGCTGGTTTTGCCCTTCTGAAAACGTATCCTGGTAGTACTTGGATTTTGGCGGGTCTGACGAGCGTTTCGAGTTTCTGTTCAGCTTCTGCTTCGCGTTGACTCTTGGACCACGCTAGATAGTTCTCTATCACGTGGTAGATTATTTTCTCGCGGAAAATTCGGATACCTTTAACTGAGGCCTCTTCTTCAGCGTCTGGCAGAATTCTGACTCCGAAGGCTAGGATTGCCCCGTAGAGTGGGTCACGATCCTTCACGACTGAGGCTTCGACGACGTCTCTTTTTGAAATGTCTCCTACGTCTGCAAGCCTGATTGGAACGCCGTTTTGCTTGAGAATAGTTGCGATGGCTTCTAGGGAGCCAAGGGTATCGGTTTTCAGGACAACACCGTTAACGTCTGTTGCAATTCTGATCCTTCCGATTTCTTCTGTGATGAGCCTTTCATATTTCTCTGGTTCCTGACCTTGTGGAACACCGTATAGTGGTGCCCCTGCCATGGCTCCTTCCAAGTCGGGTGCAACGATTTTTATGCCGGCCGCTGCCGAAACAGATTTGACGGAAGAGAATTTGTCCCTTGGGTCTCTGATTTCGTCCAGCGGCTTGGGAACCAGAATCGCCCTTATTCTGGTCGTAATCGGCTTTTCTTTACCGCCGACGACGATCAGCTCATCCTTCTGCAAGACGCCATCATAGATTATGGTGTTCAGCGTTAATCCTAACCCTGATTCCTCTTTAACTTCGAGAACCGTGCCCTTTGCTGGGCCTTCAGTGGTTTGCAGACGTTTTTTCAGGTACTGCTGTGTCAAGCCTACGAGAACCATCAGCAGCTCAGTTATGCCTTCGCCAGTTTTTGCACTGGTAGGCACTACAGCAATGGTTTTCGTGAAATCTTTTATGCTGTCAAAGCGATCTGCGTTCAGCTTTTGGCGAGAAAATATTCCGATGATGTCGTATATCCTACCATCTAAGTCTTGCCTAACGTAGGGGTCTTGCAGCCGGTACGATTTTAGAAACGGCGTATCTGGATAAGCATTCCATCCTGGGATGCGGTCTATCTTGTTTGCGGCCACGAGGAAAGGCGTCTTGCGGGCTTTCAGAATCTCTATTGACTCGTAAGTTTGAGCCTCAAAACCTCTCAGCACATCAATAACGACGATGGCCATATCAGCCACGCTGCCGCCTCTCCTGCGCAGATTCGTGAAAACCTCATGCCCAGGCGTGTCAATGATTAGCAAGCCTGGGATTTCAACTTCAGCCTTGACCCCAGAAAGGGCAGGGCCCACCAGCTGTTTCAAAGTGTCAACGGGAAAAAAGCTCGCGCCAATGTGTTGCGTAATGCCTCCGCTTTCACGCGCCTGAACACTTGTCTTGCGTATCTTGTCCAGCAAGGAAGTCTTGCCAGTGTCCACATGACCGAGAACGCATATGATAGGTTGCCGGATGGGCATCTTGCAGCATCCTCCTTTGGCACGTTATATAGACTATGTTTAATGTCGTGCTTCGCAGTTAATAATCTACTACCTAATAAGCACTCAGCCTTTGGCTTCCGAAAGCTTTTTAGTTTGAATGAGGTTTTCCCCAGAGTGGTGAAGTAGTTGCCCTACTGCAGCAAATGCGGAGCGCAGTTGAAACAAGATGACAAATTCTGCAATATTTGCGGTGCCAAAGTAACAAGAGTTGTTACCGAAGAATTCTCCGTTAACGCTGACGACCTTATTGAAAGAGTTAAGGAACTAATTCATGAAGGGAACGTGAACAGGATAATCGTGAAAGATGACAAGGGTAAGGTTCTTCTGGAGATTCCGGCGACCGTAGGAGTCATAGGCGCTGTCCTCGCTCCTTGGCTTGCAGCCCTAGGCGTAATAGCCGCATTGGTCACCAGATGCAGAATAGTTGTTGAAAGAAAAGAATAAACCCTAGATAGGACATCCTGAGCGACAGGGATTTCAGAAGCTTCGTTCACTTGAATCATTCTGCGTTGATGCGTACACAAGAGCCTACCATCACTAATCTTGCTCAATCAGATACATAAGGGCTCAACATCGTTAAGCAGAGTTTCCTCCTCAGCCACATTTACAAGTGCTCAACGCTGTTGAACTGAATGGCTCATTATACTTCACAAAAAAGAAGGGTTTGCGGGAGATATCTCCCGAAGTATTATTGCCGCTGTTCGACACGCTACGTATCCATTCTCTGGCGGCCGTTGACTTTGCTCTAGGAGAATGATCAATCCTCGCGTGCTCTAATGCTCTTCTCCTGGTGTACATTTTTCCTGAGGAAAATGCCAAGGTTGCGGGGTAGATTGCCCAAGTCTTCAATCAGGTCAAGATGCTCCAGTTTTCTCACTGTCGCTGCTGGTAGCTGACTAAGAGACGCTCCTTCGAGAAGGAGAGCAGTTTCTTCCTGGGAGAATTCTTCCTTCTCCTCAATCCAATGCAGGAAGTTCCTGTCTTCTGGGCAAACCCTCTGACAGTGAAGACACCCGCACAGGCAATTATGCCATGACGGGTCCATCCAAGCCGGAAACGGGATGTCACCTTTCTTTTCATTGTGGAAGACAATACACCGCTCGGCGTGGAGTAGAAATCGATCAGAAGAGATGGCGCCCGTCGGACAGCTTCGACGGCATGCATAACAGTCTTGGCATCTTTCCATCATCTGCGCTTCCCGCCAGTCATCTTCCTCGCAGGCCAAATCAGAGTAAACGCCGACAAGCTGGAGGAAACTCCCCATGCCTGGAACATAGCAGATGTTGTTTCTTCCATACTCTCCAAGTCCGCTCCGCACAGCTAGGAGTTTCAAAGGTAACGCTGTTCCCGCGACGTGGTATCCTCTAGTGCTAAGAAACTTGGCCAGGAGATCCTCTATCCGCTTGTTCGTTCCTTTATACGCTACGTAGGTTGGAGGAATGATGAGCGCTAGGCTCTCTCCCACCAGCGTGAAGATGGCCTGACTCTGAGGACGAGGCACGGCGACCACTATCATGGATTTTGCTTCTGGCAGACTGTTGGGGACTCGGAAATCAAAAAAACCGAGACGTTCGTGATAGAAATCCTTGTCAAACAAGCCTTGCCTACGGCAGCCTTCTACATGGTCTTTCAATTCAGGAAGATGTCGGATTGACACGATGCGTCCTTTATACCCAAGCTTTGCCAAGTGATGAAACAGTTCGTCCGCGCACGCGCTGGCGCGAGTTTTGTTTGTTTTCGTCGGCATGTTCGTAACCACCTTATACAATTTACGGAGGTTAGATATAAGCTTATAACCACCAACAATGCATTTAGGTAGTTAGAGAAAGCATGAGCGGAACAGCGACACGTGCAAATGACCTAAAACTGATAGGCGGCTGGTTATGCCTCGACTTCATCAACACAGTAGGCTGCCGCGATAGCAAGCATCCATATGAATGGCTCACGAAATACTCCGATCTTGTCTCATGGAGTCAACATGCAGGCACCCTGACCGAAAACGAAGCCCAAGACCTTCTCCGAAAAGCAGAACTGCACACCACTGACGCAAAAGCAGTTCTCGAACGAGCCACCATCTTGCGAGAAACACTTCACCGTGTCTTCTCTGCCATCATTAATCATCAACTATCAAATCCATCGGACATAACTACCTTTAACGTTGAACTGTCCAACGCAATGGCCCAGACACGACTTCTGCAGACGGCGGATAGTCACAATTGGAGTTACGTTTTCAAAGACAACGCACTTGACCGGGTACTCTGGTCGGTAGTGCGTTCTGCAGCAGACTTGCTGACATCCAATAAGCTGGATAGAATCCGCAGATGCTCGGGAGAAAACTGCGGCTGGCTGTTTCTGGATATGAGTCGGAATCGCAGTCGCAGGTGGTGCGACATGAAAGACTGCGGTAATCTAGCCAAAGCTCGGCGACACTACAAACGAGAACACGCGCCACACTAACCAGAAAAAAGGGATTTGCGGGAGACTTCGGCACTCGGTGCAATTACAAATCCCACATGTCCGCTATGCACAAATGAGAAAAATGATTGGAAGCAAGCGATAAACAAGCTTTTTTCACGTGCATTGCTTTTGCTAGTATCTATGGTAATAAGACTTATATTGTGGCAGAATAGATTGTTTTGTGGTGGAAATGGGTGGAAACTGGAGTGGAAGTTAAGAAAGTGGATTCTCAGGGTCGCCTCATCTTGCCTGCAGATTGGCGAGAAGCCGAAATTGGAGAAGACCGTGAGCTGTACGTCATCAAGAGGAAAGGATACTTGAAAATAGTTCCCAAACGTCGAGTTGACCTAACTGAAAACTTTGACAAAGTCGACTTGGGAGTTGAGAATATTGGAAACTGGAAGGAATTCCAGAAGAAATTCTACGAGGCGGGTGCATGAAATTTCTGGATGCGAACGTGTTTATCTATGCTTACTACAAGCCGAAAAAGCAGCTCACCGAAAACGAGAGACAAATGAAGGAGCATGCAAAAAAGATAATCGGCGACGTGTCCAGAGGGAAAGAGTCCGTCACCACGACCGTTGTGCACTTGTCTGAAATGGTGAACATCCTCAAGCATGGCATGCCCTTGGAGCAGCTGACTAGCCTCATCTGCGGCCTGTTCATGCTTGACAACGTAAAAATCCGCGGAGTAACTCGTGAAGCATACTTTGCTGCCGTCGAACTGGGAGGCGATCTGAAACTCGAAGCCAACGACTCCTTGGCCATAGATGTGATGAGAATGAATAACATAAAGGAGATATACTCCTTCGACGAAGACTTCGAGCAGGTAGAAGGAATAGTAAGGCTACCTAGACTGACCTAATTCATCACACTGGACGAATGATGGATATTTTGGTCTTCATAGCGACCTTCAGCCCAGAGTTGAATCTTTGGCACCATGTCAGATTGGTAGCACGTTCAACGGCACAAACCCCGATAGCGAACCTGACGACCGAAAATTCGTCTTCAAGGATTCCACGTTCTTACTGTGATTCGATGCTTCTTCTGCGGATGGTCAGTTGCTGGCGCGTGCTACTCGGTTTTTGCGGTTATCAACAGCAGCCCTAATCCTATTAGTATGGCATCTAGGAACCCGAAAAATCCAGCGAAGCTACCGAATTCCACTAGGCTCGTGAGCAGGTAGTACATCGCAAGTGCGCCGACAATAAGAATTAGCACGCCGAAGAATTTTTCAGCCATTGATATTCCGAAACCGCCTTCTTCGCTCATGTCAAGCCTTTCCATGCAGACTTGCCTTTACATGACATCGAAGGGTTATTTTAAATTTCCCTTCTTTTCATTTGGTTTCTTCGAGTTTGGCAGGCAGATATTCGTCCACAATGTATGTTAGACCGTACCGGCTGAAAGCCTCTTGTTCTGCCTTTCGCCCTATTTTCATGAAAGTCTTGATTTCCCTTCGCCATAGCGGGTCTACATATCGTGGGTCCCTTTGCAGCTCGCTAAGCCTCTTCATGTCCACCTCGTCCAGCGGATCTGTCGGCAGCTTGTAGTTCACGATGTCGGTTGCCCAGACTCCGCTCCATTTCGCGTCTGGAGTGTTCAACTCTCTAAGGTGCGCGGCGTTTGCAGAGCCTGAGATTATGACCATGGCAATGTGCATTCCCCATGGGTCGCCGTCCGTGAAAATGTAGACTGGAAGCTTCAGTTCGCTGTTTAATCGTCTGATGAAGTGCCTAGTGGCTCTTGGCGCCTGCCCGGCCGTTAAAACAAGCAGGGCGTTGTATTTTTTGTGCACGCTCTCTTCTATGAACCGCGTGAAGAGGCCGCCTTTCTCTATGGCTATGACCTTGTCTGCCGTGGTCTTCACAAATTCGGATGAGGTTAAGGCTGGTCCGATCAGAACGCCGTCGGGGTGTGAAGCTAGGTTCAGCGTTTTTCCCTCGTAGCCTGGCACGGTGTATTCTATTGTTAAGTCGCCGAACACGGCTGAGCGTTCCTCTGGAAAGATGTTGAAGTCTTCGCGTGAAAGGCCCAGAATGGTTTCCAAATCGGTTATTATGTTGTTTGATTCCTGCTGGTCTTTGAAGGTCATCTCGTAGGCTTGGGCCGAATAGTAGACGTCTCTGAGAGTTGATGTTTTGCGTTGTGAAGCAAGTTCATTGGAGAAGAACGCCGCCCATACAAGCTGGGTGAAGGGTTTCACGTGTCGAATGTTGCGGGCGCTTCTTCGAACCTTTCTGTCGCCAAGAATGAACTGTCTGAGCTGCTGGTCATAAGTGATGTTTTCTGTTGAGCGGCTGGGCATGTCAATTGCTGGAAAATGGCCCTCATCAATCTGATCATAGATGTTCGTTCCAAGGTTTCCTAAATCTGCTAGGACTTCCTTCCGCTTTTCGATGATGCTACTTTTATGCTTCTTCTTCTGCTCCATACTTTTTCACGCTCGTCAAGAGTTTTTCTATGTCTGGTTCCTTTTCTTTACCTGCAAGCTTGGTTGAAAACTGGGCTATCTTTGGCAGGTACTTGCTGAAAACTCCAAGCCTCTTCCTATCTCGGTCCACGTGCTCCCTTCTAGACAGGAAAAGCTGGATCTTGCGTGCCACTTCTCGCAGCCCGTTGGCCATTTCTCTTCTAACCTCAACTCTGTCCGCAATGAATTCTTTTCCAACGGTCTTGTAAGGCACTTTCGTGCTGCAAATGTGCACAAGTATGGCTATGGGCATATCAGGCGAGACGTGGTATCTTCGCCAATTCATCGTTGATATGACTCTAACCGAAACATCGCTTGCCTCATCATACAACAGTGGAATCCTGTTGGCAAAGCGGTAGATCAGAAAGCTTCCCCTTTTCGGTATTTCTCCGCCGTAGGCGATTCCCACTTCGATGATGAAGGGGTGGCCACCATACGTCGCCGGTTTGCGCTGATGAACCGCGATAACCTCGGGCTTCAGCTCCTTCTGTATTCCAGCCTTTAGCAGATCTTCGCCCAACGGTGAGAGGCAGCTTGCGTCAGGCGGCAGGAAATCCTTAAACTTCTTAAGCATGTGCATCAGCCTGACGATCTCTTCATGCGACAGCTTTCTGGGATTCTTAGACGGGCTTATTTGGCTGGACTCCAGAAACTTCTGTGCAGTCTTCTCTCCGACCCTGTGGAAATGATTCCTCAAGAACTCGAGCATGTTGTTGTACGGTGTTACTTGTATTAGACGTTGGAGAAGCTCCACGTCCACACCGTACGGGTGGGGCAGGGTTTCCTTCGGCGGCTTAGGCATTTCCTTCGTGACTCTTGTGAACTTGTACAACCTGCCCTTAGGATCCACAAAGGTCAAGTTCGCGTACGGGTTTACCATGGCCGTCTGCTTAAGGTAATCCAGAATCTTGGGCATGGCTCGCAGATAGTCACCTTCCAAGCTGAACTCGACCAGAGTTCCACGCCACTGCTCCTTGTTTATGAGCACCTTCCTATCCACGATTATCGGGCGATTCTTCTGGATGTCAATCATCAACTTATACGAGTAAATCTTGGCTACCCCAGTGCTCGACGTTATAGTAGCAGGCTGATGCGTAGTAATCTGACCGTACAAAATCGCCATTTTCCCGCCAAGGCCGAATGTTCCCCTCTGCTGCTTCAGCTTATACTTTGAGCCAAAAAGCACTTGGCCGAAGGCTGAAGGTATATGCCGGGGCTGAATGCCTATGCCGTTATCCTCAACTCTCAACTTGTAAATCTGAGTCTCAGGGCCAGCTTCGCCCTCATACGAAAGCCTAACGTAAACGTCCGGCGGAATCTTCAGGCTCTCAGCAGCATCCAAAGAATTCTCGACAAGCTCTCTGATGGCCGCAAAGATCGCTCTGGAAGGATTCGTGAAACCAGCTATGTCTCGGTTCCTATAGAAAAAGTCAGCTGCGGAAATTTCTTCAAACGTCGTTTGAGCCAGCTAAGCCTCCCCCAACACACTTCAACCATAAATCGCTCTTACGATATGCTCTGCCCATTCTTTAACTTAACGACATCTCTCTAACAAAGAATACCTATCTTCGGTAAGGAAATGGCAATAATTCCTTGACTGTTTTTGTTTCAACAGTCTCAAAAAGAGCTTTGCTGTCTTCGGCTTTTGCCATGACAATTCTAATTTTGGAGTTTTCGGCAAAGTCGTGAATATACTGTAAACATGCCCCGCATGGTTTCGGTTCGTTTGGGCTTTTTGAGTCCATGACGATGGCAATTTCTCTGATTTTTCTGTTGCCATGTAGAACGGCGTGATTGATGGCGTTCCTTTCGGCGCAGGTGCCTAGTCCAGAAATCCAGCTTTCGACGTTGCAGCCTTCGTAGATTTCGCCGTCTTCAGCGAGTACGGCAGAGCCTACTTTGAAGCCCCAAAGGACGAAGGCATTATTCATGCCTTTTAAGGCTATTTCTAATAGTTTCGTTTGGCTCTCACCGAGTTTTGTCAATATTATCCCTTGCTGCTCTATTTTCTGATCGTGCGTACATAGTAGTATTCTCCTATTTGTTTCTGAAGCTTATCAAGCTTGGAGTCTTCCTTGTTTACTCTCGGCCTCTTTGTGGCTGGGTCTCTTCTGAAAGTAACCTCCATCTCCTTCAGAAAAGCGTTCATCCCCTTCCTCAGAGTCGTAGGCGGATGTGCCGTGCCTTTTTTTCCGGGCTCTCCGGAGAAAATCATCAGGTGATCGGCTATGAAGTCCTGCGCCACAACGTCATGTTCGACGACGAAGGCTGTGACGTGATGGTTCTCAACGACCCTTCTAATGGTTCGAGCCATGTTCAAGCGTTCTTCAACGTCCAAGTAGGCGCTGGGCTCGTCCAGGAGAAACAGTTCAGCCTCGCGGGATAGGCATGCGGCGATTGCGACTTTCTGCAGTTCACCGCCGCTGAGTTCTGCCACGTTCCTATCCAGAAGCTGATCCATTTTTAGGGGCTGAAGAATTTCGGTTTTATACCAGCCTGAAGAGAAGCTCTCCTTGGCAATGCTCATGAGAAGCATCTGAACCGTGCCCTCATATTCAGCCGAAATGTACTGGGGTTTGTAGCCCACTTTGAGCTTGTCAAACTTACCGCCGCCATCGGGTTCTTCAAGGCCCGCTAAGATCTTCACGAAAGTAGTTTTGCCTATGCCGTTTGCTCCGAGGATGCCTATGATTTCTCCTCTCTTGATTTCTCCGCCAGCAGCAACAAGCTTGAATTCCTTAAACGCTTTCTCTATTTGCGGCCATTGCAGCAGTATTTCGCCGCCGCTAACGGTTGCTGCAGGGGGCTTTTCATGAAATACTATCGCCTCTTTTCTGAACCTGACGTTCTCATCGGGGATGTAGCCCTGCAAGTAGATGTTTATGCCCGTTCTGACTCCATGAACGTTTGAAACGACACCGTAAACGCCTGGTTCTCCATAGAAGATGCAGATCTGGTCAGACAAGTAATCTACTATTGCAAGGTCATGCTCCGCGGCGATGATCGTTTTTTGATCATTCTTGAGGCTTCTTATCACCTTCGCTGCTTGAAGCCTCTGCTTCACGTCCAAGTAGCTTGACGGCTCGTCGAAAAGGTAGACGTCCGCCTCTCGGCATATGGTCGCAGCTATAGCGACTCGTTGAAGTTCGCCTCCGCTTAGCACGTCGAGCGGCCGCTTCCACAACTGTTTAAGCTCGAGCCTTGCCGCAATCTCTTCAAGCTTTCCTGCTTCATCGACCTTTTCTAGGAGTTCTCCAACGTTTCCGGAGACAGCTTTCGGAATCCTATCGACATACTGCGGCTTGTGCGAGATCTTGAGTTTGCCTTCGCTCATTTTTCGAAAATACTCTTGGAGCGTTGAACCTCTGAAATGCTGGACTATCTGACCCCAATCAGGCGGGTTCTTGTAGTTGCCAAGGTTCAACTTGAAATCGCCGGAAAGTACCTTAAGCGTCGTGGTCTTTCCTATGCCGTTCTGTCCTATCAGCCCCAGAACCATGCCTTGGGAAGGGGTTGGAAGCCTGAAAAGCTTGAAAGTGTTTTCCCCAAAACGGTGACTGCAGTCCTTTTCCAGTTCGTCTGGAAGGTTGATTATTGAAATGGCGCTGAACGGGCACTTCTTGACGCATATTCCGCATCCTGTGCACAGGGATTCCACGATGACGGGCTTGTTAACTTCAAACCTTATCGCCTCTATGCGGCTTCGCACCATCGGGCAAAACCTTTCGCATGGCCTGCTGCAACGTTTTGGCTTGCACCTGTCAACGTCCAACACGGCGACTCTTGTCATGGTGAACCCATCAGTGAGATGGTCACAGCAGGTAGGTTATAAACGTAAACCTGAAAACCCGCAAAAACCAGTTCAAAACCTGTGCAAAGAAAGAACATAAAAAAGTTCTTGGACACTCAACTCTCACATTTCCTCGTCTTCCCAATCTTCCTCTTCCCAGTCTTCTTCTTCCCATTCTTCTTCTTCATCTCTCACTATTTTGCACCTCCTAGATTTTGTTTTGCATACTCAAACGCCATAGCGACGCTTTAAACATTCTCGTTCGTCAATTGTCGAGACTGAGAACCTAGATGTGTCTCGAAAGCGTCATTCAGAGGATTTACTTCACAATTCTAGCCGTCAGAGACGCTGTCGGCGCATCCATTTCAGGCTTCATGTAGGCCCAACACATGTTCGGCGAATTATGAGCCGCTCCGATTCTCCCATGAACATCAACGGAGATAATTCCCATGGAATTGTAAGCGTTTGGAATCCTCTGGTTAACCAGCTCTATCGCCTGTTCAGCCGCTTTCTGCGCTGCTTTTCCATTCTCCATGTAGCTGCACGTGGTCTTGGCCAAGACAAGTCTCATGGCTATTTCACCTACGCCCGTGGCTGAGCATGCTCCGCTTTGATTGTCGGCATAGGTGCCGCATCCGATTAACGGTGAATCGCCAATCCTGCCGGGAAGCTTCAGCGGGAAACCGCCGGTTGACGTTGCAACAGCAACATTTCCCTCTTTGTCGAAGGCCACGGCTCCCACCGTGTCAAGGTCGAAGAGCTCAGGATGATTCTTTACCAGTTTGACTAATTTAGGCAGCTCAGACTTCCCTTTCAGCAGTAGCTCTTTCTGCTGCTCATAATACTTCAATCTAAGATCCGTCACTGGGTTCTTTCTTTCAAGATTGTGAAGCTTGGCAAGCTTTTCTGCGCCTTCGCCTACCAAAAAAACGTGGTCCGTCTCTTCCATAACAATTCTTGCTAGACGAACGGGGTTTTTGATGTCGTGCAGGAGTCCCACTGCGCCGGCCTGCAACGTTTTTCCATCCATGATCGAAGCTTCCATTTCCACAGTCTTCTCTAGAGTCAGGCTTGAGCCATAACCTGCGTTGAATGCTTCATCGTCTTCCATGACCGCGACGGCTTCCATAACGCTGTCCAAGGCGCTTCCCTCGTTTGTCAGAATCTCAAAGCCCGTTTTTGCCGCTCTCTTAACACCTTCTAGTCCAGGTCGGCAACGCTCAGGCTGCCACGTTCCGGCACCGCCATGGACAACGATAACAGGTTTTCCTCCTTGAGTCAAGAACCTCTTGCTCTCCTTTGGCTTAAACAAAAGCCAACTCGTGCAACCCGAATTTAAGCCTAATGTTAATGTGCAAATCAAAATGGATAAATCTCCGTCCTCAGACACTTAATGTGGGATGATGTGAGGCGACGGTTAAGAGCCAAAAGCTGTGACAAAGCCACTAACCTGCACTGACCCTGAAAAATCTTTTGAGAAGCGCTAAATTCATCTGAAGAACAAACAACTGTCAAGTGCGATCAGAAAGGATGATGAGAAAGTGCCCAGAGAATTCAGCATCTTAGCAACTACTTCACGTGGGCTTGAGCGAGCCGCGTGCTTTGAGCTGAAGTATCTGCTCGAACGGGTGGGTGACCCAGATGCGAACGTCAGCAAAAGCGGCGTCCGCGGCGTGATCGTTGCAAAAACGGTCCTAGACCCGTTTGAAGTTATAAAGAAACTGCGCGAAATCCTAGGTGAGCGTCCATACGAGTTCCGCTACCTGCTCAGAATAATCCCAATCGAAGCAATTGTCCCAACAGACTTGGAGACGATTGCCAACGTGGCGAAGCAGCTCAGTTCGAAGATAGCAGGGGACGAAACGTACCGTGTAACGGTCGAGAAACGTTTCACCACGTTGCATGCCCAAGAAATAATTGAAGCCGTGGCGGCAAACATCGACAGGAAAGTCAACCTCAAGAATCCAAACAAGATACTGTTAATCGAAGTCATGGGCGAGTCAACGGGCATATCCGCCATAATGCCCGAAGACATCATATCTGTCCTGAAGGAGAAAATGCTCTAAGCTAGCGGTCAGCGGCCACTAGTGCCATTCGTTCGATAACGAGGTCTACTAGAGCTTTCTTCTTGTCATGTCCCTTCATAACCGTACCGAGTTCCTCATTCGATATCTCGAAAATTCTTTGGATATTTGTTATTTTTTCCTCCGTCAAATCGAGGATGGCATCATCCCTCTCAGCCTCGATCTGTTTTGAGATCTTCGAAAGCGTCAATTTCAGATCTTCAGGCTTTTCGCCCACTATCAGCATCGCTACCTTCGTCGTGCTGGGCCTGACTCCTAGAGTCTCCGTGGCTTTCCGAATTTGCCGTTGGGCAGAGGCATAGAGCATCGTTTCCATTGCTAGGCTCTTTGAAATATTCGTTTCATTCTTGAATGCCGTCAGCGCATCTAAAACTGCAAAGTACAGATGTTGCCAAGTGGCCACACGCTCCGCGTTGAAGACTTGGGCTTCCAAATTTGACGATTTTTCCGTATGGATCAGCTTCAGGAATTCCTCTGTATTCTCAATTCTTACATTTCGAAAGCCGGTTATCAAGACACACTTCCGAAATTCCTCGATGGATTTCAGCATTTTGCTTCCCCAAGAATTTCCTTCATGAATCTCTTCACAAGTCTTGTAGGCATCCCGGCTTCCACAAGTTTCGCTTCTTCTTTTTCAAATGATACTCCTTTCTCCTCGCATTTTCTCAGGATATTTCGGACTGTTTCTTTTCTCTCCCAGGGAAAAACTATCCAGCAGCGCGTTTCTTTTTCATAGTAGTCCGGTTTAACGAAGCTCCATGGTTTATAGTAAACTGTGGCAATCTTGACCTCAGTAGCATCCTCAGCCATAATGTGTTCCTTGACAAGCTTCAGACTCTTACCAGTGTCTACGACTTCATCGACCACGAGAACCTTCTTCCCAGCAACCGGAACAGAGACAGGCTGACTCAAGGCAGGTTCGCCTTTCGTCTCAGCGACTCCCACATAGAATTCAGCTCTCACATTGGCAACATTAGGGTTGCCTAACAAGTCTGAAAGGACTCTTGCAGGGGGCCATCCGCCTCTGGAGACTCCTACAATTATGTCTGGCTTAAACTTGTTTTTCCGTATCTTATCTGCCAAGTTCAAGAGCATGTAATAGATCTGGTTCCAAGTTGGAACCTCAAACTCAAGCTCCGAACCCACAGTCGCTCCCGCTTAAGAAAACCCATTGTTACTTTATAAGTTTAAGAACGTTGATCGTACTCGGCGCGCGTGAGTAAAAGAGACGCGTGCTCCTCAACCCAAGCATTCTTGCACGGTCGCCTAAGCACAAATGCCTAGGTTGTCGTCTTAGCCCTAGAGTTCTTGATCGAGACAATGACTAAGGTTTTAAGAGAGCTATGCTAGATGGAAAGCAGAAAAAATAGAATAACAACGTCTGTTACTTGTCCACAACTGCCAGTCTTGTCGCTGAGAGTAAAAGAGAAAAAGAATAGATGTGAGTGGGGAGTAATAAGCAAGTGCCTAATCCGCTGAGAGATCATGTTAATCATCTTGCGTTGCCGATATTCGTGACAGGTGAATGATATGATGGAAATTGTTGAATGTGTGCCCAACTTCAGCACGTCGGACCCGAAAACTGTAGAATTAATACTCAACGAGATCAGGAAAACCAAAAACGCCTTCTTGCTTGACGCCACCTACGATAACTACTACAATAGACTTGTCGTTTCCTTCGTGGGAAACAAGAAATCAGTGCTGGAAGCAGCTTTGAACGCCTCATTCAAGGCCGTAAAATCGATTGACATGCGCAAGCACAAAGGTCAGCACCCACGCATAGGAGCTGTTGACATAGTCCCCTTCATCCCGATAAAGGATGCGTTAATGGAAGACTGCATCGAGCTGGCAAAAAAATTCGGAAAGACCCTTGCAGACAAGTGCGGCGTGCCTGTCTACCTCTATGGTGATGCTTCGCCTAAACCTGAACGCGTCGACCTAGACTGGATTCGCGAAGGCGACTACGAGAAATTGGCCCAAAACATCGTGAAGCCTGAACGTAAGCCAGATTTCGGCCCGGCCAAGTTCAACGCGAAATCAGGTGCAACCGTTACCGGCGCGCGCAAGGTAATGGCTGGCTTCAACGTCAACTTGGGCACAGCGGACCTGAAGATTGCCAAAAAAATCGCCAAAGCCCTGCACGCGAAGAGAGGAGGCTTCTCAAACGTTAAGGCCATGGCCGCATTCATTCCAGAGCAAAACATCACGCAGATAGGGATGAGCATAAACGATTTTGAGAAAACGCCTTTGTACCGTGTTTTCGAGGCGCTCAAGATCGAATGCGCACGCTATAATGTTCCAATCTTGGGTTCAGAGTTCTGCGGGATGGCTCCGCTAAAAGCCTTAATCGATATTGCTGGGTACTACCTAAAGGTTGATAACCTGACTGAAGATAGAGTCTTGGAAATAGCTATACAAAACGCAATCGAAAAAGGTGGCAAACCACGGTGAACCTGTCTCTGAAGTGGCTGGGTCATGCCAGCTTCCAAATAAGGGCTGCGGGAAAAATCATCTATGTTGATCCTTACGAGGGTGAATACTCTGAAAAGGCAGATCTAGTGCTTGTGACGCATTCGCATTTTGATCACTGTGACACGTCCAAAATCAATCAAGTTTACGATGCAGAAACTGTCGTAGTTGCCCCTTTCCCCTTGTTCCTTTCTTCCGTTTCAAAAGCTGGGGGAAGTGTCAAGGCGCTCAAGTCTGGAGATGAAATGACAATCGATAGTATCAAAGTTAGGGCTGTTGAAGCTTACAACATCAAACGTTTCAGGTTGCCCGGAAACCCGTTCCATCCTAAAGGGTCTGGGGTCGGCTACCTAATATCGGCTGAAGGCAAAACAGTCTATCACGCGGGAGACACGGATCTTATTCCTGAAATGAAGCAGCTCGGCATCATAGACGTGGCGTTGCTTCCAAGCGGAGGTACGTATACGATGGACAGCGCTGAGGCTGCTGAAGCGGCGTTGGCGATTAGCCCTAGAATTGTTATTCCCATGCACAGATGGGACACCGATCCTGAAGAGTTCAGAAAAAAAGTAGAAGCCAATTCAAACATTCAAGTTGTCGTGTTGTCGAAAGGTGAAGAATTCCAAGTGGTCTAAGGATGGCGTTGGCTCAAAAAGCAGGCAGACGGGGAAACAGGGAAACAGTTGACCTGCTGATCGTGAACGCTAATGAACTAGTCACCTTAGCCGGGGACAACCAGAAGCCCCGTACGGGCAAGCAGATGCGTGAGCTTGGGATAGTACGAGACGGCAGCCTAGCCGTAAAAGATGGTCGTATTGTGGCTGTTGGTAAGACCCACGACATCATGAAACGTTTCAGGTCTGGCAACGTTCTAAGCGCGAATGACAAGACTGTCCTGCCCGGTTTCGTTGATGCGCACACACACCTCGTCTTTGCCGGTTCGCGCGAGGATGAATTTCAGATGCGGGTTGAAGGCGCCTCCTACATGGAAATTCTGAATGCTGGCGGAGGCATACTTAAGACGGTTAGAGAAACCCGGAGAGCCAGTGTTGACAAGCTTGTGGCTGATGGTCTTGGAACGCTTGATGTCATGTTGGAGCATGGGACAACCACGGTTGAGGCTAAGAGTGGCTATGGCTTAACGACAAAGGATGAACTGAAAATCCTGGAGGCGACTCGCCGTGCGAATCAGCTGCACACGGTGGACATCGTCTCGACTTTTCTGGGAGCACATGCGGTTCCGCCTGAGTTCAAGGGCAACGCGCAGGGCTACGTCAACCTCATCGTTGAGGAAATGCTTCCGAGAGTGGCTGAAAAGGTGCTGGCAGAGTTCTGCGACGTCTTCTGCGAGAGAGGCGTATTCAGCCTAGACCAGTCTAAGAAAATTCTGGCCGCTGGCAAAAGCCACGGCTTGAAAGCGAAGGTTCATGCTGACGAGATGAGCATGTTAGGCGGTGCGGGACTTGCGGCTGATGTTGGAGCAATATCTGCGGAGCACCTACTTTTCTCTTCTGAAGAGAGTCTGAAGGCCATGGCAGCGAAGAATGTCGTTGCGGTTCTGCTTCCTGCTGCTGCCTTCAGCCTGATGATGGGAAAGTATGCTGATGCTAGGCTTATGATCGACTGCGGTGTTCCAGTGGCCTTAGGCACCGACTTCAACCCAAGCTGTCTGATGGAGAATATGCAGTTAATCGTCGCCTTTGCTTGTCATCTCATGAGGCTAACTCCGGCTGAGGCCATAACGGCCGCCACGATTAACAGTGCACATGCTCTAGGCAAGGCAAACGAGGTTGGCAGCTTGGAAGTCGGCAAGAAGGGCGACATCGTCGTTCTAAACGCGCCTAACCACAAATTCCTCGGCTATCATTTTGGCGCAAATCTGGTCGACAAAGTTGTTAAGAACGGAAGAGTCGTCGTGGACAAAGAGGCAAGTCCAAGCGGAATCGTACACATGGAAGAATAGGCGCGTAGCATTCTAAGATAAAAGGATTAAAGTCTGATTCTGATATTCTTGTCCTATGGCGGGTCAGCCTTGGCTAGAAAGTCAGTCAAATGTTTAACCGGTCCAGAATTGCATTGCAAGAATTGGCAGATTGAAGGCATCTTGCGCATGCTTCACAACGTTTTGGATCCTGAGGTTGCAAAGGACCCTGAGAGACTCATCGTTTATGGTGGGACAGGCAAGGCGGCTAGAAACTGGGAGTGCTTTGACAAAATTGTCGAAACACTGACCATGCTGGAGCCAGATGAAACCATGCTCGTCCAAAGCGGCAAGCCCGTGGCTGTTTTCAAGACGCATGAATGGGCTCCGAGAGCATTGATCGTAAACGCCATGATTGTGCCAAAATGGGCCAATTGGGATTACTTCCTTGAACTTGAGCAGAAGGGCCTAACCATGTATGGACAGATGACGGCGGGCTCTTGGGCATACATCGGCACGCAGGGCATCTTGCAGGGCACGTATGAAACGTTGGCTGCCGTTGGAAAGGAACACTTCGGAGGAAGCCTACGGGGAAAGCTTGTCCTCACAGCCGGTCTAGGCGAGATGGGCGGGGCTCAACCCTTAGCTGTGACCATGAATGGAGGCGTGGCCCTAGTCGTAGAAATCGACAAGTGGGCGATCGAACGCAGAGTCAAGCATGGCTATCTGGAAACGTGGACTAACCGCCTTGACGAAGCAATAAGGCTCGCAGAAGAGGCTAAGCGTGAAGGCGTTCCCCGTAGCATCGGCTTATTGGGCAACGCTGCTGAAGTGCACCCTGAAATGCTGAAACGCGGCGTCATACCGGACGTCCTGACGGATCAGACGAGCGCACATGATCCACTCTGGGGCTACTACCCCGCGGGGTTCACGAAGGAAGAAGCTGACGAGCTCAGAGAGTCCGACCCGAAAGAGTACACGCATCAGGCTATGCAAAGCATGCGAGTGCAGGTGGAAGCCATGGTGAGCATGATGAAGAAGGGAGCCGTAACGTTTGACTACGGCAACAACCTGCGCCAGCAGGCTTATGACGCGGGATTCAAAGATGCTTTCGCGTATCCAGGCTTCGTGCAACGCTACGTGAGACCACTGTTCTGCGAGGGCAAGGGTCCATTCCGCTGGGCATCACTTGTCGGCAGCAAAGAAGACATCTACAAACTTGACGACGTGATACTGAAAGAATTTGCCTACAACAAAGGATTGTGCCGTTGGATAAAAAAGGCAAAGGAACAGGTCAAGTTCCAAGGCTTGCCGGCGCGAGTTTGCTGGCTTGGCTTCGGCGAAAGAGCGAAGTTCGGCAAGATAATCAATGACTTGGTAGCCGATGGAAAACTCTCAGGTCCAATCTGGATTGGACGCGATCATCTAGACGGGGGAAGCGTAGCATCACCGAACCGCGAAACCGAGGGCATGAAAGACGGCAGCGACGCGGTCGCAGACTGGCCGATACTGAATGCCCTGATCAACGCTGTCGGCGGCGCCACATGGGTCAGCGTACACCACGGAGGAGGCGTCGGAATAGGCTATAGCATACATGCTGGCATGTGCCTAGTCGCAGACGGCACAAAAGAAGCTGAAAAACGGATAACAACAGTTCTGACAACAGACCCGGGAACAGCAATAGTGAGACACGCAGACGCAGGCTACGAGAAAGCACAGAAAGTGGCGAAAGAGAAACGCATCCAAATGCCTATGCTAAAATAGAGAAGCAGTGCTTCAAAAACTAGACTAGTGCTATTCGTGGAGGTTGCTATCCAGTAGCATACGCCAAGGTCCAGGGCGTTACCGTTGAGAAGACTTGGATAAAACTCTCGCCGTATTAAATGCTCTTATGTTCAGTCTTCAACACCGTTGTTGCGAAGATTCTGTTATTCAAAGCATCTTTCAACAGAGTAGTTCAGCAGCACGATTTTTACGCTGCTTAACCACCTGAGTAGTCTTTTTGGTCATCCACCTGTCTGTCGCCAATGCTGTTGCTGCTATTACTGAGGCCATTGCGATTCCGAAAAGACAATCGACGAGCAATTCAGGGGCATACGCATACTTTTGGCCTGTCTCCGTGCTCACCATTCGCCAAGTGAGCGGAAAGCCATAATACTTGTTCCCAGGAATGCCGACAGAATCAGGGCTATTTTCAACAAGTCCCGACACAAAACCTATGGCTAACCCGATGACGACGATTACAGCCACGAGTCGCCTGCTCAACTTCAAACGCCTCAGCATCCCAAGCTTTAGCTTGAAGTCGCCACAACATAAGCTTTTGGCATGCACAATATTGCCCGTGGCACACCGGAAAATTGCTAATCCTGAGGCTTTGCCTCGGAAGGGATGATCGTCTTTTTTCAAAAAGCAGTATCTTGTGTGTGGCTAAAAGTCTGGCGCGCTTATGATCTGAAAGCAGACTGCATACTTCGCGTTTTTAGGCACTTGTTTTAACTATGTTGTAGCCCGCAGCCTTGCGCAGCCTATTCATAACCGCCAAACCCAACCCTTCAGTAGGGACGCCCTCAGCAACGATAACGTCAACGCCCTCAGCATCAAATTCTCTCAGCAGCCTGAACAAGCTTCGTGCAATACCAGCCAAGTCACTTCTGCTTCCCATAGACCTCACCACATCCGTCCTGTAGTGCCTCACTGTTTCGTCTGTGCCAAGAACTCCAACTTTCTTGCCTGCTTCACTATAGAGCCTGATCAGTTCTTCCATTTTGCGCATGACAGCTTCAACTTCTCCCTCAACGACAACTACATCTGCGTTGGGCGCATAGTGCTTGTGCTTAACACCTGGGGAACGGGCCTTCTCAACGGGCAACGCTCTGTCAGCGACCACAACAGGATTAAGCTCAACTCTGCGAACAGCATTCAACAGGTCTTCATACGGCGTTCCTCCCGGACGCAGAACCTGAGGAGGATCAACAGTCAAATCTAGAACCGTCGACTCCACTCCAATATGCGTCGGTCCAGCATCCAGAACTGCGTCAATGCGCCCATCCAGATCGTCCAGAACATGCCTTGCCGAAGTCGGACTTGGCTTCCCGGCAAGATTGGCGCTTGGTGCAGAGATTGGACAGCCGCTTTCCCCAATAAGTGCCAAGGCAACGTTATGCCTGGGCATCCTGATGGCAATGGTGTCCAAACTGGCAACTGTGACGTCGGGCACGATGTGCGAGCGTTTGAGAATGAGCGTCAAAGGGCCAGGCCAAAAAGTTTTCATAAGCCTCTTAGCCTCTTCAGAAACTTTCTCGGCTAACGTGTTGACATCTTCAAATTTACACACGTGCACTATAGGCGGATTGTCAAGCGGCCGGCTCTTGGCCTCAAACAAAGACAACACGGCTTTCGCGTTCAACGCGTCTGCTCCCAGGCCGTAGACTGTTTCGGTTGGAAAAGCCACCAAGCCGCCCTTTCTGATGAACTTCGCAGCTATCTTAATTTTCTCCAAGTCTGGCTGCTGCGAATCAACAGTAAACACTAACGTCTTCTTCATTCGCAACTCATGAGGACTAGAGCAAAATCTGGGAATTTAAACTTCATCGAAGACGAACGCATGAGAAGTTGTTGGCTTGCTAAACAACGTAGTAGTCAATTACTTTTTCGATGCTTTTCGGTGCTTTCTGTCTTGCAGCAAGTTGCTTCAGCAGCTTTATCATTTGAGGCTGAAAACGTGCAATGTCGGTCAAGGACACTAGACCCACAAGTTTCTTTCCATCAACCACGGGCAACTTTTTGATTTTCATCTGAAACATCAATTTTGTCGCTTCCTCCAAATCGAAGCTTGGCTCCACAACGACCAGCGGCGTGGTCATGATCTCCTTGACCTTGGTGCTTTCAGCGTTTTTCGCCTCTGCAACGACCCGCCTTAAGACGTCTCTTTCCGTCATTATGCCCACAGCCTTTCCTTTGCTCACTATTATGAGGCTGCCTATTCCGAATTTGTTCATGATCTCAGCAGCCTCTCTAACCGTGGAATTTTCGTCCAGAGTTATCACTTCTCTGACCATTACATCCTCGACTTTCAATGATAAACCAGTCACTTTTGACTCGTCTTCATCCTGCTCTGCCAAAATGAACCCTTACCTATTTTCGGTAACCCTCGTATATAAGCTGGCGTGCGGGGCCTTCTTCACATAGTTCGCAGTTGCCGAAAAATTTTTTCAGCATGTCTGCTCACAGGTATTCTTGCCCGGTCAAACTTTTTCTTAGGCTTGGAGAACGGTCTAGTGGCGTCAATGCCCATCTTGCTCGTAAGTCCTGTCTCCTGATCAGCTGAAGAGTCCAGCGTGGAACCCCGCGCATTTTCAATGACAATCAGGTCTTCACTGGCTTGGAAGCGAGTGGCAATTGCCCATTCTACTTCAGAAGCATCAAACACGTTGATGTCTGAATCCACAACCACAGCGTGTTTCAAGCTTGGGTGCGCTGCAAAAGCGGCCAGCAAGACATTCTTGCCGTCACCATCAAGCTGCTTCTCAATCGCTATGACAGCGTGAAGCCACCCGTTGCCTCCGGCTGAAAGGTTAACGGCGAAAGCCTTGGGCACAACCTTCGACACGCTTTCCCAAATCAAAACTTCATGAGGCAAACCCATCAGAAGCCTGTGCTCAGCCCCAGATGGCAAAAGCCCCTCATAAACATAGTCTTTTCGATGCATGACACCCGTAACTTCCACAACCGGCTGCTTCCTCTGCACATCATAGGTTCCAGTGATGTCCACAAACGGGCCCTCCGAAACCTCTCTAGTTGCGGAAATCTTGCCCTCCAAGACCAGTTCAGCATCAGCCGGAGCGGATGCATCCACGCTTTTGCAGTGAACCAGTCGGAGGCGGCCGTTTAACAACGTATTTGCCACGTCAAACTCGTTCACCCCGAAGGGAACAGGCGAAGAAGCAGCTAACAGGACTGCAGGATGAACTCCGATAGAGACTGCTATGTCCAAATCCCTGCCTGCTTCCTTGGCGTCATTCCAAAGTTTGAAAAGATGTCTGGGAACCAGGCGGATCGCAAGATGATTCTTGTCCAAGAGTTGAAGACGATGAATGGAGAGGTTCTCGACACTTCCATCAACGCTCTTGGCATGTATCACTCCAGAAGTAATGTAAGGACCAGCGTCATGTTCAAAATGGGTCAGAATCGGAACCTTCGAAAGGTCAATCTTCTTCTCTATGACTTCCTCAACCGCTCCCACTTCGGCGACCTTCGGCTTTTTAGGTGATCGCCAGGCCCACAACAGCCTTCGATACAGTCCGTCTGGCCCGATGTTAAGCGCCGCACAGATTCTTCTTCTCGTGCCGCATACGTTGGCCACAACCTTCACATTGTCGTCTCTGACTTTTTCAAAGAGCAATATTGGGCCTTCATCGTCGAAGGCCTTCATTAACTGCGGGATTTCAAAAATCGGTGAGACCTGATCTTCTACGTGCAAAACTCCCTTGTCTTTTTCCATTTGATTAAGAAATCCTCTTAGGCTCATGCTGTTACTCCCTCTTTTTCTCCACTTTCTTCTGCATGAATGACTCTTTCAACCAGCCTCTTGAAGAATGATTGCCCCTGCATCTCATCCATGGTTTCCAGATAGACTGAAACCAAAGCTATCTTCTCCTTCTTAGCGGCCACGTATTCAGCGAACATGCGGGCTGAGATCGCATGCCTGTCGCCCAAGAGAATAGAGGAGGTCGCTGGGCCTAACATTCCTTTTGGCTTGGGAACCGCGATGGCCAATGTTCCGAGCTTATCCTCTTTTTCGCTCAAGAGAACCAGACATGAATTCTTCGTCTCCAAATACACTGCCAGAAAATGCCTATTCTCGTCAACTATCTCATCCTTGACAACTCTTGCACGTTCCATCTTTCGATTTCTCCATGGCTTATTAATAGCTTCGTGCATTCACTATTTATCACTTTCAAGAGGCGTAACCACTGGATGGTCGATAGCCGCGCGGAGCGGATCTTGCGAACCCTCAGAGAAACCTTCACGATGCCCCGATGGACGACGTCAAACAGGGACCCGTTCAAAACGTTAATCGTGACGATAATCTCACAGAACACCGCTGACAGGAACACGGCAAAAGCCTTCGAAAACCTTTCGAACAAGTTCAAGATAACACCCGAAGTCTTGGCGAAGGCCCAAACAGGCGAAATCGAAAGATGCCTAAAAGTGGCTGGTCTATACAGACACAAAGTCAAAACCATAAAGCAAGTCTCAAAAATCATTCTCGACCAATTTCATGGTAGTCTGGAACCGATCCTATCTTTGCCCCTTGAAGAAGCGCGGAAAACACTCCTAGAGCTTCCAGGAGTAGGGCCGAAAACAGCCGACGTAGTGCTCCTTTTCTGCGCCGAGAAACCCACGGTCCCAGTTGACACTCATGTTTTTCGCGTGTCGAAGAGGCTGGGCTTGGCTCCCGAGGATGGAGACTACGAAGCTGTTCGCACCTCTCTCCAAAGACATTACAGCCCAAAAGACTACCTCGAAGTTCATCTGTTGCTAATTGCTCATGGTAGAAAATATTGCAGGGCAAGAGCCCCATTGTGCACGGAATGTCCACTTAGCAACATTTGTCCATCAAGGCGCGCGTGGGACGATAGTGATTGAAATCAACGAAGAGGTTGCAAAGTATTTTCCGTATGCAGAAGTGAGGCCTCACCAAGACGAGTTCATCAAGACGATTTTTGAAGCTGTTGAGAACGGCCGTTCAGTCCTTATTGAGGGAAGCAATGGCTTAGGCAAGACCATAGCAGCATTATCAGCATGTTTACCCAAGGCTGAGGAAAAGCAGCTCAAGATATTATACGTTGCAAGAACCCATCGCCAACATGAACGCGTCATCGAAGAGTTGAAGGCGGTCTCAAAGAAGATTCATGTTTCCGGCCTCTCAATCCGAGGCCGTCATGAAATGTGCCTCAACGGTCTAATAACGAAGCATGCTTTGGACGCGCGAGAAGCCATAGAAGCTTGCGAACTATTGAGGGCCAAGGGCGCATGTACATACTACCTCAGCATCAAGGAGCGAGAAGAGGAATATTCAGAGCTGTACCACCAGGTCACTATCCACCCGTGCACGGCTTCGGAAATCCACAAAATCGGACGGAGAAGCGGTTTCTGCCCTTATGAAATTATAAAATCCTCATTGGCCAATGTCAACACGATAGCGCTCAGCTATCTCTACTTGTTTGATCCTGTGGTTCGAGGCGCTTTTCTGAGAAACTTGGAAACCCCGCTCTCCAGAATAATCTTGATCATCGATGAAGCACACAACCTTCCTGAAACTGCTGTTGACATCGCAAGTAGCAGCCTATCTCTCTTCAGCATGAAACAGGCAGAAATTGAAGCAAGAAAATTCGGTCATGAAGAAGTTGCAGATTTCGCGAAAACCTTCAGGAAGGAAATTGAGGAAATAGCTACGAAAGCCGAGAAAGAAGCTTTGATTTCGCCGGAATCTCTCCTAGAAATCTTTCAGGAAAAGGCTGGTCTGAATGAACCTAGAGAATTCTTCGAACACATGCATGATGCTGGAATGCGGATTAAACGAGACTTGCTTACAGATGGGAAATATCCACGCTCATTCATTCATACGATGGGGTATTTTCTGATCAAATGGTTAGAAACGGCTGAAGATCAATCCTTCGTCAATTCAGTGACCAAATACAGCTCCAGACAAGGTGTACCTACCGCAAAACTGGAAATATTGGCCCTAGATCCTTCGAAAATCACTGCGCCAGTGTTCTCTCAAGTATACTCTAACATAGTCATGTCTGGAACACTCCAGCCTTTAGAAGCGTACATGCGAATCACGAAACTCCCGGATAACACGGTTCAAAATATTGTGTCTTCACCTTTCCCGAAAGAGCACATCCTGCCAATCGTCTCATGCGGCGTAACAACTGCAATGGAGAAAAGAACACCGGACATGTACAGGAAAATCATAAAGCGAATAGAGGAAGTGGTTCAGCATACGCCTGCAAACACCGGGATCTTCGCTGCCTCGTTTGAGGTCTTGGGGAAATTGCTTGCCGAAGGACTAAAGAAAGCCTTGGACAAACCACTCTTCTGTGAACATAGAAGCATGAGTTCCCACGAAAACGAGAAAATGGTTGCAGAATTCAAGGCGCATTCTAAGCATGCAGGAGCCGTCCTGCTTGGAGTTCAAGGCGGACGATCCTCAGAGGGTGTGGATTACCCGGGGGACGAGATGAACTCGGTTGTGATCGTAGGTCTGCCTTACGCTGAGCCTACCCCGAAAGTGAAGGCGCAGATCAACTACTTCGAAAAATGCTTCCCAGGGTTTGGACGGGAATACTGCTATGTGCTCCCAGCGATGAAAAAAGCCTGTCAAGCAGCAGGGAGGCCTATCAGAAGTCTTGAAGACAGGGGTGCGATGATTTTTCTTGATTATCGCTTTGCCGCGCAATACTGCCAAAGCTTTCTTCCATCGTGGATACACGATAATCTGAGGGTTCTCCCAGACGAAGACAACGTGATTGCACGAGAGCTTTCTCTTTTCTTCAAAGCTTGCTGAAAGCCTTGAACTCTGATTGGTTTTCCTCACCGAAAAATGGGATCTCCTTCATGTTCTTGTCGAGCTTGACTTTTCCAATCACTGCCGTCGCAACGTCCTGAGACACAGGTGTTAGAATCTTCAAGGTTCTTCTCAGGTATTCGATTTCTTGTATGACGCCTATGCCGAGGAATCTTCCGTCGCCGTTGTATAATGCCGTCAGCAGGCCTTCTTCTTCGCCCTTGCGAAATATGACAACTTTCTTTTTCGTTTCTTCTTCAATTCTCTTGAGGTTTTCTGCGTTGATCCAGCGTCTCTTACCGATAATTATGGATATTCTATCGGATTGCTCCATAAATTGAAGAGGTTTCATTCCGAGAAGGTCGTAGATTCTCCTTGCAACTTTGCCGTTTTGCCGCCCCCTGCTCAAGCCGAATAAGTCGTTGTCTTCGATTTTTAGCCAGCCAAGCGGGATTGATTGCACCTTTGCATTCCTCAAGTATTTCGTGTATCCCAGCTCACGCAAGTTCTTGCGTTTTTCCCCAGTTCTCTGACTGATAACCGAGGGGGACTCAACAGTAGTTCTCCTGTACTTTTCAAGGCCGTTCAGAAGGGGCGCTAGCTCATCTTTTTGTTGGATGCAGAAAATCGCGTCTGGGTTGATCTTTTCAACAAGCTGAATCTTGTACTTAACTGCTTCTTCTCCATCAACCCATCCATCACTATTCACAACAACGAAGTCAGGATCACTGCCAAGGATCTCCTTCTTCAGCAGGCTCAAGCTCTCTATTACTTTGTCAACGGCACCGTCCGGCGATGTGGCACCTATGAAAATCGCGTTTTTCGCCTGTAGATTGAAGAGGTCGGTTATCGGCTTCGTCACGAGAGCGTAGGAAACCGTGCATGGTGGTCCCACGTCGGACTGGCCTAGGTCTCCATCTAAGACTGCGATTTTCTTTTTCTGACCTGTGAGCTTGTTTATCAGGTATGTGCAGAAGCTGGTCTTTCCGGAATCAGTTGTTCCCAGCACGATCGCAGTGGCAGGTTTAGCCTGCAAGTCTGATAGGTCTTCGTGCGCCTTGACCCATGAGGGTGGAATTGTGTTTCCTTCAACTTCCTCAACGCTGGCTTTCTCTGCTAGCGATATGTCGAAGGCAGCTGTTTCGTTGACTGCAAATGGCAGTCTTTTTCCTTCGCGTATGATGATCTTGCTTGTAATGTTTGGTTTTGACCCAAACACTTCCACGCTGCCCGAAACCACAGTAACTGAGGCTGGGCCGTCGACCAGCAGAGTCTTTCCCTTTTCAACTATTCGGTTCATCTGTTCTCCTCCGTTGGAATGCGTGTCCGTTTCTTCCAGCTATTCTTATGGCTGAAACCATGTCTCTTAATCCTCGTCTGTTCTTGGCTTCATTTAAGTAACGGCTCGTTCCAGCTTCGCTCACACTTTCTAGCACTATGTCTTGAGGTAAGACGGTGTCTAAAGCTCGTAGGATCTCACGCTTACATGAAGGAACGCCGTCGCCAACTTTCACCGAAATCGAACTTGCTGAAGTATTTTCGAAGCTTCTGATTATGCCTCTCACCTTTTCTAACGTTTCCCCAACGCTTGAGCAGACCTCCGTTCTCATCACTTTCCCATCTGCCAAGACCGCCAGCCCAAGCGCTTCGCCAGGGTCAATGCCTATAACGAGTTTCTCGCAATTTTCTCTTCCTTGAATAATCTGCAGTGCAGTGTTGATCATTGCTTCTACATCCGTATTCTCATCATACACTAAGATTTTTTCATGGTTTATTAGGTGTTTCTCTTTCTCGGTGGTCAAAACAACCCTGACTTCTGCGGGGATGGGCTCGTTCGGCGTCAGGCTCAGAAAGGGCATGTTCCTCTTCTGCAGTTCTCTAACAATGAGGTAGTAGGCTTTTCCTGAAACCGTTGCAACAACAATGTGCGCTCTCATGCCAGTTTCCTATTCTCATGACCGTTTTAACGCCAAACAAATTATTAGTTTCGTGACTTATAATAGTTGATGTGCATTTGCTTGCCGAGAAAAATCCCAACAGATTGCAGAGTAATTGACAAGATTCTAGAAGGAGGCATTTCATCCGAGAGCGTCAGTCTAATCTATGGAGAAGCCGAAACAGGGAAAACCGTTCTGGCAATGCAATGTGCCATCAACTGCGCAAGACAAGGCTACAAAACACTGTTCGTAGACTGTGACGGCACATTTTCCGCTGAAAGACTCTCACAGATCGCATCGAAGGATTTCGAAAGAATTGCTGAGTTGATAGTTCTGATGAGGCCGAGCAATTTTCGGGAGCAAACACTGATTATAGACCAATCAGGGGACTACGTGAATGAGCACTTCGGCCTCTTGATTTTTGATACCATCACATCACTTTACCGGGCTGAAATCGCTGAATCTCCTAGTAAAGCGTTTGCTTTGAATCGTGAGCTAAACAGACAATTGGCATCTCTGGCTCAAATCGCGAAACTTTCAAGGATCGCCGTACTAGTAACAAGTCAAGTCCGAACAGCTTTTGAGGAAGAACGCGTAAGCGTCGAACCTGTTGCTCCGAGAGTTCTGAAATTCTGGGCTAACACGATAATAGACTTGAAACCATCTGAGAACCCACAAGTGATTAAGGCGATCTTGGAAAAGCCTAAAGTTCAACATCCGACCTGCTACTTAAAAATAGAAAAGTCAGGAATGCTTGAGCATAAGTCTCATTGACGGTTGCGAAAATGGACCTAACACTGATAATCATTGAAGCGCTGGAATTTGTCTTCCCGGCTTACTGCGCAAACGCTGTGCCGGTGATCGTTGGCGGAGGGCCTCCTTTGGATTTTGGGAGGAACTTTCCAGATGGAAGGCCTGTGTTCGGGAAAAACAAGACTTTTCGAGGCTTCTTTTCAGGGCTTGCTGTTGGAGCAGTTGCCGGGTTAGCGGAGACTGCGGTCTTTGGGTTCCAATCCTTTCCTGCGTTGCTCGGCGTGCTTTTGTCTTTTGGAGCTTTGATGGGCGACTTGATGGGCGCTTTTCTGAAGAGGAGAATCGGCTTGGCTCCGGGCGAGCTTCTTCCGGTTATTGATCAAACAGACTTCATCATTGGAGCCCTTTTGCTTTCACTCCCTGTTTCTTTGCCACTCTTGTCTTGGGAAATAGTCCTCACAGTTCTAGTCATAACCCCGCCAGTGCATCTGCTAACGAATTTCGCGGCTTACAAGCTGGGGCTAAAAAGGAACCCTTGGTAGAAGCCTTATCGTCCACTGATTTTAAGCTGTATCGTGGCTTCAAGGAACACGTATGCCATGAAGACGAGGATTACCCCCACTAGAAACATCATGTAAGCTTGTCTTGGCTTGTAGGCGCATTTTGTGCTTTGGTACATGACCACAAGCCCCACTATGCCAAGGGCATAGAGGGTCATCGCCACCACACTGTCAGCGATAAATTGCTCCGATAACTGAGGGTATAGGAAAAGGAAGGTTCCGCCATAATAAACTGCTGGAAGGGGCTTCATTATTATATCGTATAGGCCTCCTCCGAACAGAAAAACAGCGAAGGCCATGGTGGCCACGGACAGGATAAACGTAGAGGGTCTAAATGTTGAGACTCTGTTGTAGAGTTTGTTCATTGAGAATGATAGTGATGAGATTTCTCGCTTAACTTTGCGTGACATTTTGTCTCTCTCCATTGTAGGCTAAATATTCGGCCATTTCTCTGGCCCACTGCCCTGTTAATGGATTCTTAGCAATCTCACTTAAATACTCTTTCCACGTGATTCCTAAAGCCTTTCTCCAAAAATCATACTTCGTGGCTATGCTTTCATAGGCTTTCTTGTGAAATTTACAGTACCCATTTTCTATGGCTTTCCTGTCACATAACTTGCATTTCAATCCTTTTTCCTCTCCTCTTTTTTCAGCGGGCACTGTGGGTTTAGGCACAGGATCCATGCGCGCCCCCCAGTCATCCTAGCCTGAACCGTAGGCCATCCGCATGCATGACAGGTTCTGCCGACTGGTCTTATGCTGCCTCTTTGTGGAAGCGGAAATGCTGCTCTGCACAACCCTTTGAAATAGTTTGTGCAGCCCACGAATCGTTTGCCACTCTTTCTTGAACGTAACGTGACAAGCTGGCCTGTCCCGCATATTGGACACGAACCGACGATTCTTTCTTCCAGTCTCAACTTCTTTTGGGCTTCGCTTAACCGTCTTCCGATCATGTTTTCTTTCTCCTTCAGGTTTTGCATTATGGGCCCAAGTGTTTCAACAGTTTCTTTCAGAACCCTCTCCCTTTTTTCCGCGTTTGCCTGAATTTGGTTCATTTTTTCTTCCAGTTTCCTTGTCAGGCTTATCGAAACCACTGTAGGGCAGTATTCCTCAAGAATCTCCAGGACCTCAAAACCCAAATCTGTCACTGCTATTCTTTCGTTTTTGACGTATTCCCTATTGTAGAGGGTTTGTATGATGTCTGCTCTCGTTGCCTTTGTTCCGATTTCTGCTTCTTCCATTCTTCTAAGAAGGCTACTAGGATTGTATCGGGGTGCTGGTGCTGTGAATCTGTCTTCTGAAACTACCTTTTTGATACGGACGGACTCCCCTTCACTTATTGGTGGTAGGAGAGCTTCATCCCGCCTTGCATGGGGCCCATAGAAGCGTGGCCAACCTTCGTCTAGTATGCGAGTTCCTCTGAGGTGAAAACGGTTTCCGTTGATGTCTATGTCGACTTTCATGCTTTGTTTTGTTGCTGGTTGAGCAAAGACCGCCATGAATCTTCGGACGATGAGGTCCCAGATATTTCTTTCTGAATTGTCTAGGGCTCTTCTCGGTATTTCTCCTGTCGGGTAGATGGCAGGGTGTGCTGGATCCTCCCTAGGACCTTCTCGGGGACTCAGTCCTGATTTTTCCAAAAGCTCTGCGGTCAGCCTTCGAAATTTTGGGGTTCTATTCAGATTTTTCAGTATTGCTTCGAAACCTATTGAGGCTGGAAGCTTTTGGCTGCTTGTTCTCGGATACGAGATCAAAGCGCCTAAATAGAGACGCTGAGCGATATCTGATGTTCGTTTCGGCGCGTACCCAAACAGGCTGTAAGCTTCGCTCTGCAGCGTCCCCAAGTCAAATGGCAATGGCGGCGCCTGTCCAAATTGCCTAACGTCAATCTTCTCAACTATTCCATCTTTTCCTTCGCACGCTCTTAGGATGGCTTCTGCTTCATGTTTGGTTTCAATTCTTTCCTTTTCATATTGCGGCTCGAAAGTGTGCCCGCAGATTTCTGCTTCAGCACTGATCTTCCAGTAGGGTATTGGCACAAAGGTTCGGATGTTTCTTTCTCTTAAGCCTAGGAATTTCAAGGTCGGGCCTTGTACGCGTCCTGTGCTAAGGGTTGCGTATTGTCTGCTATAGTTTTTTGCGGCAATTGTAAGGGCACGAGTGAGGTTTATGCCGAAAAGCCAGTCTATTTCGTGTCTTGTGAGTCCAGCTTCTATGAGTCCAAAATCCAGATGGGGCAGCAGCTCTGCATAGGCTTTCTCCAGCTCTTTCACGGTCAGCGTTGAGTATTTCATTCGCTTTGCGATAGTTTCTTTGTTGCCGCATGCATACTTTAATATGGTGTAGCCGATTAGGCTCCCTTCAACATCATAGTCGCATGCGTCTATGAACGCGTCAGCGTTTTGTGCAAGTTTTTTGAAGCTTTCTATCCAATGACGGCTGCGCTTTGCATTTCGTTCTGCCGCGTATCTTGGCTTCCATTGGAAAGTAAAAACTGGATATTGATCTCTTCCTCGTGTTTCTGCGGCCACCGTGTACAAGTGTCCGATTGCTGGCACGACTACTATCTGCCTATCCAGGTTTGCGATGTAATATGGTACATGGTTGATCTCGGCTCGTTTGGGTTTCTGCTTCGCATCTAGAGCTTGAGCTATTCTTCGAGCAGCATCTGGCTTCTCGGTGACGATCAAAGTGTATTTTGTCATGGTCGACATAAGACTCGTATAGGCCTTCTTGAATGGGACTTGTTTGGACTTAGTTCAGCAAAATAAGTTAAGAGTTTCCATGTTTGCAGCCTCTTGCCTGTTCTTTATCATCAGTCTTGATTCTTGGTTCATAAGCCTAATTTCTGCATGAGCTTACAAGCATATGTATTTCCAAGATCTCAGGTTTGGCCGACATATTGCACACCGAGGGTCTGCTTAAGAGGGTAGAAAGTGAATGACTCTTCTGGATCAGACTGCCATTGAGAAGTACAGAAAAGTGAGCATCGAATTTGCTAATCCGGTCTTGATTGCCAAGTTGAGAACGCTTCTTGAGAGAAAATGCACTCTTGTGGAGCTGTTGGACTGGATTCATGGAAAAGTCAGTTGGAGTGATAACGAAATGGAACGGCACAGTGACCCCTTGGAAATATTAGCTTATGGCAGGGGAAGATGTGGCGAGTTTAGTATTCTATTCACTGCTCTTTGTCTAGCCAACGGGTACCGTGCTAGATTGATTCTTGACATGACTGATCATGTGTGGACAGAGGTGTGGGAAGAAGCGGAGAATAGGTGGGTGCATGTTGATCCTTCTAAAAAGAGAGTTGGTGACCCTTTGATGTATGAGCGGGACTGGAAAAAGAGCTTATCTAACGTTTATGCTTTTGAGAACGGCAAAATGGAAGATGTGACAAGTAGCTACAAGATGGAGAAGAACTCAACGGGTAGGTTGAAGCGCTAACGAAAAAGGATAAGCACGATCTTTTTGGCGAAAGCGTGATAGGTCTCTTCCCTGACGTATCGGATATTGGAATATTCTGCGCTGCGATATATCCATGCCAGTTGTCTTTCAGTGTAGCACGAAAGTTCAGAACTGCTGAAGAACGTCTTTCTTTTCCATTATGTATCCGCAGTAATGGCATTTCAGCAACAACGGATCTTCGGTGTCGATGTAGAATTTGGCTTGCACAGGCTCGTTGCCGTTGCTTATGCATGCTGGATTTGCACATTTGATAATGTCTTGGATGGCCTTCGGCAACTTGACCTCCTGTTTTCTCACAACTTTGTAATCTCGAATTATGTTGATCGTTGCTCGAGGGGCCAACAGCGCAATTTTGTGAAGTTCTTGCGGGTTTAGCTCTCGGCCCTCGATTTTGACTATGTCCTTGGCCCTGAAACGTTTGCTGGGCACGTTGATTGCGATGGTAATGGTTCCCATCTCCCGGCCTGTTATTCCAAGTATCCTTACAACGTCCAGTGCATGTCCAGCAGTAATGTGGTCGATGACTGTGCCATTCTTGATCTTGGAAACGTGCAATTCCGTTTCGCTCATGTGGGATCCTCCGTGAAGGCTATACCCAGAACGCAGATAAAAGATTTTAAACTGGCGCGTTTAGGGACTAGCCTGGTCAACGCTTTTTTGTCTTAACACCTTGAATCCGAATATTATGGTTCCTAGTGCAACAATAATTGATGAGACGTAGAACACGTTTACGTAGGCAGTAAATGCTGATAACTGTAATACCTTCACTTGCGCGTCTGCAAGTGGCCCACCGACAAGAAGCCCCGCTGGACCCCAGCTTAAGGCCATGACAGTGTTGTATCTGCTGAACAACCTGCCTCTTCTGTCTTCCGGTATGATGTCTCCTGCAAATGCAAAACCCACGGTGAGAATTATCCAAAATGATGCCCCGTTTAGCCCGTAGACCAAAGCTATTATTGGAACATTGGCAGCCGCGCCATAGAACAAGGGTGTCAGTATTGCTAGGATCAGTCCGGCAAAAAGGACTAGTGCTTTGCCAAACTTGTCCGCAAGCCATCCACACGTTAAGCTCATAAGCATTCCACCCACCGTGAAGGCAGTCAATATTAGGCTCATTTCAGGATCCGTGGCCATTAATCCACCCGGGAGCTGAATGAAGAGAAGGAATACTTGACTGACGCATGAAGTTCCGATGACAATGACGATGAGGGATATGAGAAACCACTTGTAAGTTTTCTTGTCGTACCCGATCGATCCTTTGTCAGCTGGACTCCCTGCATTTCTGTCTTCAGCCTTTTTGTTAAGCCTGTTTGTTGACCTTGAAGTTATCCACATCAGTGTCACACCAACTAGGAGCATCGTTATGACTATGTAGAAAATTGTTCCTTGGCGAAAACCTTCTCCATTGCTGTAAAGGTATCCTGCAAAGTTTATTCCTATCATTCTGCCCAGTGAAGCGATGAAGTTGAGTGCGCCGATTGCGCTTGCCCGATTCTTGGTCGTGGTGACCTCTGTTAACAAAGCGGCCCAACCTACGTCTGACATGGACCAAAAGAACTCCAGAATTGAAAGCCCTACAATTAGTGAGAGGCCAGCTAGAAAATTAGTTTGCCCGCCAAGAAGTGATCTGTGAACTTGGAAAACTATGAAGTAGGCTACTGCGGCTATTGACTCACCTGCTACTATGAGTTTTGTCCTTATGTTGTATCGATCAGCGATTCTTCCCCAAAGGAAGTTTTGACCCAGCGCGGATCCTACCATGTTAAGCGTGCCTAGCAAAGCCGTGTACGTGACAGTCTGCATTAGACCGAAAAGATAGCTTATCATGAAAGTGTAGAAAACGCCTCTTCGGACAAAGGATAAGAACTGGAACAAGCCAAGGTTGACAAATATGTCTCTTCGAGTTGGCTGTGTGTTTTTCGTTTGGTGGTCTCCCATTGGTGGATCACGCTGGAAGATATGGCCAATTTCTAGATCCGTTCTGGTATTTGTGTCTATTCTGGACATGCGTTCCTGAATAGTGATCAAGAAGCACGTCAATGGATGCAATTCTTCATTCAAACAATGTGCAGACGGGAATTGGAAGGAGTAAAACCATATCCCACTCAAACCCCAAAGCTACGCGCACACAAGCCCGCAAGGCTTGGCATGCTCATCGAACGAACGCGCAATTGGAATGGCCCAAGTTCTCTTTGTGAAGACAGCAATCATCACTGGAGCGTCCTGATTGCAAATTGCTTGGACGAACTGCTTGTATGATTCCTCGATGGAGAATAGGTAAAGCTATATTAGTGCGAAGAAAACGTAAGATTCCACACTCAAAAAACATGGTGAAAGACATGATGACAAAATCAGTAAAATTCGCTATGCCGCCACCGCCGCCTCCACCGCCTGTACCAACAGTCAAGTCAGGACGAAAGATGAAGTCAGCCTTGATTGCTGCGACGCTTATCGTAATAATAGTAGTCGCAATGGTTGGCCTCTTCGTCTTCAACATAATTCCTTGGCCGTTCAAATCAGGCGGAGGAGGAGGGGGCCTAGTGAACTACGGCGTCCTCATGGGCAAAGTCACTGACACCTACGGTTACCCAGTCTCAAACGCTACCGTAAGCGTAGGAGGCCAGACGAGTACAACCAACGACCAAGGCTGGTACGCGATATCGAACTTAGCGCCCGGAAACAAGCAAGTTATCACGTTCAACAGGAACGGTTCCGCAACAGCCTACCAAGTGACCGATATCCAAACAGGCAAGAGCAGCTTCGTCGAAGCCACGATGAGCCCAGTCGACCTGACAAGCTCCATTTCGGCTACAGCCGGCGGTACGATCACAAACCAAGCAGACAACGCCTACGTAACGATAGGAGCCAATTCATTGACTACTTCCCAAGGCACTGCCTACTCGGGAACCGCAACTGTTATGATCACAACTTTTGACCCGAGCAACGAGATGGAAGCCAATGCTTTCCCAGGAGAGTATTTGGGCGTCTTGGCGCAGAACCAGACGGTCGTGCCGATCAAGTCCTTCGGGTTCATGGACGTCTCCTTAACGACCCCAAGCGGAGACAAGCTTAGTCTGACATCAGGCAAGACGGCTATAGTGGCAATTCCAGTACCGGCAAACATGCAGACCGATGCAGCTAACTTGGGAACATGTCCGCTGTGGTACTTCGACACAGCTACGGGAACATGGAAAGAAGAAGGCTCAGGAACATATGATGCTAGTATCGGATGTTTCGTAGGAAATGTGACGCACTTCTCAACGTGGAACTATGACATAATGTACCCTGCAGGCTACGTCAGCGGTCGGGTGGTCGATTCGCTCGGCAACCCAGTTCAGGGAGCACAGGTAAAATGTTGGGGCCTAGGATGGTACCAGCAGCGATGGGCTTCTGGAGAAACAGGAACAATTTCGAACGGCACCTTCACACGCATACCTGTTGAAGTCGGTGTCGTCTTCAAGTATCAGGCGTCAAAAGGCGGCCACAAGAGTGACATCTTCCAAGCTGATCCGCTGGCTAAAAATCAAGAAATCAATGTCGGAGACATCGTTCTAGACTCACCGCTCGTGCAAATCACCCTTACATGGGGAGCGGACCCAAGAGACCTTGACAGCCACTTGACCGCAAGAGTAACTGGAAACGAAACGTTTCATGTGTACTGGAGCAGTGAAGGCTCACTCAGCTACAGCCCATGGGCTAACTTGGACACTGATGACACGAACGGATTCGGTCCAGAAATCGTATCGATCTCGAAACTACAGCAAGGAACCTACCGCTACTCAGTTAGACACTTCGCAGGTGATGGAACGATTGAAACTTCAGGCGCAGAAGTCAACGTGGTCATACCCGACAGAGGCATATACAGGTTCACACCCCCAACGGGGCAACCCACGAACGCCACAATCTGGAGACTGTTCGACCTAGTCGTAAGCGCGAACGGCATGCTCACACTCAACATGATAAATGACTACAAACTAGCGCCGTTGGGCTATGGCGGGGACGAGTCCACGGATCTCTATCCACCATAGGCAAGAGACAGATGCACTTGACCACAGCCAGCCAGAATCTGGCGAACCTCACTTTTTCTCTATGAACTCGATCAGAGTTCGCGCGCGCAGACACGGATGTATTGATAGTGTTCGATATAGTCATAAACTCAATTTGAAGTTGTATCTGTCAAAACCACAAAGGATTACGTCAGAGGCGACAATCGCGGTTATTCGCTGTAATTCAAGAACGCGATGGAGGCCGGATCAGACTAAGAAGACGCGTGGCATGGAACGAGTTTTAAGCCCCGTCCTCGCAAAGGGGCAGCTTGCGTATGCCTGCAAATAGTTATTTAGGAGTTGCATAGAGTTGTAGGTTCGGGTATCATAGTGAAATTCGAAGGCAGAGACATAATATCGATCAAAGATTTTTCCCGAGATGAAATTGACTTCATTTTCAAAACTGCCAAATCGATGGAAACTGTGGCCGCAAAAGGCTCAGACATGCTCAGAGGAAGAATCCTTGCAACTCTATTCTACGAAGCAAGCACTCGTACCCGTTTAAGCTTTGAATCAGCCATGCAGAAGCTAGGTGGTTCCACAATAGGCTTTGCGGAAGCAGAAATAGCTTCGGTAAAAAAAGGTGAAAACCTCGCCGACACCGTTCGAACTGTAGAGAACTATGCTGACGTAATAGCTTTGAGACACCCGCTTGAAGGCGCAGCTAGGTTGGCGGCAGAATTTGCGGAAACACCCATCATCAACGCTGGCAGTGGGGCAGAGGAGCATCCGACACAGGCCCTATTGGACCTTTACACGATGAAGAAGGAGAAGGGCAAAATTGACGGACTGAAAATAGCCTTTGTTGGCGACCTTAGGTATGGAAGAACAGTCCACTCGTTAGCATATGCTCTTTCACTCTACAAGATTGAACTATGTCTCATATCGCCTGAAACCCTTAAAATGCGGCGGGAAGTTCTGCAAACAATAAAAGAGCGAATACCCGTAGCAGAAAGGACGAATCTTGAAAAAATTATTCCTCTCATCGACGTCTTGTATGTCACGAGGATACAGAAAGAACGTTTCCCGGACGCTGCTGAATATGCTAAGGTTAAGGGTTCCTACAAAATAGATTTGGCCACATTAAGTGAAGCCAAGAAAGACTTGATAATTCTTCATCCGCTTCCAAGGGTTGACGAGATAGCCGCTGAAGTTGACAGCACTCCGTATGCACGATATTTCCAGCAAGTCTGGAATGGTGTAGTTGTCAGGATGGCCCTCTTAGCTCTGATATTGGGAGCAGTGAAATAGGGTTCGCGTTTGCCCAATATTGAGATCGTACATGCGGAAAACGATCATAGGCTACCAAAGTGCCAGTAGCGCTACAGGAAGGACATTTGTGCAGAAGGCCGAACCAGCTTCTTTTGCAGTTGGTGCAATACGTTAGCTTGCGACTGTAAGTGAAGAAATCTAGATCGTATTCTTCCATGACCTGCTTGGTTAGGGACATAAGCTCATCGGGTTTGTGTTCGGCTTCCCCCAGCTCCATCACAGTCAAGTTGCCTCCCGCGTTCAATATGCTCAGTTTCGATTCAATCACATAGTACTCTGAAGGACCTCGACTTGCCTCAAACGGCAACGCTCTGATTGTAGAGTAGAATGGCCTTTCTCTTGCTCCAGAATACTTTACCCTTCCAAAGCCGTATCTATCAATATCCATTTGCGCTAGCCTTTCAGACGCTTCAGAGTCGGGCAGCATGGAGGAAAGTACTCGTTTTGCACGTTTCCTGCTTGCCCTGTGAATGGCATCAGACATGCATTGGGATATCTTTTCCACGAGAGGAGCAGCCTTTTCGGGCTGATATGTCCTGCCGTGGAAGGACTCCAGCATCTCCTTCAGCCCAACCAGGTTTATCAGGCGTGAGGAATAATCAAGCCTGAAATACTGGTCACCATTAACGTTTTGCATGAGGAACGGGAGCAGTCTGCCACCGTTTTGTTTGAGCGCTGCATGTTTGATCTCCAGAGCCCGAGATGCCATCTCAAGTCTCTCTTTCAGAAGCTGAAGAAACTTCGCTTCATCCTGTTCACATTCGTACGCGATTCGGGGTAAGTTGACTGCTACAGATCCCAGACAGCCTGTGCGCAGCGTGTCAATCTCCCAGTCCCCGTTCAAATCAGGCATGAATTTACGTCCAAAGCCAGAGAAGACAGTCTGCTCATTACCTTTCTTCAACAAATAGGCAAAATAGATCAGGCCTTTGTCTGCTAGACCGTGAGCTTTCAGCAGTAATGCCCTGGCTCTCTCATCCGTGAACGTCTCAGCCCGTATTTTTACCACGATTTTGGGGTTGAGCAACGGTTTGTTCTGGCTCTGCTCGATTAATATGTCAAGGATGAGCGATGCCAAAAGTTGTGCCTCTTCCGCCATATCTCCGTAGTTGCCAATTGGCTTTCCTAGAAGTCCTATCGCTGGCTTGTCGGCGATGAAGCTTGGGGTGGTAAGTTCTAGGCTCAGCGAAGTGTTTGCACATTGATTCACGTTGTGAATGAATAGTTGCAGAGCGTCTCTGATTCTTTGGGGGTCAACCCCTCTGATGAAGGGGGCGAGAAAAACGTTGAAGTATTCAAGCGTTTGCGCTTCAGCTGTTTCCTTAGCTGAATGTGTGAGGACGTTGAGGGTGGTGGACAAGGCGGATTCGAGGTTGTGCGGTGGAGAGAGAGAGGGTTGGAGAGCGTCTATTTTCTCTAGTTCCAGCCCATTTTGATAGAAGAATCTCAAGTCGTGCACAATTTCGGCGGGTTTCATGGTCCATGAGCTTAGGTTGCTGATGTGCAATGAACCGGCTAAGTGAGCGTCTGCAATGTCTCTCGGAAACGTCTTAAGAAGCATGAACTCTCTGAGCACTGCATCTCCGGCCATTTCGCGTATTGACTCTGCGTCTCGAAAAGTAGGGCCTCTTGTATCCATCAGCATTGTGACTTCATGGACTGGAAGTCCCAGGCGCGTGAGCTTGTGGCGGTATTCTTCTAGTCCTTTTTCGATTAGAATGGCGTTGACGACTTCTCTGACGAGGGGTGCGGTCAGATACTTCGTTTTTGATTTAAGAAGTCGTTTCTCGGCTTCTTTGGCCACTTTCTGAGCTAGGTCAGCTGACATTTTTGCCTCTCTGATGAGAGAGCCTGCAATCTTGTTCGCGTCAAACTCTTCCAGTGCAGACCTGGAGGCGCGGACAAGCATGCCTTTCTGTTTGGACGCGTCCTTTTCAATGCGGTCTGCAACGTCTATGACCATCTTGCCTAATTCAGTTAAGCAGTATTTTCTCGCTTCAACATCTGCCTCAATCAAATCTGCCTTGAGCAGAAATTTCAGGTGATAAGCAAACCTTCCAGCGTCCCTGCTTGGGTTCATCTTCAGTGAGCTCATCAGCTCAGTATAGGAAAGAGGTCCCTTGTCAAAAAGAAAGTTGAGAATCTGCAGTCTCAGAGATGAGGAAACGGCCTTAAGCACTTTAATTCCTCGTACTCTGCGTGCAGCAGACAAGCCTTGCAGAACCTCCTCCCAGCAGCGAGGGTACTAGTATTATTGGGCAAGGGTTTAAAGATTAAGGAACGCTTATTTTCACGATTCTGAACAATCATATACTGCATGGGGCTGTCGGCTAGCTTGGTCTAGGCTTGTAGCCTCGGGCGCTATAGACCCCGGTTCAAATCCGGGCAGCCCCACCAATGTTCGTCATCAGCAAGTGCTCGCTGCCAGTGGGCATTGTCCTTGTTCGCGTTCAACTGGCGTGCCAAACTGTGCATGTTTGATCTGTGTTTTCTATGTTGGGACGGGTCGTAGTATAGTTCACCACATTTTTTCCGCAATAGTTCAACTGTCCAGACTAGACCTATCCTCAGGGCCTCGCGAGTACCCTTCGTGATGAGCGACTATGTTAGCGACTCAGTGAACTTTCCATAGTTCAGTGAACTTTGTATGGATTCATCATGAGCTGGAGGTTTTCAGTTCGCGTACGCCAGATGTCATGAACATACCAACCGTAGCGGCTTACACGAGACCCTGCCAACGATAACAGTACCAAAGGTAACGTGCCTTAAAGGGTTCACAAAGCAACGATAGTAGCATGCAGACAGTGTCATGAGCGCGAACTAAACCTTGGAAAAGAAACATCAACTAAGAATTCCAGTGTTTTGTCAGGTTCCGTGTCGATTGCCAAGATAAAAGGCCCTTAACAAGCGCTCTGCTGTTCTACCGCTGCTGCAGTGCTACCGTCACGTATGTTTAGGAATCTTGAAGTCGCGTGCATGCGTGTTCCTAAAATGGTTAAAAATGGTCTTAAGTCTGTTTTGCATATATGGAGGTGACCATGGATTCGCTTGATAGCGCGCACGCAGTGTACGAATGTTAGCCAAGATGATAATTCCTCTTGTCTGATTGGAAAGGAAAAAGAGGAAGGGATGCTCTTTATTCAGACGAAGTGAATCAATTGATTATTGGGGCTTGGGTTCTGATTCCCCTTCCTTTGTACGGGCAATGGATGATTTGCCCAAGGTGTGGGAGGCAAGTCTCTTCAGTTTCCAACTACTGTAATTTTTGC
>Ga0315279_10001242_pt1 | contig 43215 bp, 43 predicted proteins | sample YL17G06_20_MG_FD_203694 | JGI IMG/M metagenome (GOLD analysis project Ga0315279, IMG submission 203694) | Sediment microbial communities from Yellowstone Lake, YNP, Wyoming, USA - YL17G06_20 | ecosystem: Environmental > Aquatic > Freshwater > Lake > Sediment | place: USA: Wyoming | collected...
GCAGAGACCTTCTGGTCTCGGACGTAGCCGGGGCAGAGGTTTGGCCAGCTTGCGAAAAAGAAGCAAAGCAGACACCAACCAAAATGAGAGATGGGATACGGCGCATCACGACCTTGGCGTTCAGGCCAGCCAGTCCGAGTCTAGGGTCGGATAAAGCGCAAAGTCAAGACAGCTCGTTTTGGCATGAGGCGAGCCGGAGGCGCTTCTCCTCAATAAAAAAGGCGGGCCGTCGAAGCGACCGGCCTTCAAGAAAACCCGGAAACACTTCTTCAGATAAACAGCGGCGCCAGCACCAGGGTGATGGTGCTGAGCAGTTTGATGAGCACGTGCAGGGAAGGCCCGGCCGTGTCCTTGAACGGGTCGCCCACCGTGTCACCTACCACCGCCGCCTTGTGAGCGTCGGAACGCTTGCCGCCGAACTGCCCGGTCTCAATCCACTTCTTGGCGTTATCCCAGGCGCCGCCGCCGTTGTTCATCAGCGTCGCCATCAGGATTCCTGCGATAGTGCCCACCATCAGGAGCGCCGCCACCGATTCCGCGCCCACGCCCTTGCCAAAGGTGGGCTGGAAATAGCGGAAGGTGAAGCCCACCGCCGTGGGCATGCCGACTGCCAGCACGCCCGGCACCACCATGGCCTTCAGCGAGCCGATGGTCACGATATCGACGCAGCGGCCGTAATCCGGCTTCGCGGTACCCGCCATGATGCCCGGGTTCTCGCGGAACTGCCGCCGCACCTCCTCGATGACGCAGTAAGCCGCCTTTCCCACCGCTTTAATGGCGAAGGAGCTGAAGAGGAACACCAACATGGCGCCCAAAAGCGCGCCGACGAAGACCGGCACTTTCCCGATGTCCACAATGCCGGTGTAGCCGTCCAGCAGTTTCTTCACCCGGTCGATGTAGGCGTTGAAAAGGAGGAAAGCGGCCAGGGCGGCGCTGCCGATGGCGTAGCCCTTGGTGAGCGCCTTGGTGGTGTTGCCCACGGCATCCAGGCGATCGGTCTTCACCCGCACTTCTTGCGGCGCCTTGGACATCTCGATGATGCCGCCGGCGTTATCGGTGATGGGCCCGAAAGTGTCCATGGCCAGGATGTAAGCAGCGGTGGAGAGCATGCCCATGGTGGCAATGGCCGTCCCGTAGAAGCCGCCGTTGGAAGTGTTTCCCATTCCAATGTACCCAAAGTAGTAGCTCAACAGGAGGGCAGCGGAAATGGTCAGCACAGGCAGAGCTGTGCACTCCAGGGCCACCGCGTACCCGGTAATGATGTTGGTGGCGGGGCCGGTACGGGAGGCCTCGGCAATGGACCTCACCGGGCGGTAACGATAGTCGGTGTAGTACTGGGTGATCCAAACGAAGGCGTAACTGGTGAGGATGCCGACCACGCCCGCGGCAAAGAACCAGAGGTTATTGCCCAGCATCCAGCGAACGGCCAGGTAGAAGCCCGCCATCGCCAGGATGGTGGTCACCAGGTAGCCGCGGTTCAGAGCCTGCATGGGATCCTTGTCCTCATCAGTCCGCACCACGAGTACGCCCGCAATACTGGCAATCAACCCCAAGGCGCGGGCCATCAGTGGGAAGAGGATCCCCAGCAGCCCGAATTCCTTGAAAAGCGTGACGCCGATGATCATCGCCCCGATGTTCTCGGCAGCGGTGGACTCAAACAGGTCGGCGCCGCGGCCCGCACAGTCCCCCACGTTGTCGCCCACCAGGTCCGCGATCACGGCGGGGTTGCGGGGATCATCTTCCGGAATCCCGGCTTCAACCTTTCCCACCAAGTCAGCGCCCACGTCCGCCGCCTTGGTGTAAATGCCGCCTCCGAGTTGGGCAAAGAGCGCCACCAGGCTGGCTCCAAAGCCGAATCCCACGATCTCTTCCGGAACGAGCTCCGGATGCTGGAGTCCACCATAAAAGTAGAAAAGCCCACCCACACCGAGCAGCGACATCGCCACCACGGTCAGCCCTGACACCGCTCCACCCCGCAACGCCAGTTGCAGCGCGCGGTTCAGGCTCTTGGTGGAGGCGTGCGCCACGCGGATGTTGGCGCGGATGGAAACAAACATCCCAATGAAACCTGCGAAGCCGGAGCACAACGCTCCCGTCAGGAATCCCACTGTGGTCTTCCAGGCGGTGGTGAAATCCGTTCGGATGTACAGCAGGAAGAGGATCACCGCGAGGACGGCAGCCATGGCGTAAATCGTCTTGTACTGGCGGCGCAGAAAGGCTTCCGCGCCCTCTTTAATGGCGTTGGAGATGGCTTGCATCTCGGCGGTGCCCCTATCGGCACTTAAGACCTGCCGTGCCAGGAGCGCCGCGACGATCAGAGAGAACACACTTATAGCCAGGGTGATGGGAAGAAAATGCATTGAATTGCCTCCGACCTAATCTCCTTAATACTTGCCCCGAGGAGGGACGGATCGGGATCGCCGACATAAGTTCTTCGGGAGGACTTCATGGACGAGCCAGAATACGGAGTTCCGAAAAGCGCTCATGCTAACACGCTCAAAAACCCAGCGTCAAGGAGAGATCTAACGTAACCCCTTGTAAATAACGTTCTTGGTCTCACCCGTCGAACCATTGGTCGCAATCTGAGAGAGACTGAACCATTCCCGTCCTCTCGGTCGCCGTACCCTACCCCATTTTTCCTCTCCGCCCCGGGTTTCCAGTTTCGAGTTTCGGAAATCCAGTTTCGATTTTCGTCTGTCCTTTTTCGTGTATTATTCGCCCGACAAGATTTCGTTGAAGAGGCGATTCCCCTGTGAAGTCCCCTTGCGACGTCTTCTGCGTAGGCAACGCCGTGGCCGATGTTCTCGCCCGGCCGGTCGAAAGCCTGGCCCCTCCCGGCACCAGCCAGAAGCTGGAGGAAGTGGTGCTGGGGCTGGGTGGAAACAGCATCAACACCGGGACAACGCTGGCCTGCCTGGGCATGTCGGTGCGGGTTGCCGCGGCCGTGGGCGATGACCGCTTGGGCCAAATGATCCGGGAGGTGATCCGCGCCAAGGGGGTGGATGACGCCAGCCTGGTGACCCTGGAAGGCGCCAAGACCTCCGTCTCCATCGTGCTGGTGCAGGCCACCGGCGAGCGCCGCCTTCTCCATTTCCGGGGAGCCAACGCCGCCTTCTCCGCTCACCACCTGGACTGGCGCCTCGTGGAGGGCGCCCGGGTGTTTCACTACGCCAGCGCTTTCGCCCTGCCCGCCTTCGACGGGGCTCCTCTGGAGCGGGCCATGGCCCGCGCCAAACAGTTGGGTTGCCTGACGTCCGTAAACGTCTGCTGGGACCTCCAGGGCCGTTGGCTCTCGCTGCTTCGCCCTGCCCTGGCCTACACCGACTTCATCTTCCCCAACGTTGAGGAGGGCCGGCAACTCACCGGAGAAAGCGAACCCGCAGCCATCGCCGCGAGCCTGCGCCGTGAGGGTGTGAAGACGGTGGTGGTCAAACTCGGCGCGGCAGGTTGCTATGTGCAAGAGCCGCAAGGCTCCTTCATCTCCCCGGGATTCAGGGTCACGCCGGTGGATACTACCGGCGCCGGCGACTGCTTCGCCGGAGCGTTTCTCGCCGCGGTCTGCCGTGGCGCGAGTCTTGAGGAGGCGGCCCGCTTCTCAAATGCCGCGGCCGCGCTCTCCACGCTGGGCATGGGCGGGGCGGATTCGGCGCCCACCCACCAGCAAGTGGTCGAGTTCCTAGACCACTACACCCATTTGTAGCGTCGCAGGGGCTTTCGTCCGCTTCTGTTCTGGCAGAATGTGCGGCGGTGGCCAGTTGCTCTGCTCGACGGGTGTCGAGAACTCAGTGACTGCGGAGCACAACACGGGGTCCGGGCTACCGTCCACAGCACATCTGTCCTTTAGCAGGGGGACTTTTCTGTTACCAGCCCGCTAGAGCCGAACGAATGTAGAGCCTTCATAAACGGGCCGCAAGAATATCCCAAAGACCGCCTTGCGGTCGGGTATAACTCCAGTTATACTACTTTCGTGAAGACCGCAGTCTCCATTCCCAACCCGCTCTTTAATGCAGCCGAACGCCTGTCCAAGCGTTTGGGCATCTCGCGCAGCCGCCTTTACGCTCAGGCCGTCGAGAGCTACCTCAACTCGCATGGCAGGAAGGGAGTCAAGGAAGCCTTAGACGCTGTGTATGGGGCGGAAGCTTCCAAGCTGGATGGGGCCCTGGCAGCCATGCAGCAGGCAGCAATTTCGCAAGAGGATTGGTGATGCGTCGCGGAGAAATCTGGTGGGCCTCCCTGCCGAGCCCCACCGGCTCGGGTCCCGGCTTCCGACGGCCTGTACTCGTTATTCAAACCAACGAGTTCAACGAGAGCCGCATTCGGACCGTGGTGGCGATCGCCATCACCTCCAACCTCAGACTCGCTGCCGCTCCCGGAAATGCCCTGTGTCGCAAGAGGGATACCGGCCTGCCGAAAGATTCGGTTGCCAACGTCTCTCAGGTCGTTACCCTCGACAAGAGCTTTCTCACCGAGCGCGTCGGCCACCTCCCCTCCAAACTGTTTCGTCAGGTCGAGGATGGCTTGCGCTTGGTTCTGGGGTTGTAGATCAGGAAATCACTCTATGATCTGCTTTTCTACTGCCTCCGATGCGTCGAAGCATGGATGTCTGCATGTTCTGAAGCTTACATAGCGCGCCCACGACGACTGGTGAGTCATGAAACCCCGAGTCTTCATCACGCGCCCGCTGCCCGCCCCGGCAATTGGTCTGCTCTCTGCCTGCTGCGAGGTACGTGTTCACCCCGAGGACGCGCCGCTCAAGCCCGCGCAACTTGCCGAAGCTTGTCGTGAGGTTGAGGGGCTGATGGCCTGCGGGGTCAGGGTCAATGAAGAAGTCCTGGCGCAGACCCCGAAATTGCGTGTCATCGCCAACGTCGGCGTCGGCTACGACAACATCGACGTCGCAGCCTGCACGCGGCGCCGCATCGTGGTGACGAACACTCCCGAAGTTGTCACTGAGGCGACTGCCGATTTCGCTTTCGCGCTACTGCTTGCCGTGGCGCGCCGCGTGGCGGAAGGCGACCGCTACGTTCGCGAAAGCCGCTGGCAGAAATGGCAATGGGGTTTGCTCTGGGGCGCGGACGTCCACCACAAGACGCTGGGCCTTTACGGGTTCGGCCGCATTGGCCAGGCCATGGCCCGGCGCGCCCGCGGCTTCTCCATGCGCGTGCTCTACCACGCCCGACGCCGCGTGCCCGAAGCCCTGGAGCGGGAGCTGGAAGCTCAGTACGTTGACCGCGAAACCCTGCTGCGGGAGTCCGACTTCCTGAGCTTGCACGTTCCTTTGACCCCGGAAACCCACCACCTAGTTCGAGCCCCGGAGCTCGACCTGATGAAGCCCCGCGCCTTCCTGATAAACGCCGCGCGCGGAAAGGCGGTGGACGAAGAGGCCCTGGTGCAGGCGCTGAAGGCGGGGAGAATCGCCGGAGCGGGATTAGACGTCTTTGAACATGAACCGCACGTCCACCCGGCGCTCCTGGAAATGTCCAACGTCGTCCTGATGCCGCACGTGGGCACCGCCACGTCGGAAACCCGCCTCAAGATGGCCCTCTTGGCCGCTGAAAACCTGCTGGCGGCGCTGGCGGGCCGCCGGCCGCCCAACTTAGTCAACCCCGAGGTGTACGACTGACAGGTGCCACGTTTCAGTGGCAAGTCACCAACCGGCTTGCGCAGACCCTTGGAGGCTGTCTCAAAACTCGCAGAATTAGCACTTTGTGAACGAATAACCAATAACTTACGCTGTGCGAAATTCTAAAATACCTGGTTTTGACAGAGCCTCCTTGGGATCTGCGATTCTGCACACACTCCGCGCCGACCTATGAAGAGGCTGTCTCTTAACTGAAGAAATAACACTTGTCTCTACGTATAATCAATAGGTTACAAGGCACAAAACTGCGGAAAACCGAGTTTTGCGACAGCCTCTATGAAGGTCTGCGCCAGCCGGCGCGTCTCGATTTTCGGATTTGGACTTTCGACTCTGCGCCCTTGCGTTTCCGCGGCCGCTTCCCAATAATGGAGGTCATGCTTACGCGCGACAACATTCGCCTGACGCTGGAAGGTGCGCGCGCCATCCTGGCGGCGGCTGAGAAAAAGGCTCGCGAGCTCAAGGTGCCCCAGAACATCGCCATCGTGGATGAAGGAGGGCACCTGCTGCTTTTCGCGCGCATGGACGGCGTGAAACTTTCTTCCATTGACGTGGCCTTGACCAAAGCCCGGGCTGCCGCGCTACGCCGCATGCCCACGGCCCCCTCGCCCAGCGCCGCCGAGCCCAACATCTTTCTCTCTCTCGGGCTTTCGCTCGCTACGGACGGGAAACTCACTCCCATCCGGGGCGGCCTGCCGCTCTTCGTGGAGAAGCAATGCGTGGGCGGAATCGGCGTCAGCGGTGGCACGGAGGAAGAGGACGTGGCAGTGGCGCAGGCCGGCGTGGACGAACTCGCAAAGTTCTGATCATGGAAACTCAAAATCCCTCCCTGAGCGTCGAAAAGCCCCTTTACCAGAGCGGCAAGCATCTCGCCCAGCAAATCTTTCTGGAGATGATGGCCGTGATCGACGTGCGCCACGCCATGCTGGCCAAGCTGAAGCGGGAAGGTGGCGCGCTGGTGGCGGGGGGCCTCTCCATGCCGCTGCTGCGCGCGCCCCGGGTGGTGGCCTTCGGGAAAGCCGCCAACCGCATGGCCTCCGTGCTCTATGAAATCCTGGACGGCCAAGTAGAAGGCGGCGTGGTAGTCGCGCCTGCCGAACCCGCCAAGAAGCTGGCTCCTTTCCGTTACTTTCTCGGCGGGCACCCCTATCCCACCGCCGGGACCCTGGAGGGCGCCGACGCCGCGCTCGAAACCGTCAGCGGGCTCACCGGCGACGATTTTGTGATCTTCCTGGTCTCGGGGGGCGGTTCGGCAATGTTCGAGCGACCGCTCGACCCCTCTATCTCCCTGGCCGACCTCGTCGAGTTCAACCGGGTGCTGGTGACCGACGACCTGCCGATTGAGCAGATCAACACGCTGCGCAAGCACCTCTCGGCTGTGAAAGGGGGCCGCCTGGGGGCGCGCGCCTACCCGGCTCGCCAGCTCACCATTTTCATTTCCGATGTCCCGGACCATCTCCCCTCGATGGTGGCTTCCGGCCCCACCATGCCGGACGAGTCCACCACCGAGCAGTGTTATGCCCTTGCTGCGCAGCACGGCCTGGTGGCAAAGTTTCCCCCGAGCATTCGCAAGCTTTTCGAGCAGCGCGCGCTGGAGGAGACTCCCAAGCCCGAGGACGAACACTTCCAGCACTCGCGCTACTTCTGTCTCCTCTCCAACCGCGACGCGGTGGAAGCGGCGAAAGCTGCCGCGGAGAAACTGGGATTCCTCTGTGAAATCGACCCGAACACTTGGGACGCGGACTACCGGCAGGTTGCGGAAGCGAACCTGGCCTCGCTCAACGCCCTGGTGCAGGCACACCCGGGCCAGCCGGTTTGCCTGCTGGTGGGCGGCGAGGTCACCTGCCCGGTGACGGGGCTGGGCATGGGCGGGCGCAATCAAGCCTTCGTTCTGTACGCGGCGCAGTTGATCGCCGGTGAGAGGCGAGTGGTGCTGAGCGCGGGCACCGACGGCCGCGATGGCAATAGCCCCACCAGCGGCGCCCTCGCCGATGGCCAGACGCTTTCCCGCGCCAGGGTGCTGGGAATGGACCCGGCCCATTACCTGGCCGAGAGCGATGCTTATTCATTCTTCCGCACCCTCGGCGACACGCTCGATACCGGCTTCACGGACAACAACGTCCGCGACCTGCGCCTCTGGCTGGATTTTGGTTAGGAAAAGCTCTCAGCTATCAGCAGTCAGCTTCCAGCAGACGACGAAGGAAAACTCGCTGATAGCTGATGGCTGAATGCTGAAGGCTCGAAACGAGAAGTGCATGCTCATCACGAGAAGGGCAAAACCCTCGTCAAGCCCCAACATCGCGGAGGAGACACATGCCGCAATCGGTCGGTTTCATTGGCCTGGGAATCATGGGCCAGCCCATGGCCCTGAATCTGGTGAAAGCCGGATTCAAAGTAACAGTTTATAACCGCACCACCACCAAAACGGTTGCGCTGGAGCGAGCCGGCGCGGATGTCGCCGCAACACCGGCAGAGGCGGCGCGCCACGCCGATTTCGTCGTCATCATTGTGAGCGACACCGAGGCCGTGGAAGAGGTCGTCACGGGCCAAGACGGCATCCTCGAGACCATTCGCGCCGGCGCCATCGTAATCGACTCGAGCACCATCAGCCCCGTGGTGAGCCGCAAGCTCGCCTGCCAGCTTGCGGGCAAGGGCGCCAAGATGCTCGACGCGCCCGTCACCGGCAGCAAGCACGGCGCGGAGAAGGGCGAGCTGACTTTCATGATCGGCGGCGACCGCCAGACTCTCGAGCAGGCGATGCCCGTCCTGAGCGTTTTGGGGAAGAAGCATATCTACTGCGGGCAACACGGCCTGGGACTTTCCGCCAAGCTCGCCATGAATGCCATCCTGGCCACCACGGTTGCAGTGTTCTCGGAAGGGTTCTTGTTGGCCACGAAGGCTGGCGTCCCACCGCAAACCTTGCTCGAGATCATGCAGTCGAGCCTGGCACGCGCCGGCATCGTGGACTTCAAGGCGCCGTTTGTCTTCAAGGGCGACTTCACGCCTTACTTCCCGCTCAAGCTGATGCACAAGGACCTGGAACTCGCCATGGAAACAGCCTACGCCCAGAATGTGCCGATGCCTACTACCGCCGCTGTGAAGGAAGTCTATGGAACTGCTAAGGCCCAGGGAAAAGGCGACCTGGATTACGCCGCGGTGATCACTTTTCTCGAGGAGGTCGCTGGCGTTAAAGTCCGCACCGAAACTTCTGCCGCTTGATTCCGTCGCGCGCCGAGGCGACAGGAATCAAGCCCCGCGGCGCCAGGGCAGGCTTCCTGCATTCTGGAGGGCGCTGCCATGCTGATGTACCTGATCTGGCAATGCCTGAAGTGCGGCTACGCCCTCGTAGCCAAAGATCCCCCGGATAAATGTCCTCACTGTGGCGCGCCTCGCGAAGAATTCCTGCTGATCGAAGAGGATTGAGCCGCAGAAGGGGGAGGGGAACAGCATCCCGACTTCCCGACTGCTTCGGGACACGTCGCCGGGACAGGCGCTGTGCCCGGCGTCAGATTCGCAGCGGCGGCGATAAACCCGTGCCCTGATGACAAGCCAATTGCGGGAGGGCAGAGCCCTCCACTACCTAATACAGCCCCTTTACCAAACCGCCGTCGATGGCAATGGACTGGCCGGTGATGTAGCTGGCGCGTTCCGAGGCAAGAAAGACCACCAGGTTGGCAAACTCTTCCGGCTGGCCGAGGCGACCCAGCGGGATCTGGCTCGCCCAGCGTTCCCGGATCTTGTCCGGCTCAACACCTTCCGCCACGGCGAGTTTGGCCGAGAGTTCATCCAAGCGCGCGGTCAGTGTGTAGCCCGGGCAGACGTTGTTCACCAGCACGTTGTCTTTGCCATACTCGTTTGAAAGGCTCTTGACCAGACCGCTCACCGCCGACCGGACGGAATTGGAGAGAATCAGGTTATCGATGGGCTGCTTCACGGCGGCGGAAGTAATGGTGATAAATCTTCCCCATTTCTGCTTTTGCATCAGGGGCAGAACTTCCCAGGCAAAGTAAAGCGCGCTCATCAAATTGAGATTCACGCCGTTCTGCCAGTCCTCGACCGTGGTCTCCGAAAAGGGCTTGGCGGGCGGCCCGCCGGCATTGGTGACGCAGATATCCACGCGCCCGAAGCGCTCGACGGTGGTGGCCACAAAACTCCGGACTTGCTCGTAGCGGGTCACGTCTACGGGGCGCGCCAGAACCTGCACGCCGTATTTCGTGCGAATCTCCTCCGCCGTGGCATTCAACGTGGCTTCCGTGCGCGCGCAGAGCGCCAGCTTCGCGCCCTCGCGAGCCAGACCCTCCGCGACGACCTTTCCCAAACCTTGACTGGATGCAGCCACGATGGCGGCACGGCCTTTTAATCCTAAGTCCATGAACTCGCCTCCCTTGAATGTGCGTCCTCTTTGGAGCAGGCGGTCGATCGCTTTGATGGCAGAGCATCTGGGGGCGCAAGGCCTTGCGCCCGCACGGCGGCGAATCTCCAACGACGGCGAGAGACCGCCGCTACAAGAATGGGCAGGCCGCGCCCTCCCCTACCGGCGCAGGTAATCGTCTTTGCCTGTCAGCCAATCCATGCGGATGGGGCTGAAGACGTCCAAGTCGAGGGTGTCCTCGAGCGCCACCGCCATGTGTGGGACGTTGGAAGGGATGTGGAGCACGTCGCCCGCGCGCACGATGATCTCCTTACCCTCCAGCTCAAACTTGAGCGCCCCCTCGATGATGTAACTGATTTGCTCGCTCTCGTGCTGGTGGGTGGGCACCACGCCATCCTTGGCGATGAAGACCTGAGCCACCATGGCCTTCTCTCCGCTGATGACCTTGCGCCAGATCTTCTCGTTCAGGGTTTCTTTCCTGACGGTGTCCCAGGTGAAAAGCTGCATGACGACTCCTCTATAGTTCATGGTCGTTGAGAAGCAAAAGAGCCACAGACCCGCAAGGCGGAGCTGCGCTACGAGAAACCGCCGGCCCCGTTCGGCGGGACCGCCCCTACAGCGAGCAGACATTTTACACGCGAGTTTCCACAATCGGAGATAAAATAGCCACGGTCCAAGGGTCACGCAGATTCTCTAGGAGTCGAGGGGGCGGATAGCTCCGGTAGCTATCTCTCCTCTGGCTTTTGGGAATCTAGAGAAGCGACTGGCAACATGCCCCCACTCGTCACTTATCACTGGTCACTTGTCACTGTTCTTCAAAAGGGTGTTGACGCCCTGGCGTTTCTCTACGCGGTTTTGATGTTTCCTGTGCCGCTCTTCTGGCTGATCCTCCATCCTGCTATTCACTTCTGGCGTCGCTTGGGTAATCGGTCATACTGGGTGGCGTTGCCGCTCTGGATCGCCTCGGGCACGGCCTTAGTCCTCTTGCGGCAAAGAATCTTCGCTGAGCGCATCAGCCGGAACCCCGAAACGTGGATTCTGGGCTCAGTCGTCGTGCTTCTGGCTTTTCGGATGGACCGCCGCACCCGGCGGGAGTTTGGCTGGCGCCGTCTGGTGGGCCTTTCGGAGGTGAACCCCGCCGACCCCCGGGCCGGGGTGGTGAGCCAAGGGATCTACTCCTACGTTCGTCATCCGCGGTATCTCCAATACATGCTGATGTTTTGGGGGCTGGCCCTGCTTACCGGGACCAAAGGGTTTTTTCTGCTGGCAATTCTCACCGTCCTGTTGTATCTAATTGTCGTGCCGCTGGAAGAGCGGGAACTTCGGGAACAATACGGACCCCCTTATGAGGCGTACGCCCGGCAAGTCCCGCGGTTTGTCCCTCGCTTGCGGCGGAGAATGAAACCTCAGGTATCGTCCTAAGCTGGAGGTCTCCATGCGCAAGCTTTTCTATGCCGCCCTGATGGCTGGGTTCTTTTCCTGCGCCTTGCCCTTGATGGCGCAGCAGGTCTGCCCGGGCCTTTCCTACGTGGCCAACACGCCGGAAGACGAGCTGATGCAAGAGGTGAATGGCGCGGAGAAACCCGAAGAGCAGATCGCCGCCCTCGATAAGTTCGCCCAGGCGCACACCGACTCCAAGTTCATGCCCTGCGTCTACGAGTACTACACCATGGTCTATCTGAAACTCAACAACTTCGACAAGGTGATCGAATACGGTGAAAAGGGGATGGCCACCGACCACCGGGACATGAACCTGATCATCAACCTTGCGAAGGCTTACGTGGCGAGCGGCAAGTCCAGCGATTCCGCCCTTGATGCTGTCGTCAAGGCTCCGGACCAGATCAAGGCTGAGAGCAGCCCCGTCAAGCCCTCCAACATCAGCGACGCCGAGTGGCAGAAAACCCAGCAGGAGCTCGCCGACCAGGCCAAGGATGAGGGCGCTTACATGACGTACGCCTTCTTCCAGCTCTTGCCGCGCGTCCCCGACGGTAAAAAGCGCGTCGAGGCCCTGGACGGCTTCTTGAAAGCCTATCCCGACGTGGAAAGCAAGAACACCGGACAGATTAATTTCGCCTACTTCATTGCCTACAAGATGGCCAACCAGCCCGACCAGGCGAGAGAATACGGCGAGAAGACCATTGCCACGGACCCCAATAACGTCGCGGCGCTCAACCTGATGGCCTACGACTACGGCATCGGCAAGGCCAGCCCGGATCAAAAGGCCACGGATTACGCCAAGAAGGCTCTCGACCTCGCCCAGGCCATGAAGAAACCTGAGGGCGTGCCCGACGATCAGTTTAAGCTTGAGCAGAATGGCCAGCTCGGCATGGCCCACTTGACGCTGGGCTACGTGGCATTCACTAAAATCGGAAAGAGCAAGAAGGCGGGGCCGGCAATCGACGAGCTGAAGGTGGCCGCTGACCTGCTGGAAGGCAACCCGGAATTGCAGGGCCAAGCGCTCTACTATCTGGGCTATGCCTACGAGGCCAACTACCCCGCCAACCACCAGGGCGCCTTCGAGGCGCTGACCCACGCCTCCAATCTACAGACCTCCTGGCGAGGCCCGGCGCAGGATCTTCTGGAGAAGGTCAAACGCGCCATGAAGTAGCGCAAGGTCCGTCGTTTGATCCACTTAGGCGGACGGCTTTTCTGTAGCGGCGGTCTACCTGTCCCGACCTGTCCCGATGCCATCTATCGGGATGAGGGCGGTGGTGTTGTTGGCGCGATGCATGCCTCGTCCTCTTCGGCCGGGGCAAGCCCTCCCCCTACACACCCCGCCACAAGAACGTCTGACCTGCGCTCCTACTTCCGTTTCCACATGAAATATACCGGCACGCCCAGCGCCACAATCAAGCAACCTATTCCCGCCTCCGCGGGCTTCTCGACGAAGGTGTTCGAAATAAACCAGACTGCGGTAAGCACGAAGATCAGCGGGACGAAGGGATAGCCGAAGACTCGATAAGGGCGGGGCAGGTCCGGCCGCTTGCGCCGCAGGACAATCACCGCCAGCGCCGTGAGGGCATAGAAGACCCAGGCCGCAAAGATGACGTAAGTGAAAAGCTGCTCGTAGGTCCCCAAGACCACCAGGCAAATGGCCCAGGCACACTGAAAGCCCAGCGAGAAGTGGGGGGTGCGAAAGCGGGGATGGACGGCTCCACACCAGCGGAAAAACAAGCCGTCCTGGGCCATGGCGTAGTAAACGCGCGCCCCCGCCAGGATCATGCCATTCACGCTCCCGAACATCGCAATGATGATAGCCAGGGTCACCCAGTGGGCGCCGCCCCGGCCAAAGATGCGCATTGCCGCGTCACCCGCCACCCGCGAGGACTGGGCGATCGCGGGCAAGGACAGCACGTGGTAGTAAACCAGGTTCAAGGCAAGGTAGATGGCGATGACCGCGCCGGTGCCCAGGGTGAGCGCCAGAGGCAGCGTGCGCTCGGGATTCTTCACCTCTCCCGCTGCGAACGTGCCGTTGTTCCAGCCGTCGTAGGCCCAAAGCGCCGCGACCATAGCCACCCCGAAGGATGAGAGGAAAGCTCCGCCGGATGGCGTCACGAGTGATGTCACCCCGCCCGGCGCGCCGCGCACCAGGGCATAGCCCAGGAGGACCAGGGCGACCATGGCGCCCACTTTCAATCCCGTCAGGATGGACTGCACCCAGCCGCCTTCTCGGACGCCGCGGACGTTGATGGCCGTCAGCAACACGATGGCGGTGCTGGCCGCCAGCTTCTGCTGCCAGGGGGAAATGGGAAAGAAATCACCCAAGTACTGTGAGAACCCCACCGCCACCGTGGAGATGGAGCCTGATTGCACGGCCAGGAAGAAGGTCCAGCCACAAAGGAAACTCACCAGCGGCCCGTAAGCTTCCCGCAGGTAAATGTACTGGCCTCCCGCCTGCGGGAGCATCGCCGCAAGTTCCGCAAAAGACAAAGCGCCAAACAAGCTGAGCAGTCCGGAGATCGTCCACACCCAGAGCGCGGCGTGCTGGCTGCCCACTTCGCGAGTGATCTCCGCCGGGACAATGAAAATTGCGGAGCCGATCATGATCCCGATGACGATGGCCGTGGTCTCCCAGACTCCCAGGACGCGCAGCAGTTGCGGCTGCTCGGGGAGGGCCGTGGTGACCGGCATGCCAGAGTTGACCGGAGTCATGAGTGGTAGCGCCCGCCTCGGCCGCAGGCCCGCCACTCGTGATGGTGGGCGGGTTCTTTAAGTCTGCGGCTTTTACCTCAACAAAGATTGAAAATTCCGCCCGCGGCGCGCAGGCAGGTCGGAGAACGCGCCTTACGCGACCATTGCCCTCGCTTGCCCGCGACACAATAGAGGATTCCGGAGGTGCGGTCAACCATCATCGCGCCGCGCGGCGGCGACACACCTCGCCCTTACAAGTGGGTTATAATCGCGGCTCACGCCAAATGCTTAACGGGTGCGCAATGCGCTACAACAACATTCTGGAAGCGATTGGCCGAACGCCGCTGGTGAAATTGAACCGCGTCATGCGCGGTTGCAAGGCCCAGGTCTATGCCAAGTGCGACTTCCTCAATCCGGGCGGGAGCGTCAAGGACCGCATCGGGGTTTCCATGGTCGAGGATGCCGAGTGTAAGGGCCTGCTCAAGCCGGGCGCCACCATCGTAGAAGGCACTTCCGGCAACACGGGCATGGGGCTGGCGCTGGTGGCCGCGGTGAAAGGCTACAAGGCCATCTTCACCATGACGGACAAGCAATCCAAGGAGAAGGTGGATGCGCTGAAGGCTCTGGGCGCGGAAGTCATCGTCTGCCCCACGGCCGTCGCCCCGCACGACCCGCGCAGCTACTACTCGCTGGCCGACAAGCTCACGCGAGAAATTCCCAACGCCTATCATCCCAACCAGTACGAAAACCCCGCCAATCCCGACATCCACTATCGCACCACCGGCCCCGAAATCTGGGAAGACAGTGAAGGCCAGGTCACCCACTTTGTGGCAGGCATGGGCACGGGCGGGACCATCACGGGCATTGGCCGGTTCCTGAAGGGAAAAAATCCCCAGGTGAAAATCATCGGCGTGGACCCGGCGGGGTCGCTGCTCCATGACTTCTTCCACACCGGTAAGGTGGGCAAGGCCGAGACTTACAAGGTGGAAGGTATCGGCGAGGATATCTTCCCTTCCACGCTCGATTTCAGCGTGCTCGATGATTGCCTGCGCGTGAACGATAAGGAGTCGTTTCTCTGGGCGAGGCGACTGGCGCGGATGGAGGGGATATTCGCGGGGGGGTCGGCGGGCTCCGCCCTGGCCGGCGCCCTGAAGATCGCGCCCACGCTCACCGAGAAGGATTTCCTGGTGGTCTTTATCCCCGACACCGGCTCGCGCTACCTGAGCAAGCTTTACAACAACGAGTGGATGAGAGACAACCGCTATTTCGAATCCTCCTTCCCGCTCACTTCCGGCGAAATCGTCCAGGCGAAAGTCTCCCTGGGACAGCCCAAGGAACTGGTAACGGTGTCGCCGTCCGAAACGCTCTCCGTCGCCCTCAACTGCATGAGGACGCATGACTTCTCCCAACTGCCGGTCTTTGAGAGTGGCGCTCCCGTGGGCGCCCTCTACGAGGACACCATCCTGACCTTGACCTTGGAAGGCAAAGACCTGAAGAAAGTGGTCGTGCGTGAGGCGATGGGTGAAGCCTTCCCCGTGGTGCCCGCGTCAGCCACCATCGATCAGGTCACCGCCTGCATCACCCGGGACTGCCCTGCCGTCTTCGTAGACCTAGGCAACGGCCAGTACGATATCCTCACCAAGTACGACTTGCTTCAGGCCATCGCCCGGCTCGTCGAGCAGCCGCAGTGAATCGGAGCGGCGTACAAGCCGTGATGGGGGTCGGGCTCGCTCGACCGGTCTTTCGACAATCGTGCCATTTCGCGCCCCATGCTGGCGGTGATGGCCGCGACCGAGGACGCTCGCAACCCGTCGCAAGCCAGGCCAACACCCTACTACCCAAGTCGTTGTCGCAGCCTTCTGTGGTGGCAGAGAATGGTTTCGCTCGAAGACTCGCGGCCAGCCGACGGGAATGTTTGACAAGGCGGAAATCCGAACGCACAATGAAGAACCTGGGCTTCCCCACCCGGCACAGGGAGATGTCATGAGCACGAAGATCACTCCGCAGGAGGTCCTCAACGCGCTGAAGGCCGTTAAGGACCCGGACCTACAGCAAGACATAGTCTCGCTGGGATTCGTCAAGGACCTTCGAGTAGGGGACCACCGCGTCTCCTTCACCCTTCAGTTGACGACGCCGGCGTGCCCGATGAAAGAGCAATTGGCCGCCGCGGCAAAACACGCCGTCCAAGCTCTGGGTGTGGCGGAGGTAGACGTCCACATGACCTCGCAGGTGACGGCGCCCAGTGGCGGCAAGGCGCCTTTGATCCCGCAGGTGAAAAACACCGTGGCGGTGGCCAGCGGAAAGGGCGGCGTGGGCAAGTCCACCGTCGCCGCCAACCTTGCGGTGGCGCTCCAACGCGCCGGCAGCCAGGTGGGCCTGATGGACACCGACGTCTACGGCCCCAGCGTCCCCATCTTGATGGGTGGCGACCAGCAGCCCACGGTGGTGGAAGGCAAGATTGCGCCACCCGTGGAATACGGGATCAAGATCATCTCCATGGCCTACTTCCTGCCTAAGGACGAAGCCGTCATCTGGCGTGGGCCCATGCTCCACAAGACTATCCAGCAATTTCTGGGTGAGGTGCGCTGGGGAGAGTTGGATTATTTGATCATGGACTTGCCACCCGGCACGGGCGATATCCAGCTAAGCCTTTCGCAGACGATCCCGCTGACGGGCGCGCTGATTGTCTCCACGCCCCAGGATTTGGCGCTGGCCGTTGCTTCCAAAGCCATCGCCATGTTCCAAAAGCTCAACGTCCCGATTCTCGGGGTTGTTGAGAACATGAGCTACTATGTGTGCCCACACTGCGGAAAACGCGACGACATCTTTGGACACGGCGGGGCTCGTGAGGCCGCCAGGAAGCTCGGCTTCCCGTTCCTGGGCGAGATCCCCCTCGACCCCGCCATTCGGATCCAGAGCGATGGCGGCAAACCGGTGGCCCTCGATGAGACGACCGCCTACGGGAAGGCGTTCCAGGAAGTCGCCGCAGCCCTCGCCGCACAGATCAGCATCGTCAATGCCCAGGGAGCTCAAGGGGTCAGCATCGAGTGAGGAAGGTCGTCAGTGGTCAGTGGTCCGTTGCTTGTCGTTAGTGGTTAGCGGTTAGTTGTCGGCAGTCAGTTGGAAGCCCGCCACGGACAACGGACGACTGACAACGGACAGGGGAATGAATTTACTTTGCAAGTTACCCCGAAGAAGATCAAGCTCGCTGGTGAAAAGAATACCCTCACGGTCCAGTGGTCCGACGGCCACACAAGCGCCTATCCCTACGGCTACCTGCGCAGCAAGTGCCCGTGTGCGACCTGCCACGAGTCAGCGGCTCTGCCAGAAAAGCCCCCCAGCCCTTTTCCCATGTTCGGCGTAAAGCCTTTGAGACCCGATCGGGCTCAACTGGTGGGCCGCTACGCCGTGCAAATCTTCTGGAACGATGGCCATTCGGCCGGTATCTACTCTTTTGATTATCTGCGCGGCCTTTGCCCCTGCCCCGAGTGCGCTGCTGGTCGGGAAGCCACCTCAACAAGCGATTGATGTTGGATCGAACCCTGCCGGAGGCCGACAAAGTCGGGGTGGTCGATCTGACTTCGATGAGAATAGTGCGAACGATCGATGTGCCAAAGGCGCCTCAGGAGATTCTGGTGCGGCCCGACAGCCCGGTGGCTTACGTTTCCTGCGACACTAGCCGCAAGATTGCGGGGATCAACCTGAGCACCTGACAAGTCGAGAAGCTGATCGAGGTAGGTCCGGGAGCCGATGGGCTGGCCCGAGCCAGCTTTCATTGATTCATTTGATCATTGAGTCATTGGATCATTGAAAGGACTCTCAACCGTCAGCTATCAGCCCGCATATACGAGAAGCGAGTCTATTCTTACTGAATGCTGAGAACTGACTGCGGAAAGCTCTTCCCATGAATCAATGACCCGATGATTCAATGACTCAATTCTTAAAGGATTTCCACCTGGCAGTTCTTCACCAGCGATTTGAACTTCTTTGCGTCGGCGTCACTGCCCACGATGGCGGCGTAATGCATGGGCACCGCGATCTTGGGATTTAACGCCCGAGCCGCTTCCGCGGCCTCCTCCGCCGTCATCACGTAAGTGCCGGAAACCGGCAGCAGCGCGATGTCGCACCGGATTGACTTCATCTCCGGAATGAAATCCGTATCGCCGGCAAAATACACGCTCGTGTCATCCAGGTGGAGCACGAATCCCAGGCGTTTCTCGCCCTTCGGATGGAAGACCTGACCCGGAGCGCGGAACTTGTTGAGGTTGTAAGCTGCGACAGCTTCTATCGTCACCTTCCCGACGCTGAACTTGCCAGAGGGGTCCAGAAACCGCGTCTCCTTCACCTGCACACCGCGCAGGCCATCTTTGCAGAGTGGACTTGCCACGATGGTCGTCCCCGGCACAATCACCTTGTTCAGGTCTTCGAGGCTGAGATGGTCAAAGTGCTCGTGGCTGATGAGCACGATATCCGCTTCATCGCGTTTCGTCACTTTGTAGGGGTCGGTGTAAATCACCTTGGATCCCGCAATCCGAAAAGTGTCGTGCGCAATGCGCGTGAAATCCAAGTTGAGAAGTTTCATCGCCGTATCTCCTTTCCGGATTCCAGACTCACTCCCACCACGCGCCAATAGCTTGACGCCCCAGCGACAAGCATATCAGAAAAGCCAGAAGGCGGGCACACCTCCCGCTCTGCTCGAGGAGATGCCATACCACAGCAGCGAATAGGGCGAAGGTGTTCTGTACGTCCGCGGCTCTTCCGGCGCAAGCGCCCGGCATGCCGTGCCCGTCCCAGCGAAAGTCTGCGACCGCCAGCCACTAGCTTGGCGGTGATGCCATCTGTCCCATCTCTCGGGTTGCAAGTGCGCAGAGGAAAAGCGTGGCTGCAAAGATCAACCCGCCTCTCGGGGTCGTACTCAACCTCGCAACCCAATGCGGCACCAGCCTAAGCACGACTGCCAACACCAAGCTGAGAAACCCTAGTCCCCAGCACAATGCGAATAAAATGCGACTCACTCGGGCCATGGGGTTAGCCTCCTGCCAGTGTGAAGTTGGCTTAGTATAGCAGGCCGCAGCCCTGGAAGAGGCGCACATTTTGAAAATTGAGGGAGTCTGTTGCGCCCCCTGGGGACACCCGCATTCCCTTGTCGTGGCTTTTTCAAGGCAAGCGGCGGCTTCACGGCATTTTGGGCCATCTCGACTTCGGGGCAGTTCTCGCAGATGTCTCGGAGGAAAACCTGGGCCGGACGACGCATCCTCGCCGCAGCCCGCCACGGCTTGGCTTCCGCCCGGCCTGCGCGGCTGCCTGCAACCTGGCTACTTCCCCGGCAGGTGAATTCGCGGGAAAAAGCATTCGAAGGTGGAGTATTCACACGGCTGGTGAGGGGAGTTGCTCGACTGGCTCAAGGGGAATCATCCGACCCTTTGGCCCAAGGGGGCCAAATAATGGCGACTCACGACATCATCGACAATCCGAAGGAAGACTTGACTGGCCACCTCAATCACGTTCTTGCCTCGACGGAAGCGGCGCGGTTTGCCATACTACTGCCGGGGAGTACGTCATGACAGGTGAAATCAACCGATTGCTTGAGAAGGCGGCATCCGTACTCAAGGCGGCTGGGGCGCGCGAGGTGTATGTGTTCGGGTCGGCCTTGCGGGGAGAACTGCGCGAGAATTCCGACCTGGACTTGGCCGTCTCCGGTCTGCCGCCCGAGGCCTTCTACCGCGCCCTGGCGAAAGCAAGCCGCGCCGTAGACCGCCCCCTGGACCTGGTGGACCTGGATGAGGACACGGCTTTTGTTCGCCATCTGAAAAACGAGGGAGAACTCCAGCGTGAGGGATAGGCTGCAAAAGCAGGTCGCCCTGGAGCGTGAGCAACTGCGCCGGTTGTTTGAAACGCATCGCCCGCTTCTGGAGAAATGCCAGAGCGTGCCTCCCGACGCCATCGAGCTTTCTGCCCTTGCCGCCTTTCTCCACTCCTTCTACAACGGGTCGAGAACATTGTGGGGGCAATCTAATTATGAGCGGATTGTTCGAGGAAAACGGGTAACACTTTTTTGTTCTGAGTGATGGTGATCACTCCGTTTCTCTGTAACCAAGTTTCCACCGCTAGACGCCGCACCGTGTCGGCTTGGCGTTGGGTGTGAACCGCCCAGACCTGGATAAGCGTCATGGTCAGTTCGTTGATCCAATCGAAGGTCTCCCTTCGCCGACGAAGAGTATAGGCCTTCATGGCTGGCTTGGCATCCTGAAACTCCTCGCAGGCAACTTGCCCGTCGAGGCAGCCGCGGGAGCGATGGTTCAGTTCGTGCGCCAACATCTCCTCCCACACTTGCACTTGGGACTCCGTGATCGGGTTGCTGCCGAGGATCTTCTCAACCAGCGGAGTTTTCAGTTCCCGCACCGCACATTCCATCCCGCCGTTGTAGGGCGGATAATGGGGTGGCGAGTTCAGCGGGATGACCAGATGACGGGCCAGCACCTCATCGACGGCCTGATGGTTGAGATTGGGACCGTTGTCGCGTTTGAGCACCAGCGGCGGTCCATGCTGCAAGAACAGTTGCTCCAGGCGAAGGGCCACGGTTTCTCCCCAGGCCCGACCTCCCACTAAGGGCGCGAACTTATAGCGGGAGGCGAGGTCCCGCTCCAGCCCGGATTTCTGGGAATCGAGAGTCTTGATCTGTTCGACTTTGGTGGATAACTTCGCCCTGTTCTGAAGGAGCGATTGCTGAGTTTTCTTTAATTCGTCTCCTTGTTGGGTGGCCAGCTTTTCCGCTGTTAACTTCACAATACTGTCTTCCAAGGCCTGCTTGGGGCTGGCATAGGAATCAAACTGCTTTCTAGCTGCTTCAATCTCAGCGGTCAGCCGGCTGGCTTCAGTTTTGTCCCTCGCAATTTCCGTTCTGCAATCGGCAAGTTGCCTGTTAATGGCGGCTGGGGAAGGGGCCACTTTGGCGGGGCCAGTGGGGCCACAGCGCGTACGCTCAACAGCGGTGAGTGGACCGGCCAAGGTGGAGGTGAGGGAAGCCAGCGAATCACACAGGCGCGCGGGGCAGCTCCGGTCTTTTTGGGGTTGACCTATTTCTCGGGGAAACTCAAGAATGCTGACAGGCTGTCCCTGGCGATCGTCTCGCGCTCACACGTCCGTACGCCAAGAGACGTGGCTCCTCGCGACGATGAACCTCTGCCCGTTCATCGTGCTGTGTGTCTGGTGATCGTGTGTGGGCGAGACCGCGGAGTTCGCGCGATCCGAAGCCTCCAAGGAGTGATGAGAGCCCCGGCGAGCTCTGTTTCTTATGGCCACCCGACGCCCCGTGCGGGCGCCTCGACGGTTAGTACCTGGCCCGTTCGTGCCCCGTCAGCCATCTTCGCAGGACCACGCCACTCGGCCGCCATCAGGAACAGCGTTCTCTTGTCCGCGCCTCCGAGCGTGCAAGCGAAGCAGCCGCGGTCAAGGTTGATCGTCTGCAGCACCTCACCACCTTCGCGGACGCGCACGGAACGCTTGTTGGGAACGTCTCCGTACCAGACGGCATTGTCGGCGTCGAGGCAGATGCCGTCGGGGACGCCGCCGTCGAGGTCGGCCCACACCCGCCGGTTCGACAGACTCCCGTCCGCAGCGATGTCGAAGGCTGTGAGCCTCTTGCCGTAGGACTCGGCGACGATCAACGTTGAGTTGTCGGGCGTCACGGCCATGCCGTTGGCGAACGAGAGTCCATCTGCTACTTGCCGAGCCGAGCCATCGGGACTGACCACGGCGAGGATTCCGGTGGCGAACTCGCCGCCTGGAAAGTCGAAGCCGGTGTTGCCGATGTAGGCGTTGCCCCGGCCGTCCACGACAATGTCGTTCCAGGGATGGTCAGAGAGGCCGGTCAGATCGGCATGGGTCACCAGCGAGCCGTCGGGCTCCCTGCGGAGGAGGAGCCGATCGCGCCCCGAGACGATCAGCAGACGGCCATCGGGCAGCCAGTCGATGCAAAACGGACCGCGCGCGACGGGACCATCTCGCTCGACAACGGTCGGGACGCGGACTATGACCTCGCTCTTGCCCTCGAGATCGACGGCAATGACCTCTTGCATCCCCCAGTCCGAGAACCAAAGACGGTCATCGTGCCAACGTGGCGACTCGACGAACAAGAGACCGGTCATCAGTGTTTGCACTTCAGGCAGTGAAGACTGCTTCGACGGCATCACAACCTCCTCAGGTCAGAGCAATGGTGATGGGCTGCCTCACTCGCATCGCCGCCTCGCTCGATAGATTTCGAGAGTGCCCTGCATATATACAAGGGTGCCATCTCCCTATTTTATGCCTCGCCATAGGTCACGCCGGAATTCGGCGGACTGAATACACGGGAAGAAACCAACTGGGCCCTCCCGAGAATCCTACAAGCCATCTCGAAAAGCAAGAGGCGCGCGTGCGATTCCAGCGCCTTGAGCATCACCGCCAGAGCCCGCTTCTCCCAATAGGACAGCACTGCCGGACTGATCGCCAGTTCCTGACAGACTTCCGCTGGGCGACGGCGCTCGGTCCAGATCGACAGGACCGCTTGCGCTCGTTGCTGCGCATTGTAAGGGAGCAGTTCCTTCTTCGCTTTGACTTCGGTGGTCATGTGTTCCTCCTTCCAGGTTGTAGGTCACCTCTCGATTCGCTTGCTGTTCCTCGCCATCGACGAGCATCTTCACTTTGCCCTTCTCGGCACGAATGACCACGGACTGCTCGCCCATCCGCCCCACCATGTAGAACGGACTGCGCGGCTGCCCTCGCAACGCCAGTTCTAGCACGTTCTCCTGAATGCCGCGCTCGATGACCTGCCGCAGTTGCTGGGCGATGGCAAAGAACCGATCGGCCGGACACAACCCATCCAGGGCCTGGTGCGTCCGCTGGTGGTTGTAGTACTTCACCCACAACCGAACTCGCTCGCGGGCCGACTCGAAGCTATCAAACTGGGCGCGCACCAGGAACTCCTCCCAAATCGTCTTCCAGAACCGTTCGATCTTGCCGAGGGTCATGGGATGATGCGGCCGGCTCTTGATGTGGTGAACCCGATCCTTGCGCAACTCCGCCTCGAAACGGGTCGTACCGCGCCAACTGCAGTACTGGCGGCCCTGATCCGAGAGCATTTCTTTGGGCACGCCGTACTCCGCCACCGCCGTGCGGTACACCTCCAACACGTGCTCCGCCGTCTGGCTGCGAAACACATCCAGCCCCACCACGTAGCGGGAGTAATCATCGAGAAAGCCGATGAGGTAGGCGTTCTTGCCTCCCAGACGGAAGGTAAAGATATCGGTCTGCCACATCTGGTTGGGGGTGGACCGCTCAAAGAAGCGCGGCTGGGGTGGATTGCGCCGGGGCTGGGGCCTAGGTTTCTTCAGCAGCCGCTGCTCGTGTAACGTGCGGCGAACCGTCTCCCGGCTCACCGGCAGAAACAACACGCGCCGCAGGAACTGGCTGATCTTCTTGATTCCCAAGTCGGGATGACGACGCTTGAGTTCGACGACTTTCGTCTTCACCGCCGCCGCAACCTTGGGCCGCTGACGGCTCGGACCTGCCTCCTGGGACTTCAAGCCCGCTTCGCCGTGGTCGCGGTACAGCTTCACCCACTTGGACAAGGTGCTTTTACCGACGCCCATTTCGCGGGCGACCAGTTCCGGCGGGAAGCCTTCCTCCAGGTACAACTGAACCGCTTGGCGCCTGACTTCCAACGGATAGGAGTGAACGTGCGAGTGAATCGACCGCCGCGCCGCCCCCCTCGGGGGGCGGGGCTTCTTCCTCTTGCCTTGAACTTTGTCTATACCTTCCATAGGTAACACTCCTTTCGGTTCCTCCAAGGAACCCCTGCTTTGGAGTGTTACCCCTTTTCCTCAAGAACTCAGGCTCATAATCTGGTCGTTAGCCCAGGGTTCAATCTAGGACGGTAAAAGGGAGGTTACGCCTTTCCCTGCGGGGCACAGGCTGGGTTGCTGCGCTTCGTTCCTCAGCCCATAACCCACCACGGTGCCGACGGTGGGGTCGGAATCCCCTTGTAGACCCAGAAGCTGAGAATTCCCAGCAGTAGGATTCCGGATAAGGCCCCTAGGGCGCTGATGAGGCAAGCCAGGTTGCGGGCCCTCATCTCAATACTCGTCTGGGCTCGAGTAGCGCGGTCTTCGTACTCATCGTCGATCATCGAAATCCAGCCATTTCCCTGACCTCTGAGAATGACCCGATGCATGAGCAGACCAATAAAGGCGATTGTCACGACGCCCCAAGTAGCAAAAAGACAAGCATATGCGTTCAAGCTTCACCTCCTGCAAACCCGAGGACCCCATCGTTCACCAATACCTCTACGCCCCGCTACCTACTATCATCCGGCCCTCCGTTCAGACTGCTGGAGCGTAAGTCGCAGAACGGGCGGAGCAAAGAGCGTAGTGAATATGGTCATCAGCAAGACCACGCTGTAGATGGCGTCAGAGATCGTACGAAGGCCCAATCCCACCGAGGCGACAATCAAACCCACTTCACCTCGTGGCACCATACCTATGCCAATCCGAAGAGAGTCCTTCCAGCCCAGACCGAGTGAGCCCAGTCCACAACCAATCAACTTGCTCAGAACTGCCAGCAGACAGATGACCGACGCCGTGAAGAGAACACTGGATTGTGCCGTGGTCTTTAGGTTCACCTGAGCACCCAACAGCACAAAAAAGAACGGAGTGAGGAATTCCATGAGGGGATGCGCATTCTCTCGCAGGCGCCACGACTCGCTGTGGTCAGCCAGGGCCAAGCCGGCCAGGAAGGCTCCGATGATCGCGGCCATTCCAATATAGACCGATGCCAACGACAGACCCAGGCAGAGAATGATGGAGAGAACAAACGCGGCATTCTGGCTGCGGAGTTTGGCGACGTTCGGGTGGAAACGGCCAACCACCCGGGAACCGAAGAACACAATCAAAAGAGAGAAAACCACAGCTTCCACGCTTACTACGGCGAGGGACACGTAGTTGATCCGTCCGGAGGAGAGGCTGCTCACGACTGCGAGCACGATCATTCCCAGGATGTCGTCAAGCACGGCCGCTGCGAGGATTATGCGTGCGACACGCGACGACAGCATGCCCGCATCCGCAAGAACCCGCGCTGTGATGCCTACACTGGTGGCCACCATGGCCGCGCCCACAAAAATGGATTCGATCAGGCCATGGCCAATCATCTTCATGCAGAAAAAGCCCAGGATGAGCGGCACCAAGACTCCGAGCGTTGCCACGGCCGTCGCAGTCCAGCCCACCTGGAGCAGGTCTCGGGGCTTTATTTCCAGCCCCACTGTGAAAAGGAGAAAGATCGCTCCGACCTCGGCAAGCCCTTGCGTCAATTCGCTCGGGTGAACGAGGCCGAGCAAGGACGGGCCGAGTAGGACCCCCGCGAGGAGCTCACCGACGACGGAGGGTTGGCGTAATCGTTCGGCTACTTCCGCGAGGAGCTTTCCCCCCGCAAATATAACGAAGAGTTCCAGCAGTAGCTTTCCGGAGCTGGCCATAACTGTGATCCGCGTCGTCCAAAAGCTGGGGCAAACCCGAGTTTATAACTTCTGTCGCGAGTACGTCATTCGGTGCGGTCGTCTATCGAACCAGCATGATGCCGCCGAATCGTATGATATTTATCCCTTCCGCCTGCTATCAGCTTTGCAGGTGTCCTCCCGCGAACCAAGGCGCTTGTAGTTCCACGATTTATCTTGACAGAGGAAGATGGCTTTGTCAACATACCCGTAGGGGGTACTGGTAGCCTTTGCGCTCAATTCGGGACCGAGAAGAGTGACCGCAGTATCTAGCACGAGGTCGCAAGGAGGGGCGAAGGGCAATACATGGAAGGCGAACACATGCCCCACACGGAGGGAACATCATGCTCGACTCGAAAGCCCAAGAGGCAGTCGGCTTACGCCTGCGCCGCATCGAAGGCCAGGTGCGAGGCATCGCACGGATGGTGGCAGAACCTCGGCTCTGTGTGGACCTACTCACTCAGATTGCCGCCGTGCAATCGGCACTGAAAAGCGTAGGCGATGAGATCTTGCATTATCACGTCCATCGCTGCGTTCCCGAATCGTTCAACCGGCGGCTACGAAACACCGAACGTGCGCGCCTGGAAGAGTTGGAGAAAGTGTTCGTCCAATACTGTAAGGAGCCGCGCAGTTGACGATGCCATGTGGAGAGCGCCTGCCCTCTCGATTGGGCCTGCAAGGCGGAAAGGAGGCTGGAAATGACTCGCGTTTCGAAAGTGAAGGCCAAGGGGCGGTTGGTGGTCTTTACCGATCTGGACGGAACGCTCCTGGACCACGAGACCTACTCGTATACTCCGGCCACGGAAGCACTGGATCTCCTCAAACGGAGGGAAATCCCCTTGATTCTTTGCTCCAGCAAGACGCGGGCGGAGATAGAACTCCTCCAAGTTGACCTCCGGCTCCGACATCCATTCATCAGCGAGAACGGTGGAGCAGTTTTCATGCCCAGAGGGTATTTCCCTGTCACCCCAGAGGGCACACGGAATATCGAGGGCTACGAAGCGATCGAGTTTGGCGCACCCTACTGGCAACTGGTCGAAATCCTTCACCGTATCTCCGCCGAACTCGGGATTAGAGTTGTGGGCTTTAGCGACATGTCAGTCGAAAAAGTAGCTCAAGACTGCAAGCTCTCCGCTATGGAAGCCCGGCTGGCAAAGCTGCGTGAGTACGACGAACCCTTTCGGATCCTGGGTTCCAGCCCGGCGGTCCGAAGCAGGCTGCTCGATGCATTGCACGAGGCTGGGTTGCGTTGCACGAGGGGAGGCCGCTACTACCACGTGACAGGAGTAACTGACAAGGGCCTGGCCATCAGAAAGTTAATGTCGCTTTACGCGCAAGCCTGGGGCAAAGTGATGGCTGCCGGATTGGGCGACAGCCTGAATGACGTCCCATTGCTCCGGGAAGTGGATATCCCCATCGTGGTGCGCAACCCCGCAGGGGGAGCTGCGACGCGGCTGCTTCGCAAGGTTCCTACTGCCCGTCTCAGTAGCGCGCCGGGGCCTCGTGGCTGGAACGAAATGATGCTGGAGGTCGTCGGACAACACGTGATGTAGACCGGACGGCCAGGTGGGGGCATTTCCAAAGGCCTTGACGATGTTCAAAGGAAAGGAGGTTTATCCATGTCGGACTTCTACCAAACAGGTGTCGTGGCGACGCTGCACCGGTTGGGTGCGCATTCGTTAGAGTCGTTGGAAGCGGGCCTCCGCGACTTCGTCAGGGTTCAGCCTATTGCTCTGGTCTTGCCCGCCCTTTACTCGGAATTCGAGGGGGAGGCCATGCCTCGCATCCTCGAAGAAGTTTCCCATGTCTCATATTTGAGCCAAGTGGTTGTAACCCTTGGCCGCGCTGATGCTCAACAATTTAGGGAAGCTCGGCGTCGCGTGGAGGGAATCCACCCGCATGTTCGCGTGATCTGGAACGACGGTCCACAGATACAGAGAATTTACTCAGACCTCAAGGCCGCAGGGCTTCCGGTGGGCGAGGACGGCAAAGGCCGGTCCTGCTGGATGGCCTACGGGTACGTGTTGGCTGGCGGCCGCGCGACGATCATCGCTCTCCACGACTGCGACATTGTCAACTACTCGCGGGAGCTGCTGGCGCGACTCTGTTATCCGGTAGCCGACCTTCGGATCGACTACGTCTTCTCGAAAGGTTATTACGCGCGCGTCACCGATCTCATGCACGGCCGGGTGACCCGCTTGCTGATTTCGCCACTGGTCCGGTCGCTCCAGCGCCTCGTGGGTTACCACCCGTTCCTGGTTTACCTGGACAGCTTCCGTTACGCGTTGGCGGGCGAGTTCTGCATGTACGCGGACATGGCACGCATCAACCGGATTCCAGGCGACTGGGGATTAGAGGTAGGTGTCCTGGCTGAGGTTTATCGGAACTTCTCAGTAAAGCGTATCTGCCAGGTCGATATTGCTGACAATTACGAGCACAAGCATCAGAGTCTTTCCGCCGATGACCCGGAAAAGGGGCTGATGCGCATGACCGTGGACATTGCCAAGACGCTGTTCCGAACCCTCGCTGCGGAGGGTGTGGTGCTCTCGGAGGGAATCCTTCGGACCCTCCAGGCCCAATACGTTCGTTCTGCCGAGGATACGATCACCCGCTATTACGCGGACGCTAGGATCAACGGTCTGAATTTCGACCGGCACGCCGAAGAAGAAGCCGTTCACGCGTTCGCGCGCGGCCTACGTCTGGCAGCGGACGGTTTCCTCGCTGACCCGCTGGGTGCTCCTCTGATCCCCAACTGGAATCGTGTAGTGGCCGCAATGCCCGACATTTTCGCCCGACTCAATGAGGCTGTAGAAATTGATAACACCTGAGGCAGGGAAAGTTGACTGAGGACATTCTGAAAGAAAGCGTGAAGGACCAGCTCAGCACGGTGGGACCTGTAGAGATCATTGTCGGCATCCCGAGTTACAACAACGCCCGGACGATTGGCCAAGTCGTGCAGGCGGCACACGCCGGATTGCTGAAATACTTTCCCGATCAACGGGCCTTGATCGTCAACTCAGATGGGGGCTCAACGGACGGGACACGCGAGGTTGTCGAAAAGAGCCACCTGGACACCCAGGCGCTTCTGATAAGTCACGAGCTTCACCCCGTGCATCGGCTGACCACGCCTTACCACGGGCTGCCGGGGAAAGGGAGCGCCTTTCGCACTATTTTCAACATCGCCGAACTGGTCGGAGCGCGTGCCTGCGCAGTAGTGGACTCCGACCTGCGGAGCATCACCCCCGAATGGTTCGACTTGCTGCTGCGACCCGTGCTGGAGCGTGACTTCGACTATGTAGCGCCTTACTACAAGCGTCACAAGTACGATGGCACCATCACTAACAGCATCGTCTATCCCCTCACTCGAGCGCTTTACGGGCGTCGGGTGCGCCAGCCCATCGGCGGTGAGTTCGGAATTTCCGGCCGCCTGGCGCGCCACTTCCTCACGCACGATGTGTGGAGCACAGACGTGGCGCGTTACGGCATCGACATCTGGATGACCACGACAGCCATCGCTGAGAACTTCCGGGTGTGCCAGTCGTACTTGGGTGCGAAGCTCCACGATGCGAAAGACCCGGGAGCCGATCTGAGCGCCATGCTCGCGCAGGTGGTCGGGTCTGTTTTCAGCCTGATGGAGACTTACCAGAACGCGTGGCGGAACGTCTTGGGATCATTGCCGGCTCCATTGTTTGGATTTCCTTTCGAGGTGGGCTTGGAACCGTTACCTATCAACGTGCCAAGGATGGTGGCGAGCTTCGTGCAAGGGTGTCGTGACCTGCGGCCGATCTACGAGCAAGTTCTCTCACCGGCCTTAGTGAACCATCTCATCTCCTGCGCCACGTTACCGCCCGAGAGCTTTTACTTGCCCGACGCCGTCTGGGTTGCAGTGATCTACGATTTCGCGCTGGCTTATCACCGCCGCGTGATCGACCGTGAGCATCTTGTGAGATCGCTGACCCCGCTCTATCTGGGCTGGGTGGCCTCGTTTGCGCAGCAAACCGAGAACGACGCTGCCTTTCAAGTCGAAGAGCGCATTGAAAAGCTTTGCCTGGTCTACGAGCAATTGAAATCCTACTTGATCACCCAATGGCCGCTCGGGACCCAGAAAGAGAGGTGAGAGTCATGAATGCATTCTGGGAGCAAGCGATCCTCGGACCGCTGCGGGAACTCAGCCGCCAAGCTGTCGCGAGCCTGTCGAGCTTGTTGGGCATGGCGATTCTCGTTTTGCTCGGCTTGGCGGTGGGCTGGCTCGCCAAGGAGTTGGTTTATCGCGTGCTTCGCCTCCTGCGGTTTGACCGGCTTTGTGACCGTTTGGGCGTGGGCCATGAAATCGAGCGCCTAGGAGTAGCGCGGCCCTGTTCCTACGTGGCTGGCCAGGTCGTGCAAGGAATAATCATCCTTACCGCCCTGCTGGCAGGCTTAAATGCCATGCGTAGCCCGTGGACTCAAAACCTGGTCGAGCGGTTCTTCCTCTACTTGCCGCACGTACTGGCGGCACTGGTCATCCTTGTCGTGGGTGCGCTTGTGAGTCGTTTTCTGGGCCGGAGTGCCCTGATTGCCGCCGTCAACGCACGGACACCGTCGGCGCGCCTGCTCTCTGCTCTGACGAGGTTTTTTGTGATGACCTTGGCGGTTGTGGCTGCCCTCGATGAGCTCGGGATCGGTCGGACTACGATCATCGTTACCTTTGCGATTCTGTTCGGAGGCCTAGTCACCGCTGGAGCAATTGCCTTCGGTCTGGGAGCTCGCGATTTGGCCCGTGACCTTTTACAGTCGCAATTTCGGCCGGGCCCGAAGCCGGAGGCGGAGGACACCCTGCGCCACCTCTAGCGTGCAAATCCGTGGTGCACGAGTCTGACCCCTGGCAACTGGCTGCTGCTTTCTTTTCTGGGGCACTAGAGAAGCTTTCAAAGACGTCTCTGTTGATTTGATTAATGCGTATCCGTCTCCATCTGATTCTTTCGCTGATTCTCGCCGTCACATTGGTGGCGTTGACCTTTGCTTACTACCAGGTTCAGGCGGAGAAGCGCGGCCTGAGGACCGACCTGGAAAAGCGGGCGGAGATCCTGGCGGAGAGTCTGGAGGAAACCGTTGTGCCCTTGCTCCAGAAACGGTCCCAAAAGGACCTCCTCCGTATCGTGGAACGGTTCGGAAACCGGGAACGATTGGCAGGGGTGGTCGTTTACAGCGAAAGTGGGTCCCCACTCGCCATCACCTCGGGGCTCAGAGGGCGGCTGACGGCTCCTCCTGACGCCGTCGCGCTAGCGATGTCCCAGAAATCGGGTCGAGGGGAGTTTCGCACGCTCGGCCAGGCGTACATGCACCTTTACGTTCTCCCCTTGTATCAAGAGGAGAAGGTCGTAGGAGCGCTCGCTATCTTTCATGATGCGAACTACATTGAAGCTCAAAGTGGTCGGATCTGGCGCGACACTTTCCTCCGCGTGTCGTTGCAAACCCTTCTCATTGTGTTGATTACCATTCTCATCATTCGGTGGAGCATCGAAGGACCGATTGCCAAGACGGCGGAGTGGATGCGAGAGCTGCGGGTGGGCGGCGCACATCAGAGGCCGAGTCTCTCCGATAAAGATATCTTCAAACCTTTGACTCAGGAGGTCACGCACTTCGTCAAGAGCCTGGAAGCGGCGCGGGCGGCAGCAGAGGAGGAAGCTCGGCTACGCGAGGCGGCCGAGTCGCTCTGGACGGCAGAACGGCTTCGGGTACACGTTCAGAACAGGCTCCAGGGCAGCCCGCTATTCGTTGTCTCCAACCGCGAGCCTTATATGCACGTTCGCCGCGGCAAGTCGACCGAGGTGCTCGTTCCTGCCAGCGGTCTCGTCACTGCACTTGAACCTATCCTGAGAGCCTGCGATGGGACCTGGATCGCGCACGGCGCCGGGGACGCCGACCGGGAAGTAGCAGATGAGCGCGCACGCCTGCGCGTTCCACCCGAGGAGCCGCATTACACATTGCGGCGTGTCTGGATTACAAAGGAAGAAGAGGAAGGGTACTATTACGGCTTCGCCAACGAGGGCCTCTGGCCACTTTGCCACATTGCTCACACTCGACCCATCTTTCGTTCAGGCGATTGGGAACACTATCAGGAAGTGAACCAGAGGTTTGCACAGGCGGTCCTGGAGGAGATGGCCGAAATCGGGAATCCTGCGCTGCTCGTCCAGGACTATCATTTTGCGCTGCTCCCGCGTTTGGTTAAGGAGAAACGGCCCGATGCCCGCGTGGCGATTTTCTGGCACATTCCCTGGCCCAACCCACAAGTCTTTGGCATTTGTCCCTGGCAGCGCGAAATTCTCAACGGACTTCTGGGCGCCGATTTGATTGGCTTTCACATCCAGGCTCACTGCAACTTCTTCCTCGAGACGGTGGACCAGGCACTGGAATCGCGCATCGACTGGGAACGGTTTGCAGTGAACCGCCTTGGACACTTCACCCTGGTGCGGCCGTTTCCGATCAGCGTGTCTGTCCCGGAAGCGTCGGGTGAGACTCGTACGAAACCCGGCTCGGTTTATGTCGAGCGGGGATCGTTATTCAAGGAAATCGGCGTACAGGCCACCTTCATGGGTGTGGGTGTAGACCGGGTAGACTACACCAAGGGTATTATCGAGCGTTTTCGCGGGATCGAGCGCTTCATGGAAAAGTACCCGGCTTATCAGGGGCAGTTTACCTTCGTTCAGATCGGCGCTCCGAGTCGCACCCACGTCAAGCGTTATCACGATTTGTTTGCAGAGGTTGGGTCTGAAGCTGACCGGATCAACTGGCGCTTTCAGGCAGGCGAATGGAAACCGATCGTTTTCCTCAGTCGGCATCATGGCCACAAGGAAATCGAACCTTATTACAAGGCAGCGGATCTGTGCATGGTCACGTCCCTGCACGACGGGATGAACCTGGTCGCCAAGGAATTCGTGGCTGCTCGCGACGACGAACAGGGGGCGTTGATCCTCAGTCGGTTTACCGGAGCCTGCCGGGAGCTGCGGGATGCCCTCATCGTTAATCCGTACGATACGGAACAACTGGCAGAAGCCATACGTTTCGCGCTGGAAATGGACCCCGAGGAACGAAGAGCCAGAATGCAGCGCATGCGACGGATTGTGAAAGAACACAACGTCTATCGTTGGGCAGGGAATCTGATCACAGAGCTCTCGGAAATCCGGCTTGATCGTCCCGCCCCCGTTAAGGCGGACTGACGGAGTTCGATTTACCTCTGCCCGGGGCCGCCTGCGATTACAAGAGCGGAAGATGCGCGCTATGTCAATGAAACGGAAACAAGGTCCCCCAATGCATTTGACCGGCCAGGGCCTGAAAGGTTGGAGGCGGATTCCACGCGCCGCCAGCCGTCGCGGTTCGCGCCACGTGTTTGACCGTTGGTCTGAAGTCGCTCAGCGCCTTCACGCCGCGAAGCACATTGCGCTCTTGCTGGATTTTGACGGAACCATTGTTCCGATCCAGCCTCGCCCGGAAATGGTGCGCCTCGGCTTACCAACCCGTCGCCTCATCGGCCGGCTGGCGAAGCATTCTCAAGTGAGCGTGTGCATCGTCAGTGGCCGCCGCCTAGCCGACCTGCGGCGACGCGCCAAGGTGTCGGGAGTGCGTTACGTCGGCCTGCACGGGTGGGAGTCGGATAGGAAACCGTCGTCCCCCCTCGATGACAAAAACGTCGGTCAGGTGCAGCGGCTAATTGCAGAACAACTTGGCTTCCTGCCCGGAATACGAGTGGAAGACAAAGGACTTAGTTTTGCCGTGCATTACCGGGGTGCGGCCGGCGGTGTGGCCCGCTTGGCACGTTCCCTTCTCCACAAGATCCTCAAACCTTTCGAACCATACCTTCAGGTACTCAACGGCAAGAAGGTCTGGGAAGTGCTCCCCCCCGAGGTTCAGGGAAAAGGGAGAGCCGTCCGTCTTTTGCTGGCAGAACTTCCACACGGGACGCTACCAATCTATGTCGGTGACGACACGACAGACGAGTCGGCGTTCGCAGAGCTGCGCCGCGGGATCACGGTGCGTGTGGGTAAGCACCGCCGCACAACAGCCCGCTTTTACCTGCGCAGCCCGGACGAAGTTGTCGCTTTCTTGGAGAGGCTGGAGGCCGAAATCACATGAAGACTGCCGAGCGCCCATTTCAATTCGTGACGGCGTCTTACCTGACCCGTATTAGTAACTGCAAGGCTGCTAACCTGGCTGAGCTGGGCGAAGGTTTGGAAAAATCTAGCGACGCGTCAATCTTCTACCACACCTTCCAGACCTTGAGTCGTCACCATTTCCTCACCGAAGGGTTCTCGAACGATTTTGCGCAATGGGTCCTGGCAGCCTGTAACCGGGCGGAGCTTGCCGAACAACTGGCGAGCCTCGACATTCGTGATTATCTCTCGCTAGCGGAGCTCCGTAACGACCTCCACCGCCTCGTCACCGAATACTGCGGGCAGAATCTCCAGTACGCCAGGCAGGAAGCTTTCGAGCCTTTTTTCTTCTGCGAAGCAGTTGAGGTAGCGGTGCCGCTGGGTGTGCAAGCTTTGACGTGTGGCGAATTTCGTCGGGGGCTTGAGAGGTTAAGCCACGCGTCTTTCTACTATCACTTTATAGCTTCTCGCCTGCGGCTGCATTTGCGTACGAATGACTTTTCAAACTGGCTGGAGAACAGCCTGGGGCTCACCGCCCTTGCCCAGCAGGTCAATCAGATCGACATTTACACAAACACGTTGGAAAGTGCCCGCGCGAAGATGGTGGCCTTGATTGATGAGGGGGCATCCCGATGAGCACGACGATGCCCATCCCACGGCTGATTCACCTTGACGACTACATTTCCGTTCTTGGCGAGCCTGAGGTGGCTGAGTTACGAGCCCTGGCTTCCCAGCTCCAGGGTCGCACCGTTCAGATGGTCAACTCGACAGCCGTGGGTGGAGGCGTCGCTGAAATTCTGAACCGCATGGTACCGATCCTACAAGAGTTAGGCCTTGCCATTCGGTGGGATGTCATCACGGGAGGCAACGACTTTTTCGAAATCACAAAGGCGTTTCACAACGCACTCCACGGTGGGCGATACGACATGCCCCCGGAAAGTTTCGATGTCTTTCTCGCCTACAACGAGCAAAACCTTGCGCGCCTGCAAATGGAAGGCGAGTTCACCGTCATCCACGACCCCCAGCCCGTGGGACTAATCAAGGCGCGCCGCAACCACGAGGGACACTGGATCTGGCGCTGCCATATCGATCTGTCCCAGCCCAACCCATTGGTGTGGCAATTCCTCGAACCCTGGGTCAACCGCTACGACGGGGCGATCTTCTCCTCGCCAGAGTTTTCGCGACAACTCTCCATCCCTCAATACCTGTTCTACCCTTGCATCGACCCGCTGTCCGAGAAGAACCGCGACCTGGAGCCGGAGTTTGTTCGGGGAGTATTGGAGCGTTTCGGCCTTGACCCCATGCGCCCCATCCTCACCCAGATATCGCGCTTCGACCGGCTGAAAGACCCCGTAGGCGTCGTGCGCGCTTACCGACTTGTGAAGCGATATTTCGACTGCCAGTTGGTGTTAGCTGGCGGTGGAGCGAGTGACGACCCAGAGGGGGAAGCGGTACTCGCGGAAGTTCGGGAGGTTGCGCAGGGCGACCCCGACATCCACATCCTGAACCTGCCGCCCTGGAGCGCAACAGAAATCAATGCGCTGCAACGTGGGTCAACCATCATCATCCAAAAGAGCTTACGCGAGGGCTTCGGCCTGACTGTCACTGAAGCCTTGTGGAAAAAGAAGCCCGTCGTGGCCTCCGCGGTCGGCGGGATTCCCACCCAGGTAATTCACAAACATACGGGTCTCCTCGCTCATTCTGTGGAAGGCACGGCTTACCAGATTCGTTTCCTGCTCTCGAACCCAGCGATCGCAGCAAAGCTTGCGGAGCAAGGTCACGAACACGTGCGCGAGCATTTTCTTATTACGAGTAATGCAAAACGATACTTAACCCTATTCTTGCACTTGGTCGGGAATCCTTGAGAACTGCGCGGAGCATGCTCCTGCAACGCAGTCATTTGGAGGGGCGTGATTCTTGTTTGCAGGTACTTCGTGACTTTTGGAGGTGCCCCATGAAACTCAATGTGAGAGCTTTAGCGTTCGCTGCTGCCTTGACCTGGGGAATTCTGGCGATGCTGCTAACCGGCTTAGCCAATTTGATATGGCCCAGCTACGGCCGGGAATTCCTTCAGGTGATGGCCTCCGTGTACCCGGGCTACCACGCAACCCGCAGCTTGGGCCAGGTCGTCATCGGGACGCTTTACGGGCTAGTGGACGGCGGGGTCGGTGGCGCCATTTTTGCCTGGCTATACAATTTGTTTACTGCCTAGGCCCAGCATTCCCCAAGCGCGGTAGCACCGAATTGAACTGGAGTGTTGCCAGGAGTCCGAATTGTTTCGAGACAGGGGGTCTGCTTTGAGTTCCTTACCCCAGAGTCGTGCTTCAGGGCTCCAGCAGACGAGAAAGGTTGCTTGGATTTACGACTCACCTCTGCGCGCATGGGTCTACGACCTCTGGTGCGGGCTAACAGAATCCCAAGCTCATGCCCGTGCCTTGAATGTCGCCAGCGCGCGGCCCGGAGAGTCAGTTCTTGAAGTGGCCATAGGTACAGGCGTGCTTTTTGCGAAACTTGCAGGGATTGACGGCCTGATGCGTTGTGTCGGACTTGAATTGTCCGAAGTAATGCTTTCACGCGCACGGCGCCGTTTGCCCGAACAACGCAGCCTTCGCCACGCGCTCTGTCGGGGCGATGCCCGTTTTCTGCCGTTCGCAAGCGGCACATTCGACCTAATCTTGAATTGCTACTTCATGGATTTGCTTTCCCAAGGTGACATCGGCATAGCTCTGAAGGAGTTTCGGCGAGCCCTGAAACCGACAGGGCGCTTGGTGCTCCTGGTTATGGCCAGACAAAGCCCAATGCTCCAAGGAATCTGGATGTGGTTGTATGCCCACTTGCCGGGCCTCGTGGGTGGCTGCCGGCCGGTAAGTCTCGCCGAGTATCTCGTTAAGGAAGACTGGCGAATAGACCTCCGGGAGCAGATTTCGCAACTTGGATTTCGCTCGGAGTTGATCCTTGCTCGCCCAGTATGTTGAAAAGCTTATTCGGACCTCTTTCGGTTCGCGTCGGACTCCTTCGGGAGATTGAACGTTATGTCCAGAATCAGTAGTTACGGTGAATACAGCAAATCACTCGCCCAAAAGTCATTCCTGACGATCAATCATTTGGCGGCGGTGGGCTTGGCTGCGTGGTTGATGGTTGCAGGTGGATTGCGGACTGCATCGGGCTGGTTTGGGATTAGTTTGCATCCGGGAGATCCCGCGAGGCGAATCCTTTTGACCGGCTGCTCGGTCGTCTACTTTGGTAGAGTGTGTATCACATGTTTCTCATTCCTCAAAAGAAGAATGGGATGGCCTGAAGCAGGCATCATTTCGATATGGGTTTATGTCGTTCATCTCGGGTTCGCTTTGTTGGGGGGAACGAATACAGCTTCAATCGGGGTCGTAACCTTCGTTGGGTTTGTCTTGTACACTGTGGGATCTTATTTGAATACGGCCTCGGAGTACTCGCGGCACCTTTGGAAACAACAGCCTGAGAATCAGGGAAAACTCCACACCTCCGGACTGTTTCGATATTCAATGCACATCAATTACTTTGGGGATGAAGTCCTATTCGCAGGGTTTGCGATGATTACGGGGAGTGTTTGGGCTCTGCTTGTGCCGGCTCTTATGGCGGTTTCTTTTGTGGGGATAAATATCCCGATGCTGGACGACTACTTGAAAAACCGCTATGGATCTGAATTTGTCGTCTACGCGAAGCAGACCAAAAGGTTCTTCCGTACTTCTACTAGAAATGAAACTCGATGCTGACGCCTTGTTGTCGATATCCCGGTCCGAAAACCGAAACGCCAAACGTTGGACACTCACGAACGAAAGGGCTATTGGGGTGGCTCGCCGAGATCGATACCAGACTGAGAAAAACATCAAGTTGGAGTGCTGACTCGTCCAAGGAGGACATACGCGTCCCCGGCAACGCGCCACCGGGTCGATGTTCGGCGCGTTAGGAAGGGGCCGGAGGAAGGAGAGATATCTGCAGGTTAGGTTAGCTAGCTCTGCCGAGCGGGGCGAGGTTTGTCGCGTATGGAAGAAGACCGGCGGTGTCCGCAATGCGGGAAAACGATTCCGTGGGAGGAAGCAGAATGCGCGTTCTGTATCGAGCGTGGAACGTTCTTGCGGTCCCTGCCGCGTGAGACCATCCTTCTTTTGTGTGTTCCAGTTCTGGCAGCGCTGTTCGCCATCACCAGCACTGCCGCCAAGATCTATCATTCCCAGCAGAGGGCGCTGGCTCAGGAATGGTACCTCCGGGGCGAGGCCCATCTGAGAGCGGGCGAGGCCCGGAAGGCGATCGAGGATTTTAGCAAAGCCCTGGTGTATTCTCGCAGCAATGCGCTCTACCGGCTACGCCTAGCCCAGGCGTTGTTCGCTGCGAACCAGGCGGAGGAAGCCGGGCCGTACTTGCTAGACCTCTGGGAGCGCGAGCCGGCAAACGGAACCGTGAATCTGGAACTGGCTCACTTGGCCGCGCGAAAGGGAGACGCAGCCGAAGCCAATCGGTATTTTCACAGCGCGATTTACGGGGTCTGGGAAAAGGATCCCGAAAATCAACGTCGCCAGGTCCGACTGGAACTCTGCGAGTTTCTGCTGAGCCGCGGGGAGAGACAGGCAGCCCAGGCTGCGTTAATCGAGCTCGCAGCCGACCTACCGAAAGATGCCGAACTCCACGCGCGGGTGGGTGCGCTCTTCTTGAGAGCTGAGGATTACAGCCGCGCCCTCGAGGTTTTCCGTCAGGCACTCCGGCTCGATCAACGGCAGCAAAAGTCCCTGGCAGGGGCAGGCGAAGCCGCCTTCCAAATGGCCAACTACCGGGAAGCTCGGCGTTACCTTGAGCAGGCCGTACGGTTGAATCCACAGGATACGCACGCCGTGCAACGCCTGGAAATGACGAAGCTGATCCTTTCCGTCGATCCCCTGGAACGTGGACTTTCCTCCCAAGAGCGCAGCCGCCGGGTTGTGCGCGCCTACCAGCAAGCGGTGGAGCGCCTCCGAGAGTGCGCCCAGAAACGTAGGGAGGCTCTCGCCGGTGAGCAGCCGCTGACAGAGCTGCAAACGATGTATGCCCGCGCGGTTCAGTTCCGGCCCAAGGTGCGCGAAAGGCCTCTGCAACGTAATTCCGACCTCCTGATGAGCGCCATGGAGCTGGTCTTTGGGATCGAAGAGCTTACCGCACGAGACTGCGGGCATCCGGCGGACGTGGACTTGGCCTTGCTGCTGATTGCGCGCAAGCACGGAGGCGCAGAGTAATGAGTACTACCAGGTTTCGCATCGTCGAGTGGCTTCGCCTTCGTGAGAACCAGATATTCTTCGCCCTGACGATCATTCTTGGCGTCCTGTGCGGGCTCGCTTCCGTCCTCTTTAACCTGGCCATTGAAGGCACACGACAGCTTCTGTTCGGGCTCGCCCCGTCGTCTCTGCGATTGGTAATGGTACCCACGCTAGTCAGCTTGGTGACGGGCTATCTTCTGGCAAAATTCTTTCCCGAGGCTCGCGGCAGTGGGGTCCCCCAGACCGAGGCTGCCTTTCATCTTCAGCAGGGCGTGATTCCAGCCCGCGTTCCATTTGGGAAGTTCCTGACGGGCGCACTCTGCGTCGGATCCGGACATTCCATGGGGCGCGAAGGACCCTGCGTGCAAATCGGAGGCGGGTTAGCTTCGCTCCTGGGAAAATGGTTGCGCCTCTCGCCGACGCGCGTTAAGGATCTGGTTCCGGTAGGGGCCGCGGCCGCTCTGTCGGCTGCGTTCAACACTCCGGTGGCGGCGGTACTGTTTGCGCTGGAAGAGATCATCGGCGACATGAACGCAGGCCTGATCGGGTCTTCCGTCGTGGCATCGGTCACGGCGGTCATCGTGGAGCGCTCGATCCTTGGCAACGAGCCACTATTTCACGTACCTGAATACCATCTCGTTCACCCGGCCGAACTGCTTGCCTATGCGGCTCTGGGCCTGGCGGGTGGAATGACCTCGGTGTTGTTCTGCAAAGGCCTGCTGCGTACCCGCGCGTTTTTCCTCAGGATGCGGGCGTCGACCACCGTCTTCCAGCCGGCGATGGGCGGACTCATCATTGGTGCCGCCCTAATCTTCTTCCCCCAGGTCATGGGTGTGGGGTACGAATACGTGGACCAGGCGTTAAATGGAGGGCTCCCGCTGAAGATGATGCTCGTGCTGTGTTTCGTCAAGTTGGCGGCGACGATCATCTCGTACGCCTCGGGTAACGCCGGCGGCATTTTTGCACCCAGCCTTTATCTGGGGGCCATGGCCGGCGGGGCAGTCGGCGTGCTCGTGCACCGCCTTGCGCCCTTCCCCACTAGCGACCCCGGTGCCTACGCACTCGTCGGGATGGGGACGCTGTTTGCCGGCATCATTCGTGCCCCAATCACCTCCGTCTTTATGATCTTTGAGCTCACTCAGGATTACCAGATCCTGGTGCCGCTCATGATCGCCAATATGCTCAGCTTCCTGATCTCCAGGCGCTATCAACCGAGGGCGGTCTACCACGCGCTGCTCGACCAAGATCACGTACACCTGCCTGAACCCGGAGGCCGCGCCGCCGCGACCCGGCTGGCGCGCGATATCATGACTCGTAACTTGACCTTTATCCCACCGGGGAGCTCGGTGGAAGGTGCTTGGAACCTGGCAGCCGAAAACCAGTCGAAGTGCTTCCTGGTAGGCAGCCAGGAGACGCTGGCCGGACTTGTGACCTGCCAGAGCCTGGAGGAAGCAATGCAATCCGGGAAGGCCTCCGACCCGCTGACTTCCTTGCTCGTCAGCGGCTGGACGCACGTGCATCCCGACCACTCGCTCGAGCTCGCGCTGGAACGCTTCAGGCAGAATCCAGGCCTGCTCCCCGTCCTCAGCCGCGGCGGAACCCACCGCGTCGAGGGCGTGATCACGCTCGAGACGATCATGCAGTTTGTCGAGCCGAATCCGCAGGGGTGAGGAAAAAAAGCAGCGTCGACGGAGCATTCTGAAAGTCACATCTGCGGCCGGTGGGCCCAACGGCTGACTGCCCTTTGCGCCAGCCGGAGGGCAAGTTGGCCACGGCGCGCTGAGCCAAGACTCCGAAGGTAGTTTGCGGAATCTGCCCGACGTGCTTGAAACTCTCTTGTCAACTCTGTGCACTTTCTTGCTGTATATTTGTCAATCGGTACGACAAGCAGGGCGGGGGAACCGCTATGGTCGAGAAAATTGCGCCGCCAGCTGACGCGCGGGAGGCATTCTATCAACACGCGGAGCTGAAGCTACCAGTTGAAGAAAGGCATGCGATCTACCGCTCCGTCCTGGCATCGAGCCACATGGATCCTGGGTATTTGACCATGCTGGCCCTGGCCGGCCTCATCGCGCTCTTTGGCCTTCTCCAAAACAGTGTTGCGGTCATCATCGGCGGGATGCTGATTTCGCCCCTGATGAATCCCATCCTCGCCGCCGGCCTGGCCTTGCTCCTGGGCGATGGGAAGCTAGGGCGAAAGTCCGCCATCGTGCTGGGATTGAGCATCGGCGGCGTGATCATGATCACGGCGCTGGTGGCTTGGCTTAGCCCCTTGAAGCAAGTCACTCCGGAGATCCTTGCCCGCACCAACCCGAACCTGCTTGACCTTTTCATCGCAGTTCTTTCCGGCCTTGCGGGCACTCTGGCGCTGCGCACGGGAGCTGTGACCATGACCATCATTCCGGGCGTCGCCATCGCCGTAGCCGTCATCCCACCTCTTGCCGTCGTGGGGTACAGCCTGAGCAGCCACCACGGGGCCATGGCAGGAGGGGCTTTCCTGTTGTTCCTTACCAACCTCGTCTCCATAATGATCAGCGCCACCCTGGTGTTTCTCCTCATGGGCTTCCGCCCCCACGAAGCAGCCGAGAGGGTCCGCCTGAAACTGAAGTATCGGATGGCCATCAGTGCTCTGGTTTTGGTCGTTCTCGCCGTTCCGCTCATCCAAACGTTGCGCAAGGCCGTGACCCAAGTTCGCCTGCGTGGGGAGGTCGCGGGCCTGCTCGACGACTCCTTCAAAACGGAGAGTTCCGCAGTCACCGACGTGTCTTTTTCGCAAGGGGCCCAAGGGCTGCAGGTACGTGCCACGGTCCGTACGACGCGATACTACGAAACCTCTGAAATCAACTCTGCCGAGGAATCCTTGCGAAAAAGGTTCGGGCCGGGCGCCAAGCTCACGATCGACCAAATGCTGGTGACGCAGGGAGGACTCACACGAGAGCAGGCAGCGCGAATCAGAGACTTCATTTCGGGCCGCGTCCTACAACCCGAGGTCAAGGAAGCTCCCTTTGACTTTAAGAAGACTCAAGACGAGTTGCTGGCTCATCTCCAGAAACAAGTTGACGAGGTCCTGGCCGGCACTCCCATCCGTCGCGCCGGGCCCCTGCGGGCTGAGGTCGGGGCAAACACTCCCGGAATTTGTAGGCTGCAACTGCTAGCTCCGGAACCACTGGAAAGCCAGACCGTGAGATTACTCGCCTCGCAACTATCCGCCAAGATTTCCTCCCCCTTAGAAGCTCATGGCGAGGTTGAGTTGGAAGGGGCAGACTACACGCTGGCCGTGGACGTGCGCGATGTGCGAAGCAGGCTAAGCCGGGAGAGCCGCCAAGCTGTGGCCAAGCTCCTTGATGTGGTTGTTTCGCGTCCCGACCTGCGAATGAAAATATCGGTCGCATCTGCGAATATCGACGCTAGAGCCATCGAGTCTTCAGTTGCGTGGCGCGAGGTACAAGCCATGCCCGCGCGGGTCCGCCTGAAGGCATCTCAGTGGTCGATGGAGGCGGCTCAGGCCGCTGCTACGGCTCCTTTGCAAGCTGCGGTGCCCAGGGGCGCACCGACGCCATCTGGGGCGGAACTTTCAGCGTCTTTGGAGGGACTCAGACCACTTCGGTGCGAATTCAAAGTCTTTCAGGATTTCTGAAGCCTCCCCCCAGTCGGCGGGGCAAACCTAGCGAAAAGCGGAAATGAATAATCGTTAAGTCAGTCCCGATAGCCCCTTCTTGAATCCGATTTCCAGTTGCCGAATTACTGTTGCGAAATCCCCATCCCACCAATGATTTTCACTGATCGATTGCGTCGCGATCGGATTCGGAATGAAAAGTCGGCTTCCCGCCCACGACCGGGTCCATCGGACTACTGGCCGCCACGCGTCCCAGTCTCAGGTTCGATCCCAATGGAGTCGTTCACGGCTTCGTTCAGCCGCTGTTTGCACCTCAGGTAGCGTTCGGTGGTCTGAACGCTCACATGACCCAGCAAGAATTGAATTTGCTCAAGCTCTCCGCCCGCCACGTGACAGAGCCGCGCACAGGTGCGTCGAAGGTCGTGCGGCGCTAGCTTGTCAATCCCTGCCTTCGCGGCGTGCTCTCGGACAACGCACCACACGACTTTCTCCGTGATCCCGTGGCCCCAGACAGATCCGGTCTTGTTCACACAGCGAAAGATTC
>Ga0315279_10001243_pt1 | contig 43207 bp, 36 predicted proteins | sample YL17G06_20_MG_FD_203694 | JGI IMG/M metagenome (GOLD analysis project Ga0315279, IMG submission 203694) | Sediment microbial communities from Yellowstone Lake, YNP, Wyoming, USA - YL17G06_20 | ecosystem: Environmental > Aquatic > Freshwater > Lake > Sediment | place: USA: Wyoming | collected...
TGAGCTTGAGTGGTACCCGAAATTCTTGTACGCAGCAACGGGAGCTGAAATGTCATTGGAAACCCTGAATATGATAGGCGACCGAGTTTTCAACCTAATCAGGTCTTTCTGGGTACGCGAGTTCGGCGGCAAATGGAGCGCCGAGATGGATGTCCCTCCAGCGAGATGGTTTGAGGAACCCTTAACGAAGGGGCCATTGAAAGGCCAGAGACTCGACAGGTTCAAGTATGATAATATGTTGAAGACATACTATCAAAAAAGAGGATGGGATGAACGTGGGATACCGACAGGTTCCACGTTACTCAAACTAGGGTTAGAGGATGTGGCAAGAGAACTCGGTGGCAGAGTGAAAATCTCGCCATAGAACGGTTTGTTGTCTTAGCTAGTATGCTATTGCCGTCCTAACCATTGTTTGGGCTTTTTCGCCGCAGATCACGCATTTTCCCTTTGCTTCTTCTTCAGTATCTTCAGGAGTGCCTAACACCCGTGCGTTGGTCACTTCTTCGAGCTTATGTCCACACGTGGCTTTTCCGCACCATGGGGCTTCAACGATTCCTGCATGCTTGTCTAAGAGTTCTTTTGCTTCTTGAAGAGACTCGACTTGATACACGTGTTGTTTTGTCCACTCCCATGCTCTTTGTCTAAGGTCTTCGGTCAAAGTGTCAGCAAGAGTGTTGAGGAACTCTGGCAGCTCGTTTCTTTTGCAGATCTGTTTCTTGAGAGTATCTCTTCTGGCGACTGTGACTTCGTTTCTTTCAATTTCTCTGGGGCCTATCTCAACTCGAATTGGAACTCCTCTGAGTTCCCAATCAAAGTATTTCGAGCCTGGCGTAACGTCTTCTCTCAAGTCAACTTCGACTCTGAAGCCTTTTTGCTTCAGTTCGTCTGCGACTTTTTGACATTCTTTGTTAACGAGTTCCGCTTTGCTTTTGTATGGAATCGGGATGACTATGATTTGGGTTGGCGCAATTCTGGGCGGTAATGTAACTCCGTGGTCGTCGCCGTGCATTATAAGCACTGAGGCTATTCCTCTTCCTGAAATTCCGGCGCATGTTTGCCACACGTGTTCTCTTCCACCGTCTTTTGTCTCATATGAAACGTCGAATGCCTTTGAGAAGTGTTGGCCGAGGTTGTGTACAGTCCCAATTTGTAGTGTTCTGCCGTCGGGGCATATCATGTCGAAGGCAGTCGTGTATTTGGCACCTGCAAACTTGTCCCATTCAGGTCTCCTCGAGACACGGTAAGCCACACATAGCGTGTTGAAGATTTTTCTGTAATTGTCGATTTCCTCTCGGACTTCTGTTTCTGCCTCATCTTCTGTAGCGTGTGCTGTGTGTGCTTCTTTGAAGTCGAATTCTCGCATCCTCAGGATCGGCCGTGTGGCTTTCGTTTCGAACCTGAAGACAGTGACTATCTGGTAAAGTTTCAGTGGAAGATCGGTGAAGGAGCGTATCCACAGATGTTCCATTGGTCCGATGATGGTTTCACTCGTCGGTCGAAGGGCTAGTCGCGTTTTTAGCTGTTTCTGTCCGCCTTGGGTCACCCAGAAAACTTGTGCTTCAAATCCTTCAACGTGTTCTGTTTCTTTTTGCAGAGACGTTTCTGGAATAAGAAGTGGAAACAGAGCTTCGCTGTGTCCAGTGGAGTCCAGCTGGCTGCGGATCACTCTGAAGACGTTTTCCCGTATTCTGAAGCCGTATGGGAGCCAAACGCCTAGTCCTTTGATTGGATATCTGTAGTCGAGGATTTTTCCTTCGATCAGGACTTTTCGAAACCATTTGCCGAAGTGTTTACTCCATTTCTCTCTCGAGACGTTTTTCTCACAGGTTTTTGCTGCTTTTGACATTATGATCTTTCCTTTGTTGTTTGTTTGTAGAATATAATTCTACTGTTACATTTTGCAGGAAATGGGCTGTATGTTTCGAGAATTCAGCGATATGGAAGGCAATCGCCCATTTCAACCACTTCTTAAAACGTTGCAGAAAGGAATTATTAAGTGTTTGCCGCATGCGAGACGGATAGTGGATGCGCTGTCGGTTTTGACCGGAATATGCGCACGGAGGTGCTGAGGTTGGAACTGGAATATCGTGACACTCCGAGTACAGTCGGCGTGGGTGAACAAATATAAATCGTGGGGGCAAAACCGGAGATACATAGAGGTTAGCCCAAAACACTCCAAACAACTTTAATATGAGTAATTCAGACCTTTCTTTTCGAGGGTGAAAAGAATGGTTGATTTCGAGTTCACTGAGGAACAAGAACTTTTCCGCAAAGCTGTCAAAGAATGGGCAGAGAAAAACCTACCGATTGAAAAAGTACGAGAAATGGACACCAAAGGCGCAATTCCACAATCAATACTGAAAAGCATGGGCGAAATGGGACTAAACATCATGACTGCACCGCAAGAACATGGCGGGGCTGGTGCCGACTGGGTTACGGCATGTATCGCGGCAGAGGAACTTGGCTACGCTGACGTAAGCATCGCTCTTCCAGTACTGTGGCTTGTAGAATCATCATGGGGTTTCGTCGTCGACCGGTATGCAACCGAAACCGTACGGGACGCTGTAATCCGAAAGGCCATCAAAGGCGACGCTTTCATAGGCATAGGATCAACAGAAGCAGGAGGCGGCTCAGACGTGGCAGCCTTCAAGTCAACAGCCAAAAAACAAGGGAACGACTGGATACTCAACGGCGAAAAGACCTACATCAGCGGCACAGAAGAAGCAAAGAGAATGGGTGGAGGTTACTTCGTAGTTGCAAGAACATCACCAGCACCGCCAGAAACCTCACATCGGGGAATGACCGGTTTCTACGTTCCGATGAACGCGCCGGGAGTAGAGATCAACAAGCGTTATGAGGACATGGGAAGGATGGCCATCTCGACCGGCGGTTTCCTGATGAAAGACGTTGAGATTCCAGATTCTTACCGCTTGGGTGAAGTTGACAAGGGTTTCTACTTGACCATGGAAGGCTTCGACACTGCGCGCATTCTCATCGCTTCGGTCTGCGTTGGTGCAGCAAGGCGTGCGCTGGACATAGGTATGGAGTACATAAAAGAAAGAAAAGCTTTTGGCAGACCGATAGGCAAGTTTCAAGGAATACAATTCGAAATGGCAGACGATTGGGCACACCTTGAAGCACTGAGATCTCTGGCGTTCCGCACGGCGTGGATGATGGATAAACGTTACAAGGAAAACAAGTTCTCATCTCTGGAAGTGACCAAGATGATCGCTGCCTGCAAGCTCATTGCACCGCACTTGGCTTTTGACATCTATAAACACGTGATGATATGGTTAGGCGCGTACGGCTACACTAAAGAATGCCCAGTAGAAATGGGGCTGCGAGGCATAATGTCCTACTGCGTCGGTGCTGAAGGAGCAACAAACATTCAGAGAACAGTCATAGCAAGAGAAATGCTCGGAAAAGAATTCATAGCCTACAAATAGGCAATACGCTTTTTTTCTATTCTGTCAATCCGTTATGAGCACGGGCGTAAGACTACTTCAAGTGTAACGGGTTCGCCGCCGATTTCTATTACTCTAGCGCGCGCGATCTGAGTCTCTAAGTCGTTGATTTGCTTTTCCAATGTATACTTCTCATCGGTTGGCTTGTTAGCAAGTCTAGCGAGTTTTGTGTAATTTTCATCTAGCGCGCGCGATACACTGGTAGGCTGACGCTTAGACCTGTCTCGACCTTTTATGATCGACCTTCTTATGCCACTCGAAATCATCCGCTCTCGAGAACCTAGCTCCGCATTACAATGATAACGTTTCTCAATCTCATCAATATCGTCCTCTAATATTTCAGATATAAAACACACCAACCACTATAAGGAAAATCCTACTACATAATACATTCAATCAGATACAATATCATACAATCAATATAGAGAGTGAATAAAGGATAGAGCGAATAGGAAAGACAAGGGAAAGAGGGGCACATCATAACCACAACTATCGGAATTAATAACACCTAACAAACGCGCACGTATAATAAATTCTAATTACACTATCTGTACTATTTTACCTGTAGCTGCTGATTCTTCTGCTGCACATACTACTTTAACAGCCATCTTAGCTTCTTCTAATGAAATTACATCGGGTTTTTTCCCATTTCTAATACAACTCACAAAATAACTTAATTCGTTAAACAAAGTTCCAATACTTCTCCCATATAACACGGGCCAATATTGAGTATCAATGTTAAATAATCCATTTTGATCATTTATTGTTAGACCAGAATCATTAACATTAATGTATATTGCACCTTCTGTTCCAATGACCTCCATGCGTGCGTCAATCATAAAGGGTGTCTTTTCAGGCAGATATCTAATGTTTTCAGTAACACCTATGGCTCCATTATCAAAACGATAAATGACCCAATATATATCAGGGTACTTAAATTGCCTTATCGCCAGAGTTTGAGAGAAAACTGATTTTACTCTACTGTGAGAGATCCACTGCATAATATCAACATCATGAATACCTTCGCCCATGAGAGGTGAAAAATTATCGAGGATTTGAGGAGTAAGATTGGCTGCGTTTTTCCCCAAATTTCGAGTAGCATGCATAGAAACGATCTTTCCTATTCTCCCATTGTCGATAGCTTCTTTAGCCAACACCACTCGTGGATCAAACCTACATACATGTCCTATCATAATAATACCTTTAGAGGATTTTGAAGCTTCGATGATTGCATCACAGTCTTCAACTTTGTTGGCCATTGGTTTTTCAACAAAGACATGTTTTCCCGATTTTAAGGAATCTATGGTAAATTCCCTATGACTTGTGGTCACAATACTTACAGCATCGATTTCAGGGTTAGCAAGCAATTCTTTATAATCTGTATAACCTTTTTTGATCTTAAATCGTTCTTTTATTTCCTTAAGACGGGCCTGACGCCGTGTGCAAACTGCAACTAGATCTACGTCAGGCATTTGCGACAAAACTTCAACGTGTTTTTCGCCGAAAAAACCTAGTCCAATAACCGCGTACTTGACTCTGTTCATGTTATGTGTTATTGTGTTAGCTGAATAAAAGGGTTAAGACATAAAATTATATAGAGATCGAATATTTATTATCTAAAGAATTTCGCGCGCGCGTTTGTTGGGATCTTTGGGATCCTCGGGTTGCTTCCTTTTTCTGCGGTTATATTGATAGTTCGGTTTTCAGGGTCAATGTCTTCCCATCGAAGGAGCGCGCGCTATACCATTACTTCTCTTCTGGACTCGCGCGCGCTCGTTGACGCAATGCTATCCACAACCCAAATAACGCGTGCTCGCACTTTGAGCTAACTCTAGGCTTGAACATGTTTGTGAGAGTTCTTTCCACGCTTTAGATAAATACCGGATTGTCCCTAGATTTGACTGCAGTTTGGAGGCTTGACGTTGACGGAGTTTATCTTCATGTTAACCCACAATGACGTTACCGTCCCTAACGCGTTGGAAATTCTTGAAGCTGTAAAGGAAACGGGTTTGCGATTCGTTGGTTGCAAGGATATAGGACTTGATTTCGATCAGTATCACGAATTATTTGCAAGAATGAAGAACTATGGCATGCGAAGCTTCTTGGAAGTAGTTACGTATAATGAAGAACAACATTTCAACGGCGTGGATTTGGCGCTAAAGATAGGCGCAAACTATCTCATCGGCGGAATGCCCCAGTTTACTGAGAAAACGATGGAATATATCCGGAAAAGGAAAAGTGGCCCCAAATATTTCCCCTATATAGGAGAAGTGGTAGGCCATCCTTGCGTCTTACAAGGCTCGATTGATCAGCTCATCGAAAACGGGAAACAGGCTGAAAAACTAGGGGTAGATGGAGTAAATTTACTCCTTTACAGGTACAAAGGCAATCAAACCGCATTGTTCAACAAAGTCGTTGAAAAAATGAAAGTGCCTGTGATCGTCGCCGGGAACGTTAGAAACTTTGAGCAAATAAACGAATTAGAGAGAAGGAACATTTGTGGATTCACAATAGGCGGAGCCATCTTTGAAGGAACTTTCGATATGAAGAAAGGCGTGAAAGAACAGATACAAGCAGTCCTAAATAGACTATAGAAAGAAACTCTCTGGTCCAAAACACATGATCAAGTCTTCCGAAAAAATCAAGAAGAATTCTGAACGGTCCGAAAGATACGTTTGGAATTCCAATCTACTTTGAAATGAAGTTACTGAAAGGCCGTGAAAGGTGTGAAGGACAAACCGGTAATAGGAATTACGATGGGTGACGCGGCAGGGATTGGCCCAGAGATCATTGACAAAGCTTTCACTTCAACAGAGGTGCATCAAGTCTGTCGTCCGATAGTCATAGGTGATGCGAACGTTCTGAATAACGCACAGAAACCAGCTCACACGAACTTGAAAATACATTCACTCAAGCACTTGGCTGAGGCTTTATTTCAGCCTAGGGTAATAGATGTCTATGATATGCACAACATTGAGCTTAAGAAGCTTAAGATGGGGCAGCCTCAAGCCATTGCAGGGAAGGCGTCTTACGAATACGTTGCAAAGGCAGTGGAATTGGCTCTCAAAGGAGAAATAGATGGAATTGCAACTGCACCCATCAACAAAGAAGCTTTGAAGATGGCTGGAATCAAGTATCCAGGCCACACTGAAATGTTAGCTGAACTAACTGGAACCAGGGATTACGCAATGATGTTCGTGGCTGGGTCGCTGAGGGTGATTCTGGCCACGATCCATGTTTCGCTGAGGGAAGCATGTGACCTCATCAAGAAAGAGAGTCTTATCACCACAATCAGACTTGCAGACGAGATGATGCAGAAATTTGACATAGAGAAAGCGAGGATAGCTGTTGCTGGACTGAATCCTCATGCGGGTGAAGGAGGACTGTTCGGCCATGAAGACATTGACGAGATTAAGCCTGCCGTTGATTCAGCCAGAAGCATTGGCCTAAACGTTGTGGGTCCTCTGCCCGCCGACACCCTTTTTCACAGAGCTAAAGAGGGAGAGTTTGACATCGTGGTGGCGATGTACCACGACCAGGGCTGCATTCCGATAAAGCTGCTCGGGTTCGATATCGGAGTCAACATTACGGTCGGTCTACCAATAATTCGCACATCTGTAGATCACGGAACAGCTTATGGACGCGCCGGACTGATGCTGGGAACGGGGAATCCGAGCAGCCTCATTGAGGCCATAAAGCTTGCGTCACAGCTTTCACGTAACCATTGAATCAATTCCTGTTCTGGCCACGCCAAAAAAATCAACGGGCACATGAAGAGTCCGATTTTCCACACAATTTCCTCAGAGCTTTCACCAGGGCATTTGGAGACCCGAAACCTCCGGCCTTCGTGACCACAAGCATAGGAGTAGTTCCCACAAGATATCCTAATGGAACACCGGGCTCCACTTCTTCCAGAAGCTCGATGCCGACGCCGCCCAGTTCTTTGCAAACCGTTTTGGCAGTGTCACCGCCAGTCAGGATGAGACCACGTAATTCAAATTCTCCAATCACCTGTTTGGTAATATTTGCTAATGCTTCGGAGATCATAATTGGAGATTGAGAATCATCCAACCCCATTTTGAATGTTTCAAGCTTGGTTGCCGTCACCTCTTCGCGCGATTCTGGAACATGAAGAGCAACGTTCTTTCCATTCTTCAAGGCCCTCAGCAATCGTGATCTGCAGTCCGCAATTTCTCTGCTAGCCCTTTGAGTGCCAAGAATAATTTCAAGAGGCTTAAGCTCCACTGCAACAATTTCGACTTGCGCCTTCAAGATGTTCAGTTGATTTCTCGTGATCTCAGAAGTGCTACCCGATACCAACATGGCGTTGCGTTTGAGAATCGGAGGTTCTCTTCCAATAAACTTGTTGGTCTCCAGGTTCAACGCTTGCGGAATGCAACGTGCCAGCCCCGTCGAGCCTGCCCATAGGACGTTGGAATCTATTTTCGAAACAGTCTGAACGATCCTGTCGAGATCTTCCTCTGCCTGCGCATCGAAAACTATTATTTCGACACCGTGACCTGTCAAATCTGCAATATGCTCTGAGACGTCAGTTACTCCGCTTCGTAGAGCATACAGCTCAACCAGCCCCACTTTGCGTCGTGACTGAGAGGAAAAAAGCTCAACAAGATCATCTTCCCTGACTGGGCTTTTTGGGTCAACAGCAAACTCGGTCTGAGTGATTGGGACTCCTTTAAGATAATGTCTGCCCTTCACGGTTGTTCTCCCATAATGCGGAAAAGCCGGTGCGACAACGGAAAAGTCAAAACCATAGACGTCCATAACGGCGTCAATTTCTGCTCCAAGGTTTCCGCGCAGGGTCGAGTCAAATGATTTGTAAATCTTCCCGTAACCGTCAGCACGTATTTTCGTAGCAACTTCTTTGACTATCTGGTACGCTTCACCCGCAGGAACGCTGCGGGTATCAGTGTCCACTGAGATTACGCTGTTTCCATGGACATTACGGCTTATGTTGTACTCTCCGAGAATCACAATTGTGCCCGCCCCGCTTCGGGCGACCTGAATGCCGCAGTCAGTCGCGCTTGTCAAATCGTCTGCTATGATAGCCAGCTGTCTCATTCAATTCTGCCTCCCGCTTGATTCTTTCGAATATCCAATCGATTGGGGCGAAGCCAAGAACAAGTTTTCAAACTGGACCTTCGTCCCTCAAATCTCGCGCGCGCTCAACGACCCTTCTCAATCATGTAACTACTGCTTCAATTTTTAATCGGTTACATAATTCAATCAATTCTTCCTTAACATCAGCGTGTACCACTGCATAGTGATGTTCAAAGCCCTCGGTAACTATTTTTCCCAGAACCTCTCGCACATTACTGTCCAGCTTGACTTCTGAAGGGTTTCCTCTTACAACCATCTCGGTTTTCAGTGCCTCTCCACCGCAAATAAACATTCGATAACTATCCTTGATTGCGCTTAATCTCGCGATTGTTACACGTCCGGGTTTTATCGGAAACTCGGTTGTTACCCCTCGACCAAAACCGGGTATTGAGAAACGTCGTATCGTTACCGAGGAAGGAGCTTCGGCAAGCTTTGTAGGGGTTGAACCACAATGCCACATTAAAAATGTATTCTTTTTCTCGTCAATGGATATGAGATCTGTGAAGTAAACGATTTTTCCCGTTAAAGAATGGAGCATAGACATCGTAACAGCGCCGTAAATGTCCGCTTCACAAGCTGACATTATTCCTTCATCATTCAGTCTAGAGAGGGTAAAGCAAGCTCCCATGTCATGTTGATCTCTTAGCTCAGGCCAGCATTTTATAGCGGTACAAGTAAGTTTTTCCCTTTCAACAATTTTCCGTAAGGAGAGGTATAACTTCGCTGTGTTTGTCATATCCTCTTGCGTTGGGCCGTCGATCCTGAATCTTTTCTTCACGTCAGCAACTACAGTTTCTTCGTGAGAAACCTTGTCAAATTCACCTAATACTTCTGAAAGGTCTATGTGTACTATTTCCGGGCCGATCGAGTTTCTAAGCTCAAGCTCGTCGAATGTACATGCGTAGAAGCCTGGAGGCCGATAGCCCACCATACCAATTCTCATCACTTTGAGGTTTTTAATGGTCTGCGTCACCTTTATGATACGAGTGATCTGTTTCAGAAGCTTTGCGTCGTTCGGCTTCCCATACAAAAAGTCGTAGTGCTTACCCATCCTTCGGATAGCGCTTCCATTCATTACAGCCGCCAACAGCGATCCACATGGAAGCGGCCCTCCTTTTAATGGTGGTTCAGGAATAGCCCAGATCATCAAAGGCACGTCTATCTCCTTAACGATGGCTGTCAAAAGATCATCCAATGTGAATGTACCGCATAAGATAAGCAATAGGTCTACATTCTCCTTCCTGAATTTCTCAGCCGTTGCCTTTGCTTCTTGCCACGATGTCACCAAACTTTCAGCTTCAAGAACTTCCACGTCTAAACTTTCTAAGTGTTTCAATATTTCGTCAGCATTCTTTCTGGCATACTTTGTATCATAATATGGTGGGAGGGCAGTGACCGCGAATCCAATTTTTACTTTTGGCATATCTTTGCTCCTCGGTCAAACAATTCTTATGACTTGAGCGCGTGCGCGCGTGCTATAAATGCTTTATGCAACTCATATATATTTTGAGCAAAAGGAAGGATTTTTGAAATGCGAATGGTGTTAGTAGAAAACTGGTCATAAGCGCGGGCAATAAAGAATCGCGCGCCGTTCTCGTCAAGACTCCTCAATCAATCGCGCGTACATTCTCCAACATAAGCTTTATTTTAGTTTTTCCAAAACCTTTTTGTTGACTATATTTTCCGGAAGTTGTCCATCAAAGACTTTCATCATATTTTCGCCTACGCAGATGGCGATTCTTCTAACAGCTTCAGTTGTCCAGCTTGCGGCGTGCGGGGTCAGTAAGATGTTATCAAGCTCGATAAAGGGATGCTTTGCTGTCAAAGGTTCTCTTTCAAAGACATCTATTCCCGCGCCTGCTATCCACCTCTCTTTCAGTGCCCTATAGAGGGCCTCCTCCCTCACTATGTCGCCACGCGCAGTGTTTATGAGGATAGCAGTCTTTTTCATTAATCTGAGCTCATCTTCACCTATTATCCCCCTTGTTTTATCAGTCGAAGGGCAATGTATGCTAACGAAGTCAGACTCTCTTAGCAGAGTCTTGAGGTCTACCAAGTTTGCATCGACTTCCATGGCCTTTTCCTTCGAGACGTATGGATCATAGGCAAGTACTTTCATGTCAGAGCCTTTGACCATCTTGGCCACCCAGCGTCCGATGTCACCAAACCCAATAATCCCGACTGTTTTCTTTGAAAGTTCAGTATTCATGTACCGAACCTTTTCGCCCCACATCCCAGTTCTAACCAACTTATCAAATAGCAGAAATCTCTTCGAGATTGCTATCATCATCCCAATCGTATGCTCTGCGACAGACACTGCATTGAGGCCTGGTGCATTAAAAACTATGATTCTTTTTTCTGTGCAGGCGTCTAAATCTACACTGTCAACGCCCACTCCATATCTACCTATAACCTTCAGCCTTTGCACCCCTTCAAGTGATTTTCTCGTTATCCTTGCGTCGCCCGCCACAATCGCGTCAACATCGCGGATGTCCTCGGCCAGGACCTTTCCAGTGAATTCTCTAGGGCATTTTATCTCAGCAATGCGCCGCAGCGGTTTTAAACCAACCTCTAGCTCAGGTAGCGGTTCCGTAACAAAAATCCTGTATCTGCTTTTCATTGAGATTCATCCTTCACTTTCAGATTTACGTGAGGTAAACACTCTCTCTCCAAGTTCTTGACTTCATGAATGTAAGTCTTTTCATCTTTACACTGCTACCGTTCCGTGGCTTTTTTAAGTCATAGCGCGCGCTAAACATTTAAGGGATTGCTTTGAATAGCTTAGAAGGGGAAAATTGAATGTATGGTTTTACAGGGCGAGTCCTGAGAGTAAATCTAACCCAGCGGAAAACTTCAACTGAAGTGTTGTCAGAAAGCGACGCGAGAAAGTTCCTTGGAGGAAGGGGCTTGGCTATAAACATACTATTCAGGGAGCTTAAACCGAGAATTGATCCGTTAGGTGTGGAAAACAAACTTGTATTTTCAGTTGGTCCAGTCAACGCGGTTGGCATACCAGGAGACACGAGGTTTGTCGTGGCTGGAAAGTCCCCATTAACAGGGATATGGGGAGAAGGAAACTGTTCAGGATGGTTTGCCGACGGGCTTAAGAAATCCGGATACGATGCTCTAATCGTAGAAGGTGCCTCCGAATCACCTGTATATATTTGGATCAATGACGAAAATGTCGAGATCAGAGACGCTAAGCATCTATGGGGCAAATGGACAGCTGAAACCGAATCTCTAGTAAAAAGAGAGACAGGTTTCACAGATACCGCTGTCATCGCTGAAGGACCAGCAGCAGAGAACCTCGTTAAGATATCGGCTGTGACCCATACAGCTCACAGAGCCGCAGGAAGAACCGGCTTGGGAGCTGTTATGGGATCCAAAAAGTTGAAGGCTATAGCTGCGAAAGGAACTAAGAAGATAGATGTAGCTGATCCTGAGAAGGTAAAGGAGCTGGGAAAAAAGATCGTTGCTGAAACATTTGCTAACGCTACGACGAAATCACTGAGGAATTATGGGCAGGCTGGTTCAGTGCTAGCTCTGCAGGAAGCCGGTATTTTGCCTACTAGAAATTTCAGGAGCGGGGTGTTTGAAGGAGCCGATCGAATCTCTGGTGAGACCATGTCGAAAACGATTCTAGTGAAAACTGAGGCTTGTCCAAGATGCTCAGTGGCCTGTAAGAGGGTCGTCGAGGTCAAAGAAGGATCATTTGCGCCTGTTTTACCCGAGTATGGTGGACCAGAGTATGAAAATATGGCTTCTCTTGGTTCTCTGCTTGGCATTGACAAGCTAGATGCAGTATCCAAGATGAATATGCTCTGCAATGCCTACAGTCTAGACACAATTTCTACTGGTGCTTGCATAGCTTTCGCAATGGATTGCTATGAGAATGGGATAATTACGAAGAAAGACACAGATGGACTTGAGCTAAACTTTGGGAATGCAGAAGCAGCTGTCAAGATGGTGGAAAAAATAGGTCTTAGAGATGGGTTCGGCGACATCCTAGCGGAAGGCGTTAGGAAGGCGTCTCGCAGGATAGGAAAAGGCTCTGAGAGGTTCGCAGTCGAAGTCAAAGGTCTAGAAATCCCGATGCATGAGCCCAGAGGAAAAAAAGGCTTAGGCTTGATGTACGCAGTCTCTAACAGAGGAGGCTGTCACCTACAGAGCATGCATGACGGGGATCTCGAGTCGCCTGACAGGGCTCCGGAGATAGGTATAACGACGCCCCTGCCCCGCTTAGATACTTCAAGAGAGAAAGTAATAGCGATGAAGAAAACCCAGGACTATATAGCAATAACAAACTCTTTAGTGATCTGTGAATGCATATACTGGTTCGGAGTAGTTCATTACAGGCCGATAGAACTCGTCGAGTTACTCAACGCAGTTACAGGATGGGATTATACAGTTGAAGATTTAATGACCACGGGTGAACGTATAAACACACTTTGCAGAGCTTTCAATGTGAGGGAAGGCATAACTCGAAAAGACGATCATCTACCCCCTAGGTTCATGGAGCCTTTAGAGGGAGGGCCTACAAAAGGACAGCTGCTCACGAATGAAGAGCTCAATGATATGCTCAACAATTACTACGATATATGCGGTTGGGATATCGAGAAAGGCATCCCAACAAAAGAGAAATTGAAGGAACTGGAGCTCTCCTACGTAATTAAACAACTATATAGTTAACCAGAACACTTTCTTCTTGTTGCTCGTATGCTAAAAGAATGCAGATATACGCGCGCGGCTAGCATTTACGTGGACCGGATAGAGTTAACTGAGGTTTTGCAAGACGTTTTGTTACTCATTTCGACTATATCACTTGATGAGTCCTAGCTCCTTCAGGACGGCCATTAGGTTGCTTCTTTCTTCTTTTTTGAGAGGGACTGCAGGTTCTCTGGTGTGCCCGCCAGGTAGCCCTATAATGTTCATAGCCTCTTTTACACCGACAGGAAACGTACCACACCCGATCACCGAGCTAAGCTTGACTAGTCGATAATGCGCTTTTTTAGCCGCGTCGAGGTTGCCTTTAAGGAAAGCCTTGTACACAGTCACTATGTCATTAGCTAGTATATTGGCTTCGCCGCAAAGGGTAGTAGTTCCTCCGATGGTCAGACTTGGGAGGAACAGTGAGCCATAGCCTTGTATAACGTTGAAATCCTCCGGGGTGATGTCCATCAACCGTTGGTAGGACAACATTTGGGCACTACTGTCCTTAATGCCCACGATGTTTTCAACCTTTGATGACTCCGCCACAACTTCTGGGCTAATGCTGTAACCCACGAAGGACGGAATATTGTACAATATGATTGGAAAATCCGTCTGCTCAGTTATCCTTCTGTAGTGCCTAATCAGTGCTTCATCGCTTGGATGAAAGTACCATGGAGGGTGTATTACACCAGCAGTAGCTCCGAGCTTCTTGGCGTCTTCCGTGAATTGGATGGTTGTCTTGGTGGTCATTCCACCAGTGCCTGGAATAACCGGCATATCACTCTTCACCTCATCCATAACTATCTCTATTACTTTCATACGCTCCGTCCTATCGAGCTTAGGTCCCTCGCCGATGGTCCCAAGAGGAAATAGTCCATTAACTTCGGCGTCAATGAGGATCTGGGTGAGCTGTCTTAATCCATCTTCGTCGACTTCACCTTGCTCATCCATGGGTGTGACCATAGCAGGTATTACACCGGTTATCTTGTTCCTCAGTTTCTCTCTCATATCAATATTCCTCTGGAGGGAGATTTATGAGAAAGTACCATCTTAAATGTTTGGGTTTGTGGATTTAGAAGCGCGCGCTAAAATCATTTTCTCATTTCTGTGGCATTGACAGAAACCTCCGCAAAAAGTCTCTTTATGTCGCCTTATCTAGCCAGAGAAAAGCTTATTACTACATACATTTCATACCGACCTGTCGTTCAAAGGAGAAAGGCTATATGACTTATACTGACAGAAAAGGATTGACCAAGCTTTATGCCGTGATTATTGCAGCGATAATTCTTGTGGCAGCAGTTGTGGGCGTAGTTTATTGGCGGATGACGACCTCAACGCCAAAGAGCGAGAAGATTTTGCTTGGAATTGCCATGCATACTCAGTCCGGTACTTGGCACAAAGCTGTGGCTACATATGCTGAATGGTTCGCGCAGGACATAGGGATGGATACCATAGTTGTAAATGCCGAGTATGACGCAGCATTGCAGATTAGGCAAGTTCAATACCTGATATCAGCTGGAATAGATGGTTTGGTATGGGTGCCAACGGAAACAGAAGCTGCTGCTCCGGTTGCAAAACTCTGTAAGGATGCTGGTATTCCTAACGTTACGTTCAATGAAGACGTCAATTCTACGAATGTAGATTTGTGTGTCACTGTTGGCTACAGAAAAATAGCTAGTTTAATAACAAAAGCAATGGTGGCATCAATAAAGGAACAATATGGAGAGATGAAAGGTCCCATTTTTGAGATAATGGGTGGACTTGAAACTCCATTCTCTGGATTGATACACTCAGGGTTTACGGACATCATGAGTCTATATCCTAATGTAACTGTTTACTCGTATGATGTCAATTGGGATCCGGCGACGTCTCAGAGAAAGACTGATGAAACAATCTTAGCGCACGGAAAACCAGTGGCAATTTTTGGAGGAGGATGGGGACCATTAGGCGATGCAGCTTACGCAGCTTTGAAGGCCGAAGGAATGGCTTATCCAGTGGGAAACCCGAATCATGTGCTTGTTGTATGTGGAGATTGCAGTCCTGAATTCCTCGCCGCTATCGGAGAAGGTAAGGAAGATATCTCTTACACCGAGGTCGAGCAATATCTAGCGGCTTTACCGGTATACTTCTGCTGGCAGATGATAAAGAATGGTGTGAACAACGCGAAGGCAGGGCTTCCTTCTGTAGGGTCACAACTTCTTCCTGCGGACTTGGCTGATGATTTAGTAACTTTGGGCAAGGAACATTTCGGTATTAATCCCTGGGAAAAACCTCAATGGTGGCCTGCAACAATGAGTGAGCAATTGGGTCATCTTCGAGTCAGCATGGCTGGTGGGTTAATAACTCGAAATGGAACAATCAACGGAGTGACTTCTGATGAAATCGGAATCAAGGCATACGATGATCCAGCGCTCTATGTAAACCAAGTACCAATTATGAAAGAGAATGGATTCGAAAGCTTTTAGGTAGGACAACCCGAAAAGAAAACAAGCAATCCCCTTTTTTGCTTTTCAGTGCTTGACTCTTAAGTGCTTACTTGCGAAACCTAGAGATGCAAAGTTAAAAACTTGAAAAGCACATGCTTCACAGTAAGCAGCAAGTGCGCGCTCACTATGGATAAGTCTTAACGTAATTTCCCTTTTCCCGCTATTGCACCTGATTACCGTTTGAAACCTCTCGTAATCTCATCAAGAATGAAAACACATCATTTCTAGAATGTAGAAGTCAATATGTGTCTCACCTATACGGCTTGGACGTTTTTGACGTGTTAGATGCCATTATTATTGTTTGACGATACGATTATCCTTCTTTGACAGAACTCCATTTTTGCGAACTGAACTTAGGATGCATATCGTCATTTATAGCTGGAGACGAGCCTCATCTCGGCAACAAAATCCTATCCTTTAGTTTTTCTCTAGCTTGGTTGATTATGATTGCCACAATTACTAGTGCTCCAAATAAAACTTGCCTGTAGTATACGGACACGTCTAACATAGTGAGCCCACCTTCAATTGTACTAATAAGCAGAATGCCTCCAATCACATTGACTATTGATCCTCTGCCACCGTTTATGGAAACACCCGCGAGTATAGCGCCAGCAAAGGCCATAAACACTGTATCACTTGCGACTGTTGGAGATGCTGCACCGACAAAACCAGTATAAGCCAAAGCTGCAAATCCACAAAGAGTCCCAGAAATCAAATACACCAAGAAATAGATTTTAGATTTTCTTACTCCAAGCATTTCAGATGCCTCAGGATTGCTCCCTACACTGTAGACATGGTAGCCAAAACGAGTCTTAGTGAGCAGAAAATACAAAACCCCGAAAACTAGAAAGAACATTAGTATCGTTGGTATCGCCTCGGCTCCAAATATTAGGTAAACATCTGGGAACCCAAAAACCGTGCTTGCTCCTGTAGCCTGCAATTTTGCTCCATAGAAAACCAAATATGTGCCCAAGGTGGCAAGAAATGGGTTGAGTTTAAGTTTGCCAACCAAGAATCCGTTAAATGCGCCCAATCCCAAGCCCATAATTAATGGTATGAGAACGAGCAAGAAATCTGGAACCCCTTGAAAAAGACTTGTTTTCACAATTAGTACTCCAGATGTCATCGCTACAAGACCAGTCAGTTGCCCCACCGATAGGTCAAAAACTCCAGCTAGAAGGCATATTGCCTCGGCCAGCACAATGAATCCTAGTGGGATTGAAAAATAAACCAGTCGATAGAAAAAATTGAGATTCTGAAATCCTGGGTTTAATACGACAAAAAGAGTGTAGATCCCAACCAATATAACCCAGATTAGATTATCAACGAAAAACAATGTGACTCTCTTTGAATTGTCCATTTCAATCTTTTTCCTGTCTGTTTTTTCCTCGGCAACTTTAATCTAACAACGTATTCTCCAATTCCTGTAGTGATATCTCGCTTTTTGCTTTGTCTAGTATCTTGCTTCCTCTTGAGAGCGCGACAATTCTATCACAAATAGGGTAAATACAGGACAAAGAATGGGTAATGATAATAGAGGCAATCCCCTTTTTCCCTAATTCTTTAATAAACTCCTGCACCTGTCTAACTCCGGAGACTGACAAAGCGTTAGTAGGTTCATCTAGAATAACCAATTTGTACTTGAAAAGCAACGCTCTAGCAATAGCGATTCCTTGTTGTTCGCCGCCTGAACAGAACCGTGCTTCTTGATCCATTGATGATATATTTAACCCTAAGCCTTCATTTACTGCCGAAAACGATTTTTCTTTCATTAACTTCGAATCAACAATTTTTATTGGACCGAAAGCCCTCGTTGGTTCTCTACCTAAAAAGACGTTTTTTGCAACACTTGAGCTGCCAACTATTGCCCTCTCTTGATAAACCGTCTCAATCCCCAGTTTGCGTGCGCACTCGACTGAAGTGATTATGACTTTCTGTCCTTCGAAATATATTTCTCCTGAGGTTGGTTGATGATAGCCAGACAGCATTTTTATTAAGGTCGATTTTCCTGCCCCATTGTCACCTACTAATAAGACTGTTTCTCCAGGATAGACTTCAAAATCCACATCGTTGACCGCCTGAATGCTCTCAAACCATTTGTTGATTTTTTCCATTTTCAGAAGGGGATCCTTTGCCAAACCTGTCATCCCATTTATGATACGTACAATATTCGTTTAAATAATTTTTGTGCGCGCGCTAAACCTCAAAAGAATGAGTCTCATCCTGCCGGACGACTTATGAAAAACTCAGTCACATGACCGTTGAAGAACACAAAAGCAAGAATGACCTTATCGTGTCCTTGGTTCAGAAAGGATTGAATCAGAGCCTCCAGTAAATCACATAACTGAACTGGGAGCAAAAGAATCGTTAATTTTCGATAAATTTGTGTTTCGTTGTTTTGCTAAATTTCCGTATTACTCGAACATTGAAAGAAAATATGGAATTGTTCTATCCACTAGCGCGCGCTTGGTCGATCGGCATGGTGGAAAGACATATAAAGGCATTTGGGCTACTTCGATAGCAGGTAATTATATGAAGAATCTGTTTGAATCTAGACGGGCATTGACTAAAATGAAAGCAATAATCATTACTGCTATTATTATAGTGGCTTGCATAGCGGCTGTCGCTGCTTACTTTGTTACATTGCCATCAACAACATCAGAAAAAACAACAGTCACGCTTTGCACTTGGGGAGATTGGATGCTAACTGGTTTAGTGAAAAACGGAGTAAAACAGCCATTGCTAGTTGAGTTTGAAAATGAAACAGGCATCACGGTAAACTTTGTGTTTGCCGCCGAGGATGCCATACGAACTAAAATATGGTTAGACGTTACATCTCACACAGGAGCCTACGACATTCTTGGAATGGATAACTATGCAGTCGCGCAATTGGCAGTTGGTGATTTCGTAGAACCTCTGGAGCCATATGTACAAAACAAGCCTTATGCCAAATACTTCCAAGGTTTTAACGATTTCTACACCTCTACGCTTGATGCCAATACCTATGAAGGAAAACTATATGCCTTGCCGACATACACTTTCGGTGCTGGATATACGTATCGAGCAGATTTGTTCGCGAAATACAATGTAACTGTTCCTACGACCTTTGCTGAACTCGAAGCAGCTTGCGCTAAACTTGCTGCAGGTTTCGCGGCGGATGGGCTGGACATAGCTCCCATAACTATGCGTGGAGTAAAAGGAGAGGAACCAACAATCGAAACTACCGGAATAACGTGGGCGTATGGAGCATCATGGTTCAACGGAAACGCACGCACTGTGAATGAGATCAATTCGACAAAAGCAATGCCTATGTTTAACAGTACAGAATTTGTTGCAGGCTATGAGGAATATGGGAAGCTTGGCAGAAATTGGGGTCCGGCTGGTCTGTCGGATTACAGTTGGTATGAATGTGCCGTGGATTTAGCGGAAGGAAGAACTGCTAGCTTCTTGGGATTCTCTGCTATGTATTGGTTCGTCAAATCTACCACACAACTACCTCTGACAAATTTCAAGATAGCGCTTGCTCCCATGGGACCCGTTCGACGCATGGACACCTTCTGGACATTCTCATATTTCCTGAACAAGGATTCGCAGAATAAGGATGCTGCTTGGAAAGTTCTCCAATTAATTGCTTCGAAACAAGGCATGACGGAAATGGCTAAAACAAACTTGATTAATACTTTGCCCCTGAAATCGCTGATGGAAGGTGAAGACATTAAAAACTGGACTAAAACACCAGATGACGACATGGCCACTATCATAGAATCATTTAACGTTTCGTCCATTTTGTATGCTCCGATGATCCCTGAATACAAGGACTTATGTTACATGCTTGGAACAGCTGCATCCCAAATCCTCGCTGGAGAGAATACAGCTCAAGGCGCATTGAGTCTGGTTGAAGAAATGGCTATCAAAACCATGAAGGATGCCGGATACTATAAGTAGACTGTTCAATTTTCCCCCCTTTTCTATGGGGTAAGTTTCGTGTTTGTTAAAAAAGATTTTTTGTATATTTTGCCCGCAATTGCCTTTCTATTGGTTTTTGCGGTCTATCCAACTGTTTTTGGTATTAACATTAGTCTTCGCCGATGGATCTTATACTATCCACAACAAGGAACGCCATTTGTTGGACTGCAAAATTATATTGACATCTTTCTCAGCAGTAGCTTCCAATTAGCTCTTCAAACTACACTAAAATATGTAATTATAAGTGTCGGCCTCACGTTTGTCATCGGTTTTGCAGAAGCATATCTGATTGACAAAGTCTCTTTTCGAGGAAAAGAAGTCGTAACAACTTTGCTTATTCTTCCATTGACAATTGTGCCTGTAGTAGTCGGGTTCATGTGGAGGTTTATGTATAAGGAAGGTTTTGGGCTAATAACTGCGTGGTTTTTGCCCTCATTAGGGATAAGGGTACCTACAATCCTAGGCGACCCTGTCTTGGCGTTTTGGGGTGTGCTCGTTGCAGATGTCTGGGCCCAGTCTCCACTGGTTTTTTTAATTCTCACAGCTGGATTCACTTCGCTTCCAAAAGCTCCTTATGAAGCAGCCATGCTAGACGGAGCTTCTTCATGGCAAACACTGCGATCCATAACCCTTCCATTGCTGCAGCCCGTAATTCTCATTGCAGTACTATTGCGAACGATCGACGCGTTCAAAGTCTTTGATATAATCTGGATAATGACTAGTGGAGGACCTGGTACAGCTACAACGACTCTTAATGTGTTGGGATACGAAACTGCTTTTGAGTCTTATAACATGGGCAAGGCTTCAGCCCTAGGAATAATAGTGCTTTATATTTCTCTAGCACTAACAATGGTCTTTGTTAGGGTTATTGGAAGGAAGAAAAAATGAGCACAAGAAGAAACAATAAGACAAGTATACTCAAGCGAATTTTGATTTACGGCTCAATCTTCCTATTTCTAATTTTTTGTTTTGTTCCAATACTGTGGCTTGTGGAAGGATCTTTCAAAACTCACGCCCAAGACATTACCATTCCACCTCTTTGGATTTTTCCACCCACTTTAGAAAACTATGAGGCCATTCTAAGTGTTTGTGCTCCTTATTTTCTCAATAGCGCCGTTATTTCTATTGTTTCAACATTGCTTTCACTGTTGTTGAGTATACCCGCAGCTTATGCTTTGAGTAGACTTAGCTTGAAAGGAAAAGATACCATCAAAATGACGATTCTGAGCATAAGAATGGGACCAGCGTTTGCATCCATTGTGCCTTTTTACCTGCTTATGAAGAATTTTGGACCATTTCGCCTACTTGACACTCAAATTTCTCTTATCTTAATTTACACAGTCTTTAACTTAACTTTTCTAATTTGGTTGCTTGAGGGGTTCATGAATGAAATACCGTTACAATTAGAAGAAGGCGCTATGCTAGATGGTTGCTCAAGACTAGGTGCCCTCACTCGTATCACATTACCATTAATTACGCCAGGACTAGTGGTGGCAGCCACGCTTTGCTTCATATTTTCTTGGAATGAGTATTTCTTTGCTCTCGCTCTAACGCGAGAGGCAGCGGTGACTGTGCCATTAGGAATTGCGATGCGCGTGTCATTTATGAATATTCCTTGGGAGGAAATGTGTGCATACTCTACGCTAGCAATACTCCCGACGTTGTTGGTATGCATACTTTTCAGAAAATACTTGGTAAGAGGGCTCACATTTGGTGCCGTAAAAGGTTAAAACAAGAGCTTGCGCCTTTTCCAGCTGACTATATGCCATCAACCTGCTTAGGAGCACCATTTCAACAAAAACAAAGCAATGATCTCGATAGAGCGGATCAAATCATTTATTCTTAATGATTCATTAACTGAATGAGCTTCTTTTATTGAACCTGGTCCAAAGATAAGAGTGGGAGTTGACGCGTATCTAACTAGCAGCCTCATATCGCAGCCTCCTGGGAATCCTGCAACTACAGGTTCTTTACCAGTGAGTTCTCTAACTGATTCACTCATCGTCAGTACTAAAGGATGGTGAAGATCTATCTCAGAGGATTCGATCCATAGACCTGGCCACTCTACGGAGGGTTTGTTTTTCTTCATCCACCAATCTGACTCTGCAACTTTACGTACATAATCTTCAAGATCTCTCGAAACTTCTTTGATGCTTTCCCCGGGCAAGCACTCTACCGTACCTTCAAGGAAAACTTCCTTTGGAACCGTGCAAGGCCACTCACCACCCTTTATAACACCAATGTTCAGAGGGACTTGTAAGGGGTATTGTTCAAACAGGAAATGAGTCTTTTGACGTCTTCTATACTCTTCAAAGTCCCCTAAAGCATTCAATATCTTGATTGCCTTTTCTAATGCACTTACACCTTCAAATTTCACTCCAACGTGAGCTGACTTGCCTTCAACTCTGATATTAAAAAAACATCCGCCTCGATGTGCAAGGTGCAATTCTAAATTAGTTGGCTCCGTAACAATTGCTCCATCAGCCCTATATCCTCGCATTATACATGCAAGCGTTCCATTACCCCCTATCTCTTCATCAAGAACGCTTTCTATCATCACGTCACCTCCGAGTTCGATGCCACTCTCCAATACGCTTTCAAGGGCCATAATCATCGCTGTCATACCGCCTTTCATATCGGCCGCTCCTCGCCCAAAAACTCTGTTTCCATCTATAGTTGCGCTCCAAGGATTATATTTCCATGCCGCATAAGGTTCAGGAGACACCACATCAGCGTGTCCGTTCAGAATTATCGACCTGCCTCCTCTTGACCCCTTGAATTTACCTACAACTATTGGGCGATTCTCAAAGTTTTTTTGCACCGGAACATATGCAGGATGGGTCTTTAATTCTTCCAACTTTGGTTCCCATGTATCAACGGAACAGCCTATTTGATTCAATTTTACTCCGATCAATTCTTGAATTTCTTTTTCAGGAAGACCTGACTCGGTAATGCTAGGGATCTTGACTAACTGCCTAAAGAAATCTAGTATCTCGTCATGCTTTTTCTTGATAGTGTTCAACACTTTTTGAGTTTGTTCCATCTCCTGATCCCCCTCGAACAAGAGTATTATGTAGATGTTGGTACTTATGTTTTGAGCGCGCGCTATGACTATATTCAAAAGATTGAGAAATATATGAAAGCCGGAGTAAGATGCATAGAATTCTGTCCATACTTCAAGAAAAAATCAGCTCATATCAATTTGTTGAAACAATACTCTAAAGAAGTGATCCCGTATTTTAAGGGATTGTAATGGTATACCGCTAGCCACATTGAGACAGAATCAATGGTTGTTAAAACAAGGGATCACTTCGGAGGCGAAGAGTTTCATCTGGTCAATAAGTTCCTCAGCGGTATTATGGACAAAACTTGGCATGAAGTGACTAACGCCTAACTTTGCATAACTTTCTATATCTTTCTTGATGAGCTTCATTGATTTGCCGTCTTGTCCATACGGATGGAGATACGGCGACGAGATTTCGATTTCACTCTTTGACCTTCCATACTCGTTAGCCTTCTTTCTGAGGAACTCAATCTTTTCACCAATCTCTTGAAAGCTCATACAGCCCACAGGCAACCAACCGTCACCAAGCTTCGCTGCTCTTCTTAATGCAATGACACCATTTCCACCAACCCAAATGGGTATTCTGTGCTGCGAAGGCTTAGGCTCGAAGTGTATCTGTGTGAATTCGGTGAACCTCCCCCTGAAGCTGGGCATAGGCTTCTCCCAAAGGTCTCTAAGCAACCGAATACTCTCATCCAATCTGGCCCCTCTTTCTTTCATCCGCACACCTGCCGCCTGAAACTCCTCCTCCATCCACCCAACACCAACACCGAGTATTAATCGCCCACCAGAAAGTATGTCAAGGGTAGTTACTTGCCTAGCCATGACTAAAGGATTTCTGAATGGTAGCACTAAGACGGACGTGCCTAATTTCACCCTTTCAGTTACAGACGATAAGAATGAAAGCGTCACTATAGGCTCGTAAACTGCTTGATTGACCTTGCTCCAAGACTGGTTTGGGGGCTCAGGAACTGTCAGACGATCGGCAACCCAAACAGAGAAATACCCCAATTCTTCAGCGGCTTTAGCAATCTCAAGGATCTGACGCTTTCCGGCATTAGCACCATAATTAGGGAGAGCAATGCCAAACTTCATCTTAATACACCTTAATTGTCTCTTTGTATTGTCTAAGTAAAATATTTCGGTCACATCAATTTTGTATGACGAAGAAAAGATAACAAAAAATTTATTTACACCCGAGATTCCTTAAGAAGGAGGATAGTTATTTTGGTTAACGAAAAAATTCGAACGAGAGTCTTGAAGGAAGTTGATCGTTCCAGAGACGAGATTATTGAATTCGTAGAAAAATTGGTTAGATTCAAAAGCGTCAATCAAATAATGGCTGTGAACAAGAAAACGGAAGAGAAAGAATGCCAAGGATTTGTCGCCAAAAAGCTCAGAGAATTGGGGATGGAGGTTGACGTCTGGGAGCACGACCCAAATGATCTCAGAAAGTATGGTGAAAAGTATTCCTTCAACCATCGAGAGACCTACAAAGACCGACCTCAAATTGTAGGGATTCTCAAAGGAACCGGCGGGGGAAAATCTCTCATTCTTGAGGGACATGTTGACGTTGTTCCTGCAGAACCACGAGAACTGTGGAAGCATGATCCATGGAAGCCTGAAATTTCAGATGGCAAGATGTATGGGAGGGGTACAACTGATATGAAGGGAGGATGCGGCTCAATAATATATGCAATTGAATGCATCCAGAGAGCAGGAGTGAATCTTAAAGGAAACATACAAGTACATTCAACCGTAGACGAAGAAGTCGCTAACATGGGATCGTTATGCGTATTAGATAGGGGATACACGGCTGACGCTTGCGTAGTAGCTGAGCCAACTTATCTAGATGTTCAACCTAAACACAAAGGCATTCTCTGGATGAAAGTGAATGTTAAAGGACGTTCTGGACACGCTCAGATTCCAGTCAGACACTGGACGAAAGGTGGTGCCATCAGCGCTATTGACAAAGCAATTTATCTGATACAGGGTTTAGAAAGGTTAAATGACGAATGGACCGGACGTAGAGAACAACCACCAAGACCCGACAAGATAGATCCGGATGGACTTTTATCTGTTCCAACTATAAACATTGACGTAATCCATGGTGGAACCCAACCACATATTATTCCTGACGAGTGTTATTTTCGTGCAGACATCAAGTACTTGCCCCATGAGGGCGATAGACAACATTTAGGTTCAATCGTTCAAAAAGAAATTGAAGACTACTTGGAAAGTCTGTTCGAAACCGATCCGTGGCTCAAAGTTAACCGACCTGAAATAACATGGGAATCAGACGCTTCGGCTCCAGAAACTCCGCTTAATCATGCGTTTGTGAAAACCGTGATTGGTTCCGTTAAAGAAATCGGTCAGCCAGGCAATATGACCGGGTTAGTGTCATGTTGCGATATGAGTAGGTACGTAAATATTGGTCATATTCCCACAGTAATATATGGCCCAGGTCATATGGACCAAGCACACACAGTCGATGAGTTTATCGAACTAGACCAGATAATTGCCGCAACAAAAGGTTTCGCGATGATAATGCTTAACTGGTGTTTGGACGATAGTTAGTGCGCGCAATTGTTTGACTGCGCGAACTATCCATAAAACCACATTCCAAGTCCATAAAACTCTAGTCTTTTGCGGGATTTGAACAGCAATCCAGTTTTTTATGGACTAAAAAACCAAACTATTTTTTTGAGAGCGTATCCAAAGCCTGAAAAGTGGATCCAAAAGTGGATTCGGATTCGGATCCACTAGGAAAACGTGGTGGATCCAGAAAAAAATATATGTGTAGAAGGAAGTTTGGACGAAAAGTATGGAAGCGGGCGAAAGAAGGACTGGAATTTTCACAGGGTGATAGAACAGTAGTGCGCGCTACCACCACTCGCTTCCTCAGCTAATAGGGTAGGCACTTCTTCAGGTACTCCACATACTCATTAAACTTCTGAAGAGTGAATTCAACGTGAATTAAGTGATCGGCCCCCGCAATGTAACCGCCCATTTCTTTTAATGCTGGAACTTTAGAATCAATCTCCCTCCTCATCGTCTCCCCTCCTTTGGCTAACTCTCTTTTGTCCAAGTTGCCTGCCAGGAATAATTTGTTCCCGTATTTCTTCTTCACGGCTATGGCGTCCATTCCTGAGTTGACCTCGAGTGGCCATATGCCAGTAATTCCTGCATCAATTACCGAGTCCAGTAACGGATTGATGTTTCCATCACTGTCCATCATGATCCGATCTATTTTGTTTTTCTTTAAAAAGCTCACAACCCTCTTGTAGTGTGGAAGGAAAAACTCTCTGTAAAGTTTGGGCGAAACGCAAGGTCCATGTTTTTCCGCCATATCCTCCCACCAATATATCATATCTATGCGATCCTTAAGCGTCTCTACAGCGTCTCTTATCGTTTGTACAATGAAATCCTCCCAATACGCGGCGATTTCATGCATGAGTTGAGGATCCCTGTAGAACATCAAGTTGAATGTCGGAATTCCCATGATTTCCGCGCCAAAGCCGTAGAAGCCATTGAATACAAGTATCGTGTTACCTGCCTGATATTTCTCGAAAACCTCCAAATAGGCGTCTTTCTCCCAATCTTTCGGATATCTCCTCGGATCCTTTGGATTCAGACGTCTCTTATATTCTTCCCAGCTTTTACGGTCCCTAACAGGGAATTCGACGAACATCGGCATATTGTACCACATATACTCACCTTTCTTAATTCGCCTAGCAACAGCACCAGTTTCGGTCATTAATTCTTCGTATCTGTCATTTGTTTTCAGAACTCTAAGCTTATATCTGGGTAGGGGACCAACATCGATCGGAACTTTGCATCCGAAGAAATCTGTGCATCCAAAGTACGCCCAAGGGTTGAATCCCATTACAGCAGGCCAGTTTAGTAGTAGCACACCGTCGCGGCTGTTCATTACCCACTCAATCATAGTCACTCTGTCAGCCGGTAGACCCTGCATCAGCCACGTGACGGTAGTTTCATCATAAAAAGTCTCAGACCAAGGTAATACATCAGGTTTCTTGAAATGAATCACAGCTTTGATTCTCTCCCGGGGTGTCATCATTTTTCCATCATCCACCTTTTGCACATTTCGACTCCCTCTACCGCATCAATCGCAGCATAATCAGCGCCGATCTCCTTAGCAAAATCCTTTGTCACGGCATTTCCACCCACCATAACTCTAACTTTGACTCTTATTCCAGCGTGACTAAGCTGATCTATGATGGTTTTCATCTCCTGTCTAGTGGTAGTCAAGAGGGCAGATAGCGCCAATATTTCTGCTTCAGTCTCCTTCAATTTCTCAATAAAACAGGCAGGCTCTACGTCGACCCCCAAATCATGGACATCAAAGCCAGCCGCTTTAGCAAACATGCCGAAGATGTTCTTGCCGATATCATGCATATCGCCTCTAACTGTTCCAAGCACTATGGTACCCTTATTCTCAACCCCAGCAAGCTTCAAGTGCGGTTCCAATATTTCGAATGCATCGTTCATTAGTGCAGCACCAAACAGGAGTTCAGAAAGGAAATATTCGCCATGCTCATACTTTTTGCCGATCGCGTCTAGCCCCTTTCTCAGACCAGCTTCAACAATTTGTGCCACAGGAATGCCCTGAGAAAGCGCTTCCTGAACCAGCCGTTTTATTTTTCCTGAGTCCTCCAGCTCACTCAGAGTTGTGACAATATTTTGGAGCAAGTTGACACTCATTCTCAAACACAATTTCCTTGGAAACACTGCTCAATAGAGGACTGCGCATTCAACTTATTTGGGTTTCTCTGTAGTTTAATCAGTAAACATCGCGGGTCCAGGTCGGCTTCACCGAACACGATTTCGCGCAGGAAACAGATAAAGTTAGGGTTCATGAAGCCAGCAAGCAAGACCGAAACAATTGATTCTCCGACTTTTTTGTGAACATAACCCGCGGAAGCGTCGGAAAAGGTGGATTCAGGACGCGCTAATCACTTAAGGACTTGTATCAGTTCTATTTGTGCTCCTTCGGGATCTCTCAGGTAGCACCATATCACGTTGATCCCTTTTGCTTTGTTCTTGTAAGGTATAGGAGGCGAGAAGAATTTGACTCCCTTCTCATTTCTCAAGTCTTCATACATTTTCTGAACGTCGGAGACTAGGAACGCTGCATGCATCTGACCTCTGTTCCAAGGTATAGCCTCGCAGCTTTCACCCTCTCTATTAGTATACTCAATTAGCTCAAAAGTGTCCTTTCCTGCCTGAAGAGTAGCAATTATCATATTGGACCCTTCAAGTTCATGCCCTTTCTCGTCGCCAGCAACTCTTTGCGTTATTTTGTTGACTAGTTTCAGACCGAACTTTTCCGTGTAGAATTTTACGGCTTTGTCAAGGTCCTTTACCGTAATCTCAACATGATGTATTCCTTCCACCATGCCCAAATCCTCGAAGCTCCTTGTGACTAAACTTGTATTTATAAATATGCCGTGAAACAAACCGCGCTCGTTAGGCCCTCACTCAGGATTTCCAGAGAATCCAGTCCAGCATCTATAGTCTGCGTCACAAGTTTCTTCAAAAGATCTTCATCGTATTTCGCAACTGCATCTTCTATGGCTTCGATGATGGGGTTCATCTATTCACGCCCTAGATTCGATCTGCTCCTTTCTAAGTCTATTGTTTGAAATATTCTCTCCAGTTCTGAATCTTGCCGTCTCCGGTCTCTAGTATGCTGATGCCTTGAATTTCGTTTCTCTTTCCCGTGTTGAGATCTTTGAAGTTGACTACCCACTCAACGACAATGCTGTCTTTTTTCTCGCAGGTATATAGTTTCTTGACTTTGTACTCGTCGATTTTTCTGAATTGGTTTTCCATGAACGGTTTCAACGCATGTTTTCCGATCACTGGCGTATAGAGTGACGTATACTCTACGTATGTGGCGTCTTCGCTGAAAAGGCTCATCATTTTGTTAAGATCTTTCTTGGCGATGGCTTCACAGAAGGAATCAAAGAGTTTGAGCGGATCACTTGCCGTGAAGAACACTCCTCTTTGCTGTTAGGTTCTTTTGCTTTGATATTAAGCGTTTTGGTCTTCAATTAACCTGAAGTGAACAGATAACTTTTCACTTTGTCTTTGTCGAGCGCGCGCTATTTCAGTTTGTTTTCATAGTATTCGATTTGTTTGCTGATTCCCAGTTCAACACTTCTAATTTCGCCTAGGAACTCTCCTGTAATTGCCTCAGCTGGAAGAAAAATGGTGTTGGAACCGGAGATCGCATGGCATGGAACATTAACTAAGTCATAGAGAGGATGGTAATCATACTCGACAGCTGGTTCATTATCGCTTAGTGGGTAATGCATGGGAGGCCATCCTCCATTTCCTAGTTGATGGTCAATAAATGTATGTACTGCTACTAACTTTGCAATTTTACTTGCCTTTTCTATTTGATCCTCAGTTCCTCCATATTTCACTAGGATCCTCAGTAGTTCTCCTGCTCCCCAAGCCACCTTGCATTTAGAAGGCCAGTAATACGTATAGAGAGGCATTGTCGCTTCGAAGTTGAGTAATGTCAGAGCGGCTTTCAAGAATGGTTGCGCGTCCTGCTCCGAACAACCCCAATCCTGTCTCATTGTATCATAGAGAACAGCGAGGTAAGCCATTGATGTGCCTACTTGCCAGAACTCTTGCTTTGGATTAGCATTATCTACTGTTTTCGTATATCTTTCACCCTTTTTCACCTCTGTAACCAGCTCTCCTTCCAGTGTGACATTCGTATACATTCTTCCTTCTCTTAGAATATAATCCTGATTTGCTTCAACAAATCTCTTGATCCATTCCCCCGCCCTAATAGCCTCTTTTTTCCTAGCAAGTGCAACCATCAAGTGACCGAAAAAACTCGTGTCTAAACTTCCAATAAAGGGTTGCTCTTCAACTTTGTTAGGGTCTTCACCAACATAATTGAAAACACCTCCAGACTTATGTTGATACTGGAGAATTCTGTTTATCACGAGTTCGTTTCTGCTTAGAGGATGATCAATCCATGCAGCAATTTTCAGTAAGGTTAGCGCTCTGTATACTCTTTGCCGGTTCCTATATGCTAAAGATTCTTCAGAAAAATAGAGGTCCCCATTAGGATGTAGAGCATTGTCTTTTGTCCAATCCAACATTCTGCCAACAGTTTTTCGATCAACACCAGCCACGTACATACCCCAACATGGTTTGTGGATATATTCTAAACACCTCTCATTCATAATGGGCCCATTCGGTGTTATCCTATTGACCAGATAGTTCCCACCTTTTTGCAAGCAGGTTCTGACAGCACAAAGCAAATTCTTCAGTTGATTCAGTTCAATTTCGAATTTTTCTTCAGGCCTACGCATTTTTTTACCTCTAGGGAGCCGAATACATTTCAAAGTCACATTGATTTGAATATAGATTTTTCGTGAGTTATCTACTTGTTGATTAGCCCGCGCGATGGAATGCTACAAGAAGAGCATCATCTTGAGAGCGCGCGCGCTTTCAGGAACTTCAAAGTTCAGATTCAATCGATCGCCATGAAAAGTATCAATTACCACTCCTACAAATTTGACTTTATTTTTATCCTTTAGCGCGCGCTTAATAGTTTTCCTGACAGCGACTGTATTGTTACTTCTTTCCTTCGGTTACTGTCAGAGCTTGATCAAGTATGTAGATGGCCTTATCGATTAGCTCAGTGCTTATGTTGAGGGAAGGCATGAACTTCACAATGTTCCCATAGAATCCGCCACGTTCATACAGTAGTCCTCTTTTTTGGCACTCAGTTTGCAGAACTATGTTTTCTTCTCCAGCAGGTTCTTTAGATTTTCTATCTCTAACAAGCTCTACCCCAATGAAAAGTCCTCGCCCATTCACGTTTCCGATTAATCTGTGTTTTTTAGCAAGTTCGTTTAATCTGCTGATAAGGTACTTCCCGCTTTTCTCAGCTTTCTCTGCTAGCTTCTCAGTTTCCATAACTTTTATTGATGCTAGACCTGCAGCACAAGAAAGAGGTGTTCCGCCGAACGTTGACATAGAACCACTGATTCCAACACTATCCATAATTACGTCTTTGCCTATAACTGCAGAAATCGGTAGACCACCGCCTATCGATTTAGCTACGGTCATAATATCAGGTTCGATGTTTGAGTATTCACAAGCCCACATCTTGCCGCTTCTGCAGCCGCCAGTTTGTATTTCATCAACTATTAGCACAAGATCATGACTTTCTGTTATTCTTCTTAACTCTGTCAAAAACTCAGTTGGAGGAATGATGTATCCCGAAGCTCCTAGCATTGGTTCAACTATGATGGCAGCAAGTTTGCTCAATCCAGCTTGAGGATTGTTAAGGAGACCCTCGATATAATCTGTACAAAACATTCCACAGTCTGGGTATTCTCTTCCGAATTGACATCTGTAACAATATGCATAAGGCACATGGACGAAACCTATGTTCTGCAAGAATGGGTTGCTTGCTCGGAAAGGAGGATGTGTTGTAGCATTTATGATTCCGCCTGTTACTCCATGATAGCAGCCTTGGAAAGCCATGATTAAAGGTTTGGATTTGTATGACCTTGCTAGACTGCATGCGAATTCCACGGCTTCTCCACCACTGGTCAGCAGATGAACCTTCTTTTTTGATCTTCCGGGGGAAATCTCTACGAGTTTGGTGGAGTATTGCAATCTGAGTTCATTGGGCATTGCACACCATTGAAGAAGGTTGTCGCTTTGAGCCTTAATGGCTTTGACAACTTCTGGATGACAATGTCCCACATTATGGACAGAGAACCCACTAGCTAAATCAATATACTCTTTACCGTCCAGATCCCATACTAATGCATTTTTTCCTTTAGTTATTACTGGAGGAAATTCATTGAGAGAAAAGTATACGTTTGATAATGATTCAATATCAAGGCTCTTCTTGAAATATTCTTTTGATTTTGGACCATAAGGTCCCTTTTCTATTTTATCAAGTAATTCAGACTTGATCATGTTTAGCCCTGCTCGTATGCTGAAGTATTTCTGAGTTAGATGTTTTCTTTTAAAGCTTTCTGTATCACTTCGATATCTATGTCGCCCGAGCGAGGTTGCGGAAATCTTTTATAGTCAGATCGTAAATTTGCGCCTAGGGTAGTGATCGTTAGATGTACCGTGGTTGGGGCCCTAAATCGCAGGAAATAATAGATATTTCCATGAAGTACGAGATATTAACAGCGTATTATTTCACGACTGTCCGACCTTTGATACCTGAATCAGGGCAGGGTGCTATCGTAAGAGATGTCGACGGCAATGAATACCTTGATTTTCTTGCTGGTTTTGCCACGCTTGACCTTGGGTACAACCATCCACGACTCTTGGAAACGCTCAAGGAACAAGCTGCGAAGATGACACATTTTCCTGATGGGCCGAATCGGCCGAGGGCACTTCTAGCCAAGAAGTTAGCCGAAATCACCCCGGAAGGTCTTAACAAAAGTACGTTCTCTCTGGGTGGTGGCTGCGCGGTTGAACTTGGATTGAAGTTGGCTAAGACTTACACAGGAAAGTATGGTGTTATAGCTTTCCATGGTGGATACCACGGACGTACGACTCTGGGCTGTTTGTCTCTCACATCCGACAACTATTCCAGAGAGGGGTGTGGGCCACTCATGCCTGGAGTGATCCATGTTCCTTACGCATATTGCTATCGATGTGCGTTTGACAAAACATATCCTGAGTGCGACCTTTGGTGTGCTCGGTATGTCGAGCACCTATTAGAAGGGAAACTAACAGCAGTTTCGGACGTAGCAACTCTTATAGTGGAACCCATACAAGGTGTCGCTGGGTACGTGGTTCCTCCGGATGAATATATCCGAGAACTTGCCAAGATATGTAAAGATCATGGCATCCTTCTCTTTGTAGATGAGATTCAGACTGCTTTTGGAAGGTACGGTGACGCGATGACAGCTAGTGAAGCTCTCCACATAAAACCGGATATCATGTGCTTTGGGAAAGCCCTGTGTGGGGGGCTACCTCTTTCAGGAGTAATAACTACAGACGAGATCGCGGAAAAATGGCACCCAGTAAAGAGTTCTGAGACCTTTATGGGGAACCCTTTGATGTGTGCAGTAGCTCTAACAAACCTCGAGGTCTTGGAGAAAATGAATGCTCCGAAGAGGGCGAAAGCTTTGGGCGCATATATGCGCAAGACTTTCACAGAAACCTTAGAGGACATAAAAATAGTCGGCGATGTCAGAGGAAAAGGGTGTTTCTTGGCAATAGAAATGGTTGAGAACAAGAAGACTAAAAAACCAATTTCTAAAGAACTCTGCAAGTACGCGTGTGACCTCACTTTGAAAAAGGGGCTGATAGCTAATTTTGGCGCCGGTAATTACGGAAATGTAATTGACATCGCTCCTCCGTTGATCATCACTGAGGAACAGGTGGACTCGGCTGCACAAATATTGAGGGAAGCTTTGGCTGAAACAAGTAAACGCTGCGCGCGCGCAGATGATAGCCGGACTGATTAGCGAAGTTGGACTAGAGCATGGCGAATGTCGCTATCAAAAATGTCACCAAGAGATTCGGAAATGTCGTTGCAGTAAATGACATGAGCCTAGACGTTAAGGACAAAGAGTTCCTAGTAATGCTAGGACCGTCAGGGTCAGGAAAAACTACGCTTCTCAGGTGTATCGCTGGATTGGAAACTCCTGAAGAAGGACAGATTTACATTGGAGATAAGTGCGTGACTAATGCTCTACCCAAGGATAGAGATGTGGCAATGGTTTTCCAGAGCTACGCACTGTATCCCCATATGAATGTCTTTGATAATATCGCTTTTTCACTTAAGATTCATAAGGTTCCAATTAATGAGAGAACTAAAAGAGTGAAAGAGGTAGCAGATCTCCTCCAAATCGGGCATCTATTAGATCGCCGCCCTAAACAACTTAGTGGTGGAGAGGCTCAAAGGGTGGCTCTGGGTAGAGCTATTATAAGGCAACCCCGAGTTTTCTTGATGGATGAACCTCTAAGCAACTTGGATGCAAAACTGAGACTCTACATGAGGGTGGAATTGAAGAAACTGCAAAAAGATCTAGACATTACGACTATCTACGTGACGCATGACCAAGCCGAGGCGATGACCATGGCGAACAGGATAGCAGTAATGGACTCAGCTGTTCTGCAGCAACTGGGCTCGCCTGATGAAATATACAATCATCCTAGAAATGCGTTTGTGGCAGGCTTTATTGGTAGTCCCGCAATGAACTTTCTAGATTGCACGCTTGTCAAGGAAGACAAACGGCCGTTGAGGTTCATGGGAGAAGGTTTCTCTCTCACAATTCCAGAGTGGATGATAGAGGTCATAGAAAAAGAGGCTACAACCTCTGAATTTACATTGGGTATTAGACCCGAGGATATGTTTGTTCAGAGTGAGCAGATCAAAGGAGAGTCTATTCCAGCGGTAATCTTCGAAATAGAACCACTGGGCTTTGAGACTGTAGTCGACCTAACAGTAGGAGGTAAACTATTGAAAATGAGAACCTCGACTGATTTCAAAGCATATCCTGGAGACAAATTGAACATAGTTCTTAGGAAGGACAAGATACACGTATTTGATAGGAAAACGAGTAAGCTTGTCATTTGATCATCGCTTCATTTCTAGTCTGAAACTAGATTTCACCAGTTTCCACTGCGTGATTGCTCATAAGCACCAGTTCGATCGATCGAATCATGGGAAACCCCGGAGAATATGGCCCACCTGTAAGTTGCCATCGCTCCGTACCAGTGCTCACGCCTGTGAAGACTGAACGTGTCAATAAGTCGTTGGGTTCTTCTATTTCTTGAGGTTCTAAATCATCCCCTATAGCTACCTTCTCTTTTTCAGTGAAAACTACTGCTTTCATCCTTTCATCCTCGTCTAAGGTTTAAGTTGCATGTCGATTCATAGCTTTCGAAAATACATATGCGCTCTCTTGATTCCACAGAGATGCAGACTTTTTGGAGAGAGAAACAATTGGATCGCTTAAATGAAAAAGGCTTTCTATTCAGAAATTCCTGACCAATCAATCTCTCAGCATAATCTCCTTCAGAAATGTTAGACCTTTTCGAAGTCCTTCATCTACGGGCATTAGATCGTCTTCATGCTCCATACTTAGCACGTAATCATATTTCACCATTCTTAGTGCACTAAGAATCCTTTTCCAAGTCATCGTATCCTGACCGTAACCTACCGTTCTAAATCTCCAGTAACGGTGTAAAATATCTGAATACGGTTTAGCATCTAATGTGCCATTGATTGAACTATTGACAGGATCAATTTCAGAGTCTTTCGCGTGAAAGTGATATATTGCATCTCCCAACTCTCTTATGACGGCTGGAACATCTATCCCTTGCCAGAAAAGATGGCTTGGGTCCAAGTTCGCACCAATAGGCTTGCCGACGCTGCGTCTCAGCTTAAGCAACGTTTCCGGATTATAACAAACGAAGCCTGGATGCATTTCGATACCAATTTTTTCTATCCCGTGTTTTTGAATGAAATCTAACTCATCTTTCCAGAAGGGAATGACCTTTTTTTCCCACTGCCACTCAAGCATTTCTTGGTATTCTGGTGGCCAAGCACACGTGATCCAGTTGGGACCTTTTGCTTCGTCTTGGTCGCCTGGGCATCCTGAGAAGGTACATATTGTATCAATATCCAGACGCTCTGCAAGAAGAACGGTGTTATGTTGTACTTCGATATGCTCCTTGGCTACTGTTTTATTGGGATGAAGAAAGTTTCCGTGACAATCGAGCGCGCTAATAAATAGTCCTCGGTCTTCCACAGCTTTCTTGAAGCTTTTTAGTTTTTCATTATTCTTTAGGAGCACTCGGGGATCACAAAAGTCCGTCCCTGGATAATTGCCTCCAGAGATCTCTACTGCCTCAAATCCCATGTTAGCAATCTTGTCCAATGCTTGTTCAAACGGCATTCCTCTGTAACTAATAGCGAAACCATGTGCCAAAGCCATGCCGATCTTCATGAAATCCACCGCCAGAAATTGTTTAAGGGAGAAACTGTGAAAGGTGTCTCAGTCCTATCGTGAGGCCTTCCTTATTGAGTTCTTCTGTTCCGTACCATATGGGATCTTCATGTTCTATTATGAGAGGTGAATTGTATCCGCGGAGTAGAAGTTCCGATATTAGACGCTTGAAATCGATCTCTCCGAGTCCCGGTATCCTGTATCTCCACCATTGTTTGCTTGGATCCTTCCATTTGATTTGGCGATGTCCAATTCCACTTTTGCCCGTGAACAAGACGTCAACCCATTCACTATCAAGTATCCCTACTTGACCGAGAAGTCTTCTGTCTATTTCGCAATCTTTTGCGTGAACTATGTATATTCGATCCATAAAATCTCTGACGGCTTGTAAATAGTCTATTTGTAACCACAAAAGGTGTGAAGGATCAAAACAGAGGCCTAGTGTAGGACCAAACATCTTGAACATTTCCTTCCATATTTTTGGCGAATACGCCATATTTTCTCCACCATACAGCGCAAATCCCATAGGGCAGTTTTCTATTGCTATCTTAACGTTATGATCCTTCGCATAATCTACTATAGGTCCGAATTCTTGCTGGAAGAATCCTAGGTTTTCTTCCATTCCCAAATTGGGATTTTTGCCTGCGAATGTTGTTATGGTTGGAACGCTGAGTTCTGAGCAAGCTTCTATCATTCTTCTTAGGCGTATATGATGTTCTTTTCGCTTTTCTTCATCTGGGTCGAGATTATTCGGTGAGTAACTCAGATCTGAGATCGAGATGTCGTGTTTTTGTACTAAGTCCATGATTTGTCGAATCTTATCCTTGTCTAGCTTACATGGATCCACATGCTTTGAATCAGGGTAGCTATCTATCTCCAAGGCCCTAAACCCTGTCTTAGCAGTCCACTCAACTACTTCTTTGAAGCTTAAATTCGCAAGACACACAGTGAAAAAACCTATTCTCATCTACATTACCAGAATCAAGTTTTTACGTTTCACAACTTAAGTTTTTCTGTTAGAACGGGTGAAATTTGCAGCACGTAATAACAGTGAGATCTCTATATACTAGTGGCGACGGTACCGCCATCCCAGATTGCGTGATGTATCTTGCGCGGTTTATTGCAGTCTCCAACTGAATAGATCTCTCTTACATGCGCTGAGTTTTTGTTATTTAACCATTCAAAGATTTCTTTTTCGGATCTTAGACCTACTGCAAGTGCCACTGTATCACTCTTGATCAGGTTGCTTTTCGAATCGCTATTTGTTGTGATTACTCCATCCTCTGTTACTTCTTGGAGACGTGTATTAGTCAATATCCTCGCATGATTCTCGGCGAGCATTTCTAGGAGCATGCTCCTGTTTGCATCATGCATTCCTGTGGCTACGTCTGGCAGCATCTCTATTATCGTGACACTTCTACCCTGCTGTGCAAGCCAAAGTGCTGTCTCACAGCCTTCCAGTCCTCCTCCTACGATGATAACTTGGTCGCCAGCTGTCTTTCTTCCTAGAAGAAGGTCTGAGCAAGTGCAGACATTTGGGTTCTTTATTCCAGGTATCTTGGGAATTATAGGTGTCGAACCAGTTGCAATGATTACGACGTCTGGCTTTTCTTTCTCTAGTAATTCAGGTGTGACTTTAGTCTTTAAATGAACCTCTACTTTGGCCTTAGGAAGTTGGATTTCGTACCATTTCAGTAGCCTTCCGATATCTTTCTTGAAGTCTGGTACTGATCCTTCAATTAGGTGGCCGCCTAGTCTATCGGTTTCCTCGTATAGAGTCACCTTGTGCCCTCTCATTGCCGACACTCTTGCAGCTTCCATTCCTGCTACTCCTCCGCCAACTACTAGAATATTCTTCAGTTTTGATGGTTGGTTGAAGGCAGAGAGACGTTCTCTCCCGCATTGTAGGTTGACTGAACAGCTCAATGGTCTACCTCCAGAATTTGATATGTTAAGGCATCCTTCTTGGCATCCTATACACGGGCGAATATCATCTATTTGTCCCTGCAACACTTTCTCAGGCCAGTAGGGATCTGCTAACAACCCCCTTCCTATTGCAATCATATCTGCCTTCTCGTCTTCTAAGACTCTTTCAGCCATTTCAGGCATATCGAGTCTGTTCACTGCTATAACCGGAATTGTTGCAACATTCTTGATTTCAGCACTCAGGTCTATTGTACAACCGTGAGGTTGATACATGGGAGGGTGAGCCCAGTACATACTTTCATAACAACCTGAATCAACATGCAAGGCTCCTACGCCTGCCGTTTCCAGTATTCTGGCCATTTCAACTGCTTCTGGGATGTCTCGACCAGCTTCAGCATACCCTTCGCGTTTGAGAGAGGAAACGGCTGAATTCTTCAAGAAATGTTTAGCTCCATATCTGTAAATTATGGGGAAATCTGTTCCAACTGAATCCTTGATTGTTTGGATTATTTCTAGTGGAAATCTCATTCTTGCTTTTAAGGAACCCCCATATCTGTCGGTTCTTCTGTTCCACAGACCTGTGGTGAATTGATCAATAAGATATCCCTCATGGCCATGCACTTCGATACCATCAATTTCTGCAGTTGCCACCAACTTGGCTGCAGAGCCAAAGGCCTTGACTATTTTTTCAATTTCTTCAGTTGCCAAAGGTCGGGTTGTTACACTCGGTCTAAAGAAGCATGGGGTCATAGAGGCGGAGGCCGGTTTAAAACCAGCATCGATTGCCTCGCCATCTGCAACTCGGCCAGCACCAGCTGAGAGTTGTATGAAGATCTTCGCACCGTAAGAATGTACAGAATCGGCCAGTTCAGCAAAGGCTGGCAGAGTCTTTGGGGTGAATATCGGCCAAGCTGGCACTCCTCGCTTGAAATATCGCTCTACTTCATTCTCTACCTTGAAGACGCCTGTTATTATGAGGCCGACTCCACCTTTCGCTCTTTCAACGTAGTAATCTATGCAACGCTGTGTTAGTCCACCCTCATAATCACAAAGATTCAACAAGTTCATAGGCGCCATTGCTATTCGATTTTTCAAGGAAACCTTTCCAATTTTTATCGGTTCAAACAGCTTCTTGAATTCCATGTCGATGACACCCTTCCTTCAAATTTCAGAATCTCTCGTTGAAATGTTTGCCTTTTATTACGGTTCTTACAATTCTCATCCTTTTAAGAATTCCCTATCATCGGATAAGACTCGTCTTCTTTCCTACTTTTCGCGCGCGCAAGCAGACTATTGGAATCTTTTTCAAGCATTTGTCTATTCATAAAATGTCGCGCACCTTTCCTCAAACTTATTATTGCAGAGATCTGTTAAGAATCTTCAATTCCAACAATTTCGTTTATACTCTCAGGTGCAGAGCAGCTTTTGGGCGGTAAGGGCGTAAATAGTTGCGGCATCTGCGACCTCTCTTGTCATGACATATTCATCGACTGTATGTGCTTGTTTTATGTCTCCGGGTCCAATTACACACGTCGGTGCGCCGAAACCTTTAGCAAAGATAGGCGCGTCGGTTGCATATGGGACGCCTATTATTGGTGGTTTGGAGCCTTTCAGTTTCTCGAAAATCTGTGCTAAGCTCTTTACGATTGGCTCGTTTGGTGAAGTGTCCAAAGGTTCTCCGTCTAGAGATATGCTTGTTGATGCTTTGATATTTGGGTCTTTGCTCGAAAGATCTGCGATTATCTTCCGCAGATCCTTCATTGCATCTCCAGTATTGTACTCAGGAATAGTTCTCACTTTAACTTTCAAAACACACTGATCTGGTATCACACTCCATTCCCTGCCTCCCACGATCATGGAGGTGTTCATCTTGGGCGAACCCAACAGGTCGTTGCTCTTCTTGCTGGCAGTTTCTTTCATCTCATCCAATTTGACGATTATCTTTGCCATTTTTTCTATTGCATCTATTCCTTTCTCAGGCACAGAGCTGTGTGCCGCTTTTCCCTTTGTCTCGATCACGATGTTGATATACCCTTTGTGTTTTATCGCTAACTGCAGACTTGTAGGTTCACCTACGATAACGGCTCCGAGAGGTTTCGAGAAGTGAAATCCGACCAGTTTATGTGCTCCTACATTGTCAAATTCCTCTCCGACCACAGTTGAAATGATCAGGTCACCTTTAAGCGACATGCCGGATTCTTTCAGAGCCTTCAACGTGACCATCATCGCTGCTATGGCGGCTTTCATGTCGCAGGAACCTCTTCCGTAAAGCTTGCCATTCTCGACAATCGGCTTTAGGGGATCTATAGTCATGTTGCGAACGCCAACTGTGTCGGCGTGTCCGTTGAACATAAGACCTTTTCTTTCGCCTGAACCTTTCAAAATTCCAATGACATTGAATCTACCGTCTTTCACTTCTTGAGAGTGAACCTCGAGCCCAATCTTCTTCAGGTATTCAGCAATGAAATTCGAAACCTCGATTTCTCCTTCTCCACTTTCGATATCTGGGTTTACACTCTTGATTGACACCAATTTCTTCAGAACAGAAATTGTTTCATTGTTGTCAATTCTCAATGACTTTTCCATTGCTACCACCCTTAAACTGTTCGCGACTCCATGTTCGCGACTCACGATTAAGACTTTTCTCTCGTGCGCGACCAATGTGGATCGCGCAATTGATAAATACGGTTCCTGCTAAATATTGTTCTTGGGTGTTGCAATGAAGCAGAAGCTTATCGCAGGCATTGTCGGGGCGGGGACAATTTCTGACTATCATATTAGAGGTTACATAGGTGCAAAAGTCAGTGTTGAAGCCATTGCGGACATCGACTCCAAGAGGGCCAGGGCACAGGCCCAGAAGTACAAGATCAAAAGAACATTCGGGGATTATAAAGAGATGCTAGAACAATGTCCTCATATCGATCTTGTTAGCATCTGTGTGCCAAACAAATATCATGCCGAAACGGCAATTTACTGTCTGAATTCAGGTAAGAACGTCTTTTGCGAGAAACCTCCATCGGTTAATGCCAAAGAAGCCGAAGAAATGAAAAAAGCGGCAGAGAAGAACAAAAAAATCTTAATGTTCGATTTCAACAATCGCGCCAGACCTGAAATTCAAGCATTGATGAGCTATATAAGAGCAGGCGAAATCGGAACGATAAACTCGGCCCAAGCCTTATGGATTAGAAGATGCGGAATCCCTGGTTTCGGAGGATGGTTTACTCGTAAGTCACTTTCTGGAGGAGGTTCCGCTATCGACTTAATTCATTCAATGGATCTTGCATTGTACTTCATGGGGTTTCCCGAGCCTGAATGGGTTTTAGCTCAAACATTTCGAGATTTCAGTGAAAATCCTGCATTCAAAGGTCCTTGGGGAATTCCTGACGCTAAAGACCCAGTAGTAGATGTTGAGACTTCATCTCATGCTTTCATATCCTTCAGAACAGGACAGGTGCTCTTCTCCAGAAGTAGTTGGGCTGAAATGAACAAACGAGAAGAAGTTTCTGTAACATTTCAAGGAACACGCGGCGGAGGAATGATAAAACGACTTTTTGCAAGAGATGGAATCGACGAAACAGCTGTTGACACATGTGAACTATACACCATGGAAAATGGATACCCGGTGAACAGAAGGATTATCGTTGAACCGGACAAAAAAATGGGAAGGGAGAAGTCAGTGAGAAATTTCGTAGATACTGTCTTAGGAAGAGAGGAACCTTTGTCGAATCCGGAGCAGGCAGTGGCTTTGATGAGAATAATTGATGCAATTTATGATTCGTCGAAAAGTAGAAAACCTGAAAACGTAAAGTAATAGGAAATCCTGCCTACTTCATCGTCTTGCCCCCGAGAATCTGTTTCGTTCTGAGCAGTTAGGCTCTTCGATTTGTCACCACCAGACTTTTTCCAACGGATTCCTAATTATCAATGGCCTGAGGAAACTGATACATTTTTCACATCCATCCTCTCGACTCATGACAGGGTCTTCGTGTTCATAGCTAAGAACATGATTGTATCCGACTTCCAATAAAGCAGTGATCACTCGTTTCCATTCGACATCTCCCCATCCAACCACGCGAAATCTAAAACCTCGTCCGGGTCTGCGCCAAGCGCCTGTCGGCATCGCTCCTGAAACAGCCAGATTTTCTCGAACGAGCTCGGCATCTTTTGCGTGGCAATGGTAGATTCTTTCTCCAAATTTCTTAATGAATATCACAGGATCAATGCCTTGCCAGACAAAATGGCTAGGGTCGAAATTGAATCCGAACTCCTTCTTTCCATTGATTGCTTTGACAGCCTGTTCTGCTGTCTCTATGTTATAAGCTTGTTCTTGTGGGTGAACCTCATGCGCAAAATTAACACTATGTGAGGCGAAAACGTCAAGAATTTCTCCCCAACGTTGGGCAAACAATTCGAACCCTTGCTCAAAGATTCTCTCATTAGCAGGCGGAAAAATATACCAAGACCCCCAATTCGGGGCGCCGATAAATCCGTTCACAACTGGTACATCCAGAGCAGCAGCTGCTTCAGCAGTCTTCTTCATTCGTTTTGTGCCATACCTCACTTTCTCCTCAGCAGAACCCTTAAACCATTCATCAGTAGAAGCATCGTGAGGACCAAGAACAAGTTGGCCCTCAAGATGATTGCTTAGTCCTGAAATAGACAATCCATATTTCTCCATCGTCTTCTTATATGCCGTCGCACCGCCGCTCAAGATCTTGTCAATGTCTATGTGATGGCTGCCCTTCCAGGCAGCAATTTCGACTGATTCGTAACCGAGCTTGGAAACATAAGCCAAAACCTTTTCTAAGTCCAGATCATCGAAAAGAACAGTCATTACTCCAATTTTCATTTTTCTTTCGCCGCCGTAGTGTTTTTTTGCGCTAGATATATAACTAATGCGGTGTGCAATGTTAATTCCTCAGTCGGGCGCACCCCAATTTTAGGTTTGAGTTCAGTTTTCATGCCGATTTGATCTGAGTAGCGCATATGTGTGCTCTGACCAGAATGGCAAACAAGATAAGAGAAGCTCGGGAAGTCGCAACAACAGGGCGCGCGCGCTCTTCAAGTCTGCGCAAGTGTTTTAACTTGATGAACACAATGCTCAGTTTGTTATTGCACAGTGAGGATGAGCACGAGTTGAATTACAGGGCGATTCTGGTTATTGCGGATGGCATGGCTGACAGACCATTAAAGGAGCTCGGGTTGAAGACACCACTGGAAGCTGCTGTCAAGCCAAACTTGGATAGAATAGCAGAGAACGGAGTTTGCGGTATAATGGATCCGATCGCACCCGGGATTCCTCCGGGAAGTGATACTGCTACTCTTGCCATGCTTGGCTACGATCCGTGGAAAATATATTCTGGCAGAGGCGCTCTGGAGGCCGAGGGTTCAGGCGTTAAGGTCTTGTCCGGTGATGTCGCGTTCAGGTGCAACTTCGCGACAGTGAATGACGATTTGCTTGTCCTGGACCGGCGCGCTGGC
>Ga0315279_10001244_pt1 | contig 43181 bp, 50 predicted proteins | sample YL17G06_20_MG_FD_203694 | JGI IMG/M metagenome (GOLD analysis project Ga0315279, IMG submission 203694) | Sediment microbial communities from Yellowstone Lake, YNP, Wyoming, USA - YL17G06_20 | ecosystem: Environmental > Aquatic > Freshwater > Lake > Sediment | place: USA: Wyoming | collected...
CTTCGCCCTGATACTGGGCAAGCCGGTCCTGACCATGTTCCAGCGCTTCAAGCGTCGGACCAAGATATCCTATGATGCACCGGGTCATAATCTGAAAGAAGCGGTACCTTGATAGCGGAAGGCATGACCAGACGACCTCTTGCCGGCGGCCGATCGCTTGGAGTTTTGGCAATCAGCAAAGCTAAATCCTTTTTGATGGGTAGAGCGGCGCATGAAGCTCGGAATGGTGCTCTACTCCAACGATCCGGAGACGGTCTTCAACGCGTTCAGGTTCGGGGCCTTCGCCCTGCAGCATGGCGATTCGGTGGATGCGTTCCTCCTCGGCAAGGGCGTGGAGTGCGACGCCCTGGACGAAGGTGAATTCGAAGTCGCCGAGCAGATACAGAGGTTCCTGGAGCTTGGCGGGAAGACCTATGGCTGCACCACCTGTCTGAAGATCAGGAAGAAGGAAGGGACGGAAGCCTGTCCGCTGGCCACCATGGCGGACATGTACCGCTTGGTCGCGCAAAGCGACAAAGTGCTCACCTTTTGAGCGTCTGAGAGCCCTGGAAAAAGGATCTAAAGGGTTTCAAAGTCCTCGACCGCGGTCCTATCCTTTGCGATGCCTTCGCCCTGGGTTGCTTCGACCATCCAGCCAAGATCGGCGTCGACGAGCCGACCAAGCGCGCAGGCCTTTCCCGTTCCACCTATTCGGAGCATCTGCGCAAGGCGGAGAGCAAGGTGATGGGCAACGTGTACCCCGTGATCAGGCTGGCCTGCCGCGGCGATCAGAGCTGCAGTTGCACCAACAACACGGAAGAGAGATGAGCGATGCTCACCTCTTCTTGCTCGGGTCGGCGATCTCCAGCCTTCCGTCGCGTATCCATTTCTTGATCTTCAGGGTGGCCATGTCATCCATCACGATCTCGAAGTCCAGGCCGAATTTCTCCCTGACCTGCGCTATGAGGTAGCTGATCTGCAGGCCCTTGTTCCCGCCTTCCATCAACACTCGGTCGTTCTCATTGTCAAGTATTATAAGGAGCGACCTTTCCCCGAGGTCCCTGACGGTACCACTGTACTCTATCTTCTCCGCCATGAAGGTGGCCATTGCAACCCCGAGCAGCCGCTTCGGGGTGCTGCCCGACTCGATCTCGATCACCAGCGACCTGCCCTCTTTCTCGACGATCAGATCGGGCCGGAAGAGATGCACCCGTGCGGCCACCGCCTCGCCATACGGATTCTCCTTCCCCACCACTGAAAAGAGGTCGATGTCCCCTTCGCTTCCTGGGGACGAAATGACCTCGTAATCCTTATAGGCGCCCTTCTGGAGCACCTCGACGACTCGTTCCCGGATCTCCTCATGCCTGCCCTCATCGGAAATCATGGTATCTGCGCATCAGAACAGCAGCTCGTCCGTTATCAATTCTTTCTCCATTTATTGCACGGCAATCGTCTGCTCAATGGCACTCAATTCCTGTGTCTATTCCAAGTATCACAATTTGCACAGGTTGCCGCAGGCCCGCTCCAGCACATCGTCCTTCTTGGCGAAGCAGAAACGTACGTAGTTCTCGCCCGCCTCATCGTGATAGAAGGCGCTGCCGGGTACGCTCGCGATGCCGGTGCGTTTGAGGATCTGCATGGCCCTCTCCTTGCTTGTCTTGCCAGGCAAGCTTTTTACATTGGCCAGCACGTAATAGGCGCCCTGCGGCACATAGGGCTCCAGGCCGATGTCCTGCAGCGTGTCGCAGATCTGCTTCCGCTTTTGCTCGTAGGTCCTGCACAACGACCGGTAATAGGAGTCCGGCAGCTCGGCCACGCCCTTCGCCACCCCCACCTGCAGGGGTGAGGGAGCGCAGACGTAGATCAGGTCGTTGATGTAGCCGATCATGCGGGCCCACTCCTCCTCCGCCACGCAGTAGCCGATGCGCCATCCGGTGATGCTGAAGGTCTTGGAATAGCCGGAGATGGTGATGGTGCGGTCCTTGATCTTGTCCAAGGCCCCGGGGCTGAGGTGCCCTTTTCCCTCGTAAACGAAGTACTCGTAGATCTCGTCGGTGAAGATGAAGATGTCATGCTCGGCGGCGAAGTCGGCCAGATCGTGGATCTCCGCTTCGGAGAAAACCTTCCCCGAGGGGTTGGCGGGGGTGTTGATGACGATGCCCTTTGTCCTCTCCGTCACCACCGGCTCCAGCATCTCGCTGGTGAACCTCCATTCCGGGGGTTCCAAGCGCACATAGGTCGGCACCGCTCCCACCGCCAGGAGCGTGTTCACGTGATAGCCATAGTAGGGCTCGAGGACGATGACCTCGTCGCCGGGGTTCAGGAGCGCCATGCAGGCGCAATAGAATGCCCCCGTTGCTCCTGCGGAGACGATGATGTTCTTCTCCGCGTCCGCCTGGATGCGGTTGAAGGCGCGTACCTTCCGGGCCAGGGCGTTCCTGATGATAGGAAGGCCGTCGTAGCGGGTGTACTGGTTGAAGCCCTCCTTCATGCCCTGGTGCGCTCCGCGGATGACCTCCTCCGGCACATCCAGGTCGCACACCCCCTGGGCCAGGTTGATGCCCTGCACCTTGTTGCACTCGAGCGTCATGTTCCGGATCTCGGACTGGATGATGAGCTGCGAGCGATCGCTGACCTTGAGGTTCATCCTTGGACCACTGGCCCGGACATCGCATGGCTCGGTATTAAACTGCTCTACCAAGCGAAGCTTTGTTTGGTAATAGCTGCATTCTCATTCCCGAGGTATCCCCATGGTCATCGAGATAAAGTGGCTCGGGCACGCGTGGTTCCAGGTGAAGGCCTCCGGCAAGAACATGCATTTCGATCCGGCTCCCAACAAGCACTACGATCCCGACCTGAGCGAGAAGGCGGACCTGATCTTCATCTCCCACGGGCACATGGACCATTGGCACCATGACACCATAAGAACGCTGCAGGGGCCGACGACCATGGTCCTAGCCCCGAAAAAAGTGGCCGGCAAGCTGGGCCCGGAGACTAACATGGTGGCGGAGGGGGACCGACTGGACTTCGTCAACGGCGAGATCAGGGTGGTGCCGGCGTACAACATCCGCAAGCTGTTCCACCGCCGCGGCATGGGCGTGGGGTACCTGGTGACGGTGGAGGGCAAGACCATCTACCACGCCGGGGACACGGACTTCATTCCCGAGATGTCCACCTTCGGCAAGGTGGATGTTGCTCTTTTACCCATGGGCGGGACGTACACGATGGACGTGGGGGAGGCGGCGCAGGCGGCTCGGACCATAAGGCCGGGCATGGTGGTGCCGATGCACAACCTCAGGACCGAGCCGCAGGAGCTGGCCAAGTTGCTCGCCAACGAGCCGCAGATCAAGGTGGCGGCCATGAAGCCCGGCGATGTGCTCAGGCTCGATTGATCCCGACCAAAGCTTTCGCTCTCGATCAAGGAATGGAAGGGAAGGGGTTTGAGCGGTTCAGCTCACTCGGTTTTCCAGGTCGACACCATTACGCCGATGATGAAGAAGGCCACTGCCAGCACCGCCACGATCAGCAGGTTGAGGGTTGCTCCGGCAACATTGCCGTAGATCATCGAGTCCCTCAGCGCCTGGTTGACATAGGTCAGCGGCAGCACCTGCGAGATGGCGCGCAGGAACGATGGCATCGATTCCAGCGGGAAGAAGCTACCGGCCAGGAACATCATCGGGAAGGTGATGGCCCCGGCCGCCGCCGCGGCCGTCTCCTCGCTCTTGATGAAACGAGCGATGATCATGCCGATGGACGAGAACATGGCGCTGGCCAGGATGATGGTGAGCACCGCCATGGCGTCCAGGGTCAGGGCCATCTGGTAGAGGCCCAGACCGACCAGCATGATCACGGCCACCGAGATGAACACGACCACCAGCTGCCACAATATCTGGGTGGTCAGCCATTCGTACCTGGTGAGCGGTGTGGTCGCCAGCTTCTTGAAGATGCCGTTCTCCCGGTAGCGGGTCATCATGCCCACGCTCCAGTTGACCGTGGTGGTCATGACCGTCAGGCCGATGACCCCTGGCAGGAAGAAGTCGATATACTTGAAGCCGGAGATGTCCTTGGTGGCGGAGTCGATCACTGGCTTGCCGCCGGCGATGCCCAGGTTGGTGTAGTCGATCACTCCGGCCACGATGCCTCTGACCACGGTAGCGGACCCTGAGGTCGGGTCGGAGCGGATCTCGATGGTGGCCGCGTTCTTCGACGCGTTGGGCAGGAACGCGTCAGAGTAGTTCGCGGGAATGATCACGAAGATGTACGCCGAGTGGTCCTTGATGTACTGGCCCGCGTCGATGGCGTCGTTCACCATTATGATGCCGCTGCCATTGGCCTGGCCGGGCAGATCGAACATCCCGGTCTGGTTCAGCGATTGGACGAAGGCCTCCGAGGGTCCGGAGTGAGAATGGTCCTGCACGTACACCGTGAAGCCGGACGATTGTCCGCCGGTGAACAAGGCCCCGAATATCAAGATCAGCAGCACCGGGAAGGCCACGGTCCAGAAGATGTTGCTGGGCGAGCGGTAGAACAGCTTCACCGACGCTCTGAAGTTCGCCACTATCCTATTTGCCATTGGCAGCCTCACCTCCATCACGCAGCTTCTTGCCGGTGAGCTTGAGGAACACGTCCTCGAGGGTCGGGCGCTTCACCTCGACGGAATCGTAGTTGCCCCCGGCCCGGTCCAGGGTGTAGATGATCTCCGAGAGCGCGGAGCGGTTCTCCAGCCTGATGACGACGTTGCCGTTCGCCTGGCTCGAGGAAGGCCATTGGCCCTTCAGGAGCTGGCACGCGTCCGCGGAACACCCGTGGATAACGCACACGCTGCCCTCCCCGTGCTGGTCCACGATCTCGCGGGGCGTGCCCATGGCGATGAACTTCCCATGGTCTATGATGCCCACGCGGTCGGAGAGCACCTCGGCCTCCTCCATGTAGTGGGTGGTGAGGATGACGGTCTTGTTCGCCTTCTTCAGGCTACGTATTACCTCCCAGACGTCCCTGCGGGCGCCCGGGTCCAGGCCGGTCGTCGGCTCGTCCAGGAAAATGATGTCCGGGTCGTTGACCATGGCGATGGCCACTCCCACGCGCTGCTTCAGCCCTCCGGACAGGTTCTTGAAGTACTCGTCGGTCTTATCGGTCAGATCGACCGCCTTGATAAGGTCCGCGGAGGCCAGCTGCTTGTCGTACATGTCCCCGAAGAACTCGATGTTCTCCTTCACGGTGAGCAGGTCGAAGGAGTTGAAGTCCTGGGGCAGCACGCCGATGCGCTTCTTGATCCCGCGTATGTCCTTGCTGATGTCGAGCCCCAGTACCCTGACCTCCCCGTCGGTCTTGGTCCTCAGGCACTCCAGGATCTCCACCGTGGTGGTCTTGCCGGCACCGTTGGGGCCGAGCATGGAGAAAACCTCCCCAGCCTGCACCTCGAAATCGATGTGGTCCACGGCCCGGAACTTGCCGTAATCCTTGGTCAGGCCTTTCACTGCAATGACCGTCTCAGTCATGAACGTCAACCTTGAAGGCGCACCTCAATTGGCCTATATATAGCCAACTCTCCGACGGAGAGGGTCCCTGTTCTCAGGTGATTCTCGTCGAAAATGCCGGCCTTGCCCGCCCGTTCCGGAAATGTCACCGTATGGACCTAACGGGCTCAGGGAAAGGCATAGAGGACCAGCACCACAGCCACCAGGAAAAGCATCACGCTCGCCAGGTCCAGCTTCGTCTGTCTGCCTCTTTGCTCCTTGGAGCCAGGTTCCTTCAGGACCCATAGGGTCGTAGCCGCGATGGGAATCATGGAAGCAAGGCCGATCAGGATCGCGCGGCCATTGTCGCCCAGGGCGGTGCCATACAGAACGAGCGTCAGCGTCGCCGCCCCGGCCATCGAGGCGCCCAGGGCCATGAACCCTCCTGCTCTCTTCCCGAAGCGCGTCAGCAGGTTGCGCTTGCCGGCCAAGATGTCGCTCTCGATGTCTGGCAAGTGCACGCTCAGGATGAAGAACAGGCCGTAGCAGGCCAGGGGGACGGTGAGGGCCAGGAACGGCAGCTCGATCGTCCGCCTCATCATGTAGTACCCGAGGCCGGGGATCAGCAAGCCCACCGCCAGCACGTTGGCCGCCTCGCTCAATCCTCGATAGGCCAGCTTGAGCGGGGGAGCGGAGTAGTACCAGCCGAGGAGCGAGCCGCAGAGCACCAGGACGAGGTACGCCAGCGGGAGAGCGAACCACACCGCTACCAGCGCCCCGCTCAGCCACGATGCGACCAGCAGCCCGATGGCGATGTTCCGGGCCAAAGGAGCAAGCTCGGGATGCGACACCAGCACCCCGCTCCCTCCGGAGAAGCCCTGGCTCTGGCCCGACCGATCGGCCTCCCGGTCGAAGTAATCGTTGCTGAAGGAGACGGAGAGGTGCGCGAAGCCCAATGGCAGGTATCCGAGGAGCAGCACATCGAGCTGGTAACTGGCGCCGTAGGCATGCGCCACCTCCGCTCCCAGGAAGTAGAGGAGCAGGCCAGGGATGAGGAAGTACCCTCTGGACAATTTCAGTATCAAAGGTAGAGTGCCGACCGGGGTCCCTCCTGCCGTGCTCCATACCATGGCAGTCGGACCATATTTCTAAGTTGCCGCGCCTCGCAGGCGTTGCGCAAGCATTTTACGGCGGCGACATGCATCTCCATGGCCGAGGAAAAGGATGAGGCTGACGCAGCGTGACAAGGAGCGCTATCTCAGGCAGATCGTCATCGATGGCTTCGGGGAGAGGGGGCAGGAGAAGCTCAAGGAGGCCACCGTGGCGGTCCTCGGCCAAGGGGGATTGGGCTCGCCGGCCACCATCTATCTGGCCGTCGCCGGGGTGGGCAGGATCATGATCGTGGACGAGCAGCGCGTCGAATTATCCAACCTGAACCGCCAGATCCTGCACTGGGAGCAGGATGCCCATTCGGGCAAGTACAAGACCGAGTCCGCGAAATGGAAGCTCCAGGAGCTCAACTCCGAGGTCGAGGTGATCGAAAAGATCGGGAGGGTCACGGACGACAACATCGACTCCATGCTGGCCGGTGCGGACATAGCGCTGGACTGCACGGACAACTTCGAGACCCGCTACGCCCTGAACCGGTTCAGCGTGCGGACCAAGACCCCGTTCGTGCACGCCGCCGTCGATTCGCTGCGAGGCCAGATGACGACCATAATTCCCGGAAAGGGTCCCTGCCTGGAGTGCCTTTTCCCCCGCAAGCCGCGGCACGCGGCCCCCATCCCGGTCCTTGGCGCGACCTCCGGAGCGTTCGGGGCCATGCAGGCGGCGGAGGCGGTGAAGCTGATCACGGGGGTGGGGGAGACGCTGGCCGGCAAACTGCTGGTGGGCGACATGGCCAGCAATAGCTGGGAGGTCATCGAGGTAGCGAGAAGGGAGGACTGCCCCTGCTGCCGCTGATCAAGGGCTCTCGAACAGCCGCTTGGCAGCGATGAACAGCTCGCTGGACATGAGCTCCCCGATGAGCTTGTGGTCATCGTCCACCACCGGCAGGTCGTTCACGTGGAACTCGATCATGCTCTTGAGCGCCTCGGTGAGGGGCGTCTCCCTCTTCACCGGCCGCACCTTCAGTATCATGATGTCCTCCACGTCCTCCTTCAGCGTGTCCTTGAGGAAGTGCACGAAGGCCATGGAGGAGTTCTCCTTCACGCCCACGCGGTAGCCGATGAGCCTGAGGATCATTTCCGTATTCACGACGCCTATCAGGTTGCCCTCCACGTCGATGACGTACACCTTTCTGGACGTGGGGTTCATGAGCATCTGGTCGATGACGTCCATGATCTTGGCGCTCCTCTGCACCTTGGAGGGCTCCTTGACGATGAGGTCGTAGACATCCCTGACCTTGGTATCGGCGAACGATCTCTTCCAGTCCATCATGAGGTCCGAATTCTCGCTCGCCTTACTTAATTGAAGCGGTTCATCGCGTTCCTCTCAGGAGACTTGGTCTATCTCGCGTACCATGTCCTGAGCTGAAAGGATCATTCCAGGAAAATGCTCAGCAGCAGGACGTAGGCAATCGATCCCAGAAAGGCCGCGCCCAGGCAAGCGTCGCCCTCCGTCCTCATTTCACCCTCCGGCCCCCTCTTCCACGATAGCCAGAATACCACCCCTGCCACCGGGACCAGGAATGACAGAACGTAGATGGCCAGGCGGTGTCCGAGGCTCTCCGGTCCCCTCTTCTTCAAGGGCGCGCTCTGCAGGTGACCGCAGTAGGGGCAATAGGGGAAGCCGCTGTCGATCGTCCGCGCGCACCTCGGGCACTTCCCTTCCTGGGAAGGATGGAACGAGGTCTCTGGGATCTTCATGACCCTCAGCTTTCTTCCGCAATACGGGCAGAACTCGAATTCGCTCAGCACCGGCATTGAGCAGTGCGGGCAGACCTCGGGCCCTCCTTCCTCTGTCTCTTCCTCCATATGATTGATGAATTAATGGTCCGGGTTTATGAATCAATCTGCGATCCGATGGAGGTTTGGAGGCCACCCCCAGCGTCAGCTGACGCTCGCCCGGATGGTGATCGCGGGAGTAGCCATACTTCGCCAGCTTGGCCATGTCGCCGTAATAGACGATGGACGTCCAATCTAGCAGGACGTCCGTCTTAGGGCCACCAAGGAGCTTCAGGACAGCGTCCTGAAGCGCGTAGATTCTCTTCTCCCGGTTCTGGCCGACCATTTCCACCGCACGGTATAGGGTCTTCGGATTGAACGGCCCGATCTCGTAATGCTCTCGGATCTCCAGCCGGTTCATCCATTCGCTGGCCTGTAAGATGCTGAAGTTATCGCCTGGCTGGTCGACCAGCATCCCACGCAGCAGGGCATCGAGCACGATGCCCTTGCTCTTCAGCTGGCCTATGATGTCGTTCAAACCCAATCGCTCGTGCCAATCGTCGACCATCAGCATCGTGCCGATGGAAAACGATTTATTGTCATTCGGCGTAGGCTGAGTCGTCCTCAGCCTGGACTGTCTTGTCACAAATTCGGAATAGGTTGAGGACACACATTAATTCTGCCTAGCCTTCGACTTGAGGTGAAGGCCAGTAATTCGAGTAATCAAGAATCCGGTGCCTAAATGGTTCGATCAACTGTCAGGGTCAGGTTTTATTAATGTCGAACCATACTCTCTAAATCCAATGGAAATATCCCCGCCCGAGCTAAGTTATCTAGATGATAAGGTCGTCGTCAGTGCTCGTTTCACTTGCAGAGGCGAGGAGAACACGCTCTGGTTCAAGTTCGACAAGGAGTTCGCCGACTACGCCGTGCTGGAGAAGTCCGACGCCTTTCTTGTGTCATTACTGCCGCTGGCGATGCAGGTGCATGAAGACATCCGCCTGGATCATCCGGTTTCTGAAGAGATCTACTATAATGTCACCGAATACCTCATACCCCTGATCTCATTGGCCATGCCCGAGATGGGCCGGGTTAGGGTGGTCCACAACGGGTTTTCGGACATTGCTAGGATGGGGATGGATGGCGTAGTGGGGACTGGCTTTTCTTGCGGGATCGACTCCTTCTTCACCCTGGCCGAACATGCCCGCCCGGACATCCCTAGCAGTCACAGGATCACTCACTGCGTGTTCATGGACGTCGGTTCCCACGGGGTCCTTGGATCTGAGGCCGAGCAGTTGCGATTCAAGAGGAGGTTAGACATCACGAGAACATGCGCGACCGAGTTCGGCATGAAGTTCGTGGTGATCGAATCGAATCTCTCGCAGTTCATTCAGGATGCATACGTCAAGACCCACACCCTGAGGAATGCGGCGGCCGTGCTTGTCCTTGAGAAGCTGTTCCGCATCTACTACTATTCCTCCAGCGTTTCCTTCGAGAATCTCCACGTCAAGGACAAGGACATCGGGCACTCCGATCCCATGGTCCTTTCCTACCTGTCGACGAACCACTTGCGTTTCGTGTCCTCGGGCGTTCAATTCAATAGGACGGAGAAGACGGAGATCGTGAGCAGATTCGAGCCATCCTACCGCTACCTTAACGTTTGCACGATCACGGGGGACAACTGCTCGGTATGCGATAAATGCCTCAGGACAATGCTAATCCTCGACATGTGGGGTAAGCTCGAGCTGTACGCGGGCGTGTTCGACCTCGACAAATATCGCCGAGAGAAAAGGCGCTATATCTGCCATCTCTTGGCGACGAGGTCGAGGGACGTCTTCAGTAGGGAGAGATGTGACCTGATGAAGCGGGTCGGGTATAAACTCGGACCGGTCACAGGCTGTTACTACCTAGGCTATAAGACGCGCCATGAGCTCCGCGTTTACACCGATTCGCTCATGAAGGCCGTATTGAAGCGCAGGAGGGAGATCCTGAGCCGGATCAAGGTCACGAGGCTCTACGACGAAAGCAGCGCCGTCAAGAAGATCGTGAGCCTGATGGAGCACCCTTTTCCTTAGAATCGGGAAAGCCCTAAGCTTTACCCTAGCAGATTGCGGGGCGTTCGAGACCAGGGCGGTCTCGGGGCGGAAACGGGTTCGCGTCCAGGAGCGCGCGAATCGTTGGTTCCACATCGGTCAGCACAAGGTGGTCCTCGGCCTCCTCGATCGATTTCATCTTGGTGAGATCGAACGGCGGGACCGGTTCCCGGCCGACAGACTCGTAGTAGTCCATGAACTTGAAACTCCCACCCCCGCTGATCCGATCGGACAGGGAGAATTGGGCCGATGGAATTCCGAAGGCATCAGCCGTGATCAGGCCGTGCAGCGAGCTTGAGAGGATGCGCTTGCAGCGGCACAGCTCTCGAATGAACTCGGCCGGCTTCGACTGGACGTCGATCAGGTTAACGTCCTCATTCCGAACCAACAAGGGCGGAATCAAGCCTTTGTCCTTGAAATGGGGGACGACCCCATACTCGAATTCCCTAGAAAGCGTCGGATCGAACATGCGCCGCACCAGTAGCCCCGGGTCCCCGTAAACCTCCGGGCATTTCACTCCCTGGTCCAGCAGGTTCTGGCGGGTTAGGGGCCCCCTCACTGCCAGTACCTGCCTCGGCTCCGTGGCCATCCTCCCCTGGCTCGAGATGAAGCCGCTGCCCCAGATCACGGCGTTCTTGATGGCGACCCCGTCGAGAATGCTGCCTATCGTCAGATAGACAGGGCCTCGGTACCGGGGGAGATCTTCGATGTTTAGGACCGCGCAGCCAGAAATCCACCGCAGAACTAGGGGACTGAGGACATCACCGAAGTTCGGGGTGCCGTGCCACCAGTACCCGCAGATGTGGCGAGGGTGAGCAAGTAGCCGTCCATATTCCACTGCGACATTCCTCGATCTTCGCGCCGCCGCAGTGCTGAAGAACCTCATTGTTGACAATCACATAGACCAGTGCAGGCATCAAACTTCTCTTTTCGGAGAGCCCGTCGTGCACGGGATCTTTTCCACGTACGCCTGAACAGGTCTTTGACAGGGATTTTCTTAATTATTATCCAAATCAATCGCAAGAGGACATCATCAGAAAATGCATAGTAATTATTGAGGAAGTACTGTCAATCGCCTGCTCATCAGTGATGCAATCGCCTAAATGACTTGTCTCGAGCATCTTTATGCAAAAACGCATACCATAGCCCAGAGAGCAGGCCGAATATTTCGCCTAGCCTCAGCGCGACTCCAACTTGCGCCCCATAATAAAGAAAACGCATTCCATGGTGCTTTCTTGCGGGCCCAATTCCGAAGCGGATGAAATATACGGGTAATAGAATAAGCAGGAGCACAATCCCGATCCAGCTTGATGCAGCTATCGCTGACACCATCAGTGCAAGGTAAATGGCAAATAGAATGACAACGAGATATCCCCTTCTTGAATACAGCCCAGCCACCGTATCCCATTTTACATATGATATTTGGGTCTTGAAAAGTTCTCGGAAATTGAGCATCACCCGGTAGTGGACAATTGCATTTTTGACGAGCACGAATCTTGCCCCGACTTCCTTTGCCTTGAAGTCGAAATATGTGTCTTCAGCGGCATTCAGCCATTCGGGAAACTTGCCCGCCTTTCTCCACGCATCCCGGGTGAAGGCCACACTCCTTCCGGCTGGAATGAAGTCGTCACCCCATCTTTCGATGGGCACGTAAGTCAGGTCAACCATTGTAATCTCGAGGTCCGATTGTCCATAGAATATGTATGCCCCGGAAGCCACATCCGCCGTACCCGCTTCTAACGGCTCAATCAGCCTCTCCAACCACATTGCCTCAGGTAAATTGCCTGCATCGGTGCAAGCGATGATGTCGCAGGATGCGAGGGATACAGCGATGTTCCTGCCCTTCGAGATATTCGCTCCCTTCTCGACAAAGAACTTCAATTTAGGATCGCGCGAGGCGTATTCCCTGACGATCTCTGGCGTCCAATCGGTAGAACCTCCATCGATGATGATGACCTCATCGGGCTTTCTTGTCTGTTTGGATAATGCATCGATTAGGTCTCCAATTGTTGATTCTTCGTTCTTGACGGTGCAAATCAGAGAAATCTTGGAATCTGACAAGAATAATCAACCCAAAGATGAATCATTGTGAATCGATTGAACGACGATTGAGTGCAGCCTCTTCAACAACCAAGAAATGTTCCTTCCGGGCGACTGCATGGTCTTCACTCCTTCTTCATCTAGCAGCATGTCGCCCGGCTTCAGAGCCTGCCCGACGTTCCAATAGCTCGCTCCGGGCACGACCATCTCCGCGATGAGGAAGAAGTGGTTGATCTCGTCGAAGGTGTTTAGCGATCCCGCCCTTCGGTTAATGGCAACAGCCGCGCCAGCCTTGCGCCGGAACAAGCCGCCGTTAGCGCGGTTCACGTAGCCCACCCGATCGATGAACGCCTTGGTCTGAGAGCTCAGCCCCCCGAAATAGGTCGGGCTGCCGATGATCATGCCATCAGCTCGCTTCATCATCTGGACCCATTCGTTCACCTTATCTCCGTCGAATATGCACTTCTCGTCCTTGTTCTTGCCACAGCTGCCGCAGCCCTTGCAGCCGTGCAGGTCCTCGCTGCCCATCTGCACCAGCTCGGTCTCGATGCCTTCCTTATGCAACTCTTCCAAGGCGATCTCCAGCGCCTTGTTGGTGTTGCCGTTCTGCCTCGGACCGCCATTGAACGCGAAGACCTTCATTTCCGTACCTCAGGAACGGAAGTGCGGAACGGAATGAAAAGCATTTGTCATCAGGTTCAATGTCAACCACTACGAAAATAGGAAGAAGAATGTCAAAAAACCTGAATGAGCGGGCGAGTGGCCTTCGGGCCTTCGCGTTAGCGGCCTCGGCCGCCCCCCTCACCTACCTCCTAGCGGCCCCCTACGGGCTGGTGTGCGGGGGCTGTCCGCTGGGCGGAGCCTGCCTGCTCGCCTCCCCCTTGATGTTCGCCGCCGTGATAGTCATCAAGTCGACGCGCGGCGTCAAAGGGTTCCTTATGAACCCGGGGGCGCGATTGGCGGGAAAGGAGCCTCCCCGCAAGCCAGAAAGCCGCGCTTCTCCCTTCATCGAGGTGGAGGACGAACCGCCGGAAGAGCCATGATCTAGCTGGCCTTAATGTGACAAAAACCAAATTCCGAAATTTGTCCAAAAGCATTCGATCACGGGGACTTCGTGCCTAAATGTTGAGCAGCTTGTTCAGCTGTTCGAGCGCGGAGGATGCGTGGTCCAGCGCCATCTTGAGGGTGGTTCGGCCTTTAGGAGTGATCTCGTAGGTCTTGCGGCGCCCCGCGTTCCTCAGGGAAATGAGGCCGTCCTTCTCCAGCTCACGCAGGGCTGGATAAATGGAGCCAGGGGAGGGCTTCCAGCCCTCCTCGGTGATCGACTCGATGTCCTTCATGAGCGCGTACCCATGCGTCGGTCCCTTGGAGACCATGGCGAGCATGGCCAGCTTCAAAAAACCCGCCTTGAAGCCATATTTCTGAAAGGCCTTCTGGACTTCCTCTGCTGGTGTTGGCGTCATGCCTCGTCCATCTTAGACGAAATAGAACTTGGTCTTGTATTTCAAAGCTATGCTGCCCATCTTCTCCAGCCTGTCCAAGACCCCGGAGTAGCGGCGCACCATGGCCTTGCCCTCCGCGGGCAACTTCTCCCGGAGCACTTGGACCTCGCGGATGAGCTCTTGCGCGTCATCGGTGGAGAACACCTTCTTGGTCTTCACCGACTCGCTCACGTTGGCGACGATCGACAATCCGTTCTTGGAAGCGATCTCTGGCAGCAGGGAATTCTCCGGCCCGAATGTGCCGATGCAGCCCCGGCCGTCGTCCCAGGAGAGCCCGCACTTCTTGCAGGTCTCGCCCATCTCATCGAAGGAGAACATGTCCCAACCGGTCAGGCGGTCGTCGGGCGAGGACCTCTCGATGATCTTCCGGGCCACGTCAGCGGGCGCCTTGTCGACGTACACCCACCCAGTGTAGTTCTTCTTGGCGAAGGGCAACAGCTTGGCGCGGTCCGCTTCATTCTTGATCTTGTCCACATAGATGACCTCGGCGCTCGGGTCGAGGCGGTTCCTCTTGGCGAAAGCCCCCCACTCCGCTCCCAAGGCCCCCTTGGCCTCCGGGCCTGAGATGACATTGTCGGCCTCGGCGTACTGCTCGTAGCTCTTCAGGTCGCTGCCCAGGTACACTTTCACATAGCTGGTCTTGGACACCTTGCACAATGAAGAGTCAGAATCGGTTTCGCAAATGGCAATGCTGATTCCCATGATTTGCCTCCTAGTAGCTCGGCCTAGATGGTTTTCCATATTTATTGCTATCCTAGAGAGCGCTAAATGTTGTGGAGGAGCGTGCTGGAAGAGGCAGCGATAGGCACTCTGGCGAGAACACATGCTGAGGTTCTGGGTCGCCAAGATCTCTTAACGGTCGAGCAATCATAAAATATCAATCACACGCTAACACCATCATCCAGTGATGGTGCTGACGGATGGAAAGGGTATCTACGGGGATTTCCGGGCTAGATTCGGTCATGGAAGGCTATCCTATCGGCCGCAGCATCCTGGTCTCTGGCAAGTCCGGAACGGGCAAGACCGTCCTCGCCCTCCAGTTCGTCCGCTCCGTCTGTTCCGCGGGGGGCAAGGTCAACTTCATCTCCATCAAGGAGAAGCGGGACGACCTCATCATCCAGGCGACGCTGTTCGGCTGGGGGTTCGAGGACCTGGAGAACCGCGGCCTGCTCAGGATCATACAGCTCATGGATGGCCGGCAAGCTGACGCGCAATTCTCGACCTATCCGCACGACGTCTCCTTCGCCCCCATAGTGGAGGCGGTGGAGGACAACGCCGATGTGGTGGTCATCGACAACCTAGGTGTGCTGGCGGTGGACATGACCGCGGCCTACTTCCGCCAGCAGCTCGAATACCTTCTCTCCGCATTGGCGCTTCGCGGGGTGACCTCCATGATCGTCATCGACGAGACCACGCTGCTCAAGTTCGGGGAAGTGGCGGAGAGCGTGTTCGACGGGGTGGTAAAGCTCGGCAAGCGGGACAACCCGTTCACCGACAACCGGGAAAGGGTGCTGGAGATATCCAAGATGCGCAACACCGAGCACCCGATCAACTACCTCAAGTTCCGCATCAGTGCCAAAGGGATCGTGCTGGATGCGCACTAGTTCTCTCGCCCGAACCTTCTCGTCCCGCTAGATCTTATCGCCGCTGCGCCACCCGTAGACCGGGGCTTCATTTCCCAGGGCGATCCTCGTCGCATAGGGCGATCCGGCCTTGGGATAGAGGACCATGCCGATCCCCTGGAAGAACTTGACGAGCGTCTCCCATTTCAAGGGGAACGCTCCGTCCTTATCTCGGAGGTCGAACCATCCGCTCACCCCCGCCCCTATGAGCCATTAATTGATGACGATACCGGGTGTCTCTAGGGGGATCGCTCTGACCTTGCTCAAGGGGGGGCTACACCGATAAGAAGGATTTCGTGACAGAATCAGGAGATCGCCTCCGGAAGCTGTCGGCGGACATTTACGATGAAATGCTCAGCAAGGTCGGGTGAGCACCGCTTCAAGCCCGAAGGTGTGGGGTGCGATACTGAACGCACTTGCCCTGTATCAACCGCCTGGGAAAGGGCCAAACGCTCCAAGGCCGCCTGAGGAAGGGATCGTCTTTCATTGCATCATCCTGGCACGGACCTGAAGGGGGACGCCGTCGTCCGCGCACGGATGGTCCATCCTTCTTCTCAATCGATCGAGCAGAACTGTTTTTATATTCCTGACTGCAAGTCCGGCTCACACTCAGAGGAGGGAAAAGAATGGTCACTTCCGGGACTCAAGAGGCAGCCTTCGGGGCGGGTTGCTTCTGGCATGTAGAAGACGCTTTCATGAACGTCAAGGGCGTAGTGCAGACCGAGGTGGGGTTCATGGGGGGGCGGACCGAGAATCCCAGCTACAAACAGGTTTGCGCGCACACCACCGGGCACGCAGAGGTGGTGCATCTGCTCTACGACCCCAGCGTCATCTCCTATGAGAGGCTGTTGGAGGTCCTCTGGTCCATTCACGATCCGACCCAAATGAACCGCCAAGGTCCGGACGTCGGTGATCAGTACCGCTCCGCCATTTTCTATTACAGCGAAGAGCAGCGGCAGGCGGCCGAGCTTTCCAAGCAGAAGGCGCAGGAGCGGTTCTCCAGGCCCATCGTTACCGAGATAACCAAGGCCCCGACCTTCTGGAAGGCCGAGGAGTACCACCAGAAGTACTTCCAGAAGCACAGCGTCCGGCACTGCTGAGACCTATGGCCCCTTTACTTCTGGAGGGGTGGCTTCGAGGGAATCGAAGGTAGGGGGCTCATTCCCTTTCTTCCGCTCCTCCGACGACTGCGCCGCCATCCTCTTTTCCTCTTTCTGGGCCCTTTTCAGCTCCTTCTCTTGCAGTCTCTGCTCCTCCTTCGCCATGAGCGCGCCGTGATCATCCACCGGCTGGAACTCGTTCGCGATCCAGCTCTTGCGGTAGGAGAAGAACTCGGCGGTGTAGTACAGCCCCCAGAGCAGGGAGGCGATCATGAACAGGTAGACCAGTCCCAGGAAGTCCAAGTTGATGCCGAGGGAAGTTAGCCCGAGGTTGATGTTCGAGGATATCTTGCCGCCCAGCGTGACCGCCCAGATCCATATGGCAATGGTCACGGCCACCGTCCAGCCGAAGCACAGCCTGGAGAACGACCCCTTGGGATAGAAGCCCCGGAAGAACACCAGCACGATGATCGGCAATGCGAACACCACAATGATGGCGTAGATGTCCTGCAGGTACTGGGTGATGAAGCTGAGATCGCTCATTTGGAAGCTCGCGATGAGCGACACCACCACCGCGCGGACGATCATCACGATCAGCGCGGGCGACACGAAGTACTTCCGGACCGCTTTCCTCCCTTCTTTCGCGCCAGTCTCGAAGCGGCCGTAGCGGGGCCGGAAGTCCTGCGGCAAGGAGTGCGGGGCCTCTTCGGCGTACGGCTTCACCGGCCGGCCCACCGAGATCCTCCAGGCCCGGCGATGGTCCAGGAACTCGCCGACGCGCAGGAAGGAGGCGAACGCGATGAGCACCAGGATGAGAAGCCATATCTCGTCCAGATCGATGATCAGCCCCTGGGCGTTCAGGAAGGATTCCAGGGAGCCGTTGAGCAGCAGCGCCAGCGCGTAGATGATGGTGGCCACGATGGCAAGCAGGCCGAAGGCCAAGCGCCCCAGGCTGCCCTTGGGGTAGAACCCCCGGCCGAAGGCCATGGCAGCGATCGGCAGGCTGTACCATAGGGCCACATCCTCCATTTGCTGGAGTATGTTGATGAGCTGCGTCCCTACCGGGTCGCTGAACGCCCGGTGCAGGATGGCAATGACCACCATGATGATTATTACAGGCACCACCATGAACTTCAGGAGCGTCCGGTAGGAGGCCCGGAAGCCCAGGCCCAGCTTGCCCGTGCCAGGGGAGAAATCCAGAGCGCGGCTGTTAGGGTCGAGCTTCCTTTCCATGATGGGGATGCCGACCTGTCTCTTCCAGGCCTTGCGCTCATCGGCCAGCTCTCCCATGCCCCGGAGGAGCACGAAGACCATCAGGACCAGGACCAGCAGCCAGATGCGCCCCAGGTCGAGGTCGAAGCCGTTCGCCGATAGAGCGTCCTGCAGACCAGTGAAGAGCAGCAGCGCGGTGAACATTCCGATCATGAGCAGGCCGAGCAGTGAGCCAAAGGCCCACCGGGAAATCGTGCCTCTGGGATAGAATCCTCGAAGCCAGGACAGGACGAGGACGGGTACGCCGAACAGCAGCAGGGCCTGCGTCATATCATTCAGCGCGTTCCTCAAGGCCAGCGCGTTGGTGTCGGTGAAATCGAACACCCTCATGCAGAAGACCAAGAAGATCAGCACGATCGCCGGCGTGACCACCAGGCCCATGATGAAGATCTTGGCGGTGCGATTGGCGGACTGGAAATCACCCGCGTGCCTTCCGAACTCATAGCCTCCGGTCCTGGGCTGGGGTGGAAGGGGCGGTTCCGGGAGGCCGACCGCTGCCCTCCAGACCCGGCGATGGGTCACGAAGTCCCTTGCGTGCTTCAGCGCGCCCAAGGCCACCCCGAACAAGGCCAGCACAAGGAACTGAGAAGGGTCCAGGTCGGCCGCCGAGACCGTGATCATGCGCTGCAACGGTCCGCCGAGGAAGAAGTTCGTGAGGAAGAGGACGATGAAGCCCAGGCCAATGAGGGCGAATAGCAACCGGGACGATGCGCCCTTAGGATAGAAGCCCCACAGGAATGCCAGGGCCACCACCGGCAAGGCGATCAGCGCCGAGGTATCCCTTAGCTGCTCCAGCGCCCTGAGGAAATCGGTCTGCTGCCCGAACGCCCGGTCGGGCGTCAAGTAGCCGACCCAGGTGAGCGCGAGGAAAGGGATGACGATGAAAATCGCGGCGTAGATCAGCGCCGAGACGAAGCCTCGGATCAGGTTGCCGTGCTTGAGCTCAAAGTCCTTCATTTGCTGACCTCAGGGCCCCGGTGGGTTCCAGTCATATTGATAATGCTCGGTGAATTGGGCGGCATGGAAGGAAGGCGTGATGTCGAAGTAGAGCGTATCGGAGCTGCTGGCCAGGTGCAAGGCCACCTGGTTCGAGAGGCGGAACCGCAGTTCCGTGTTCGTCTGCTGCTGCACCATCACGGTGGTGTCGAGGTCGCTGAGAGTGGCCGTGGCATTGCTCATCTGTCCATGGACGCTCACGCTCTGGCCCTGCAGCAGGGGGGAGGACGAGAAGTGGAACGGGATGACGAGGTCCACCCCACCCGGGACGGTCTGCATGCGGGCGGTGCTCGGATCGAAGGTGAAGTTGCTGAGCAGCGGCCCGATGCTGTTGTTCATCTCGAAGTGCAGCTGGGCGGATATGAGATCGAGGACGTACTTGACCTGGAGGCCTACGGAGAACGTCATCTCATGGTCAGTGAACAGGATGGCGCGAAGGGCGTCCGCCGGTACCAGGTCGACGTCGACCTCGAAGGCCAGGGGCACGGTGGTCCACCTGCCCGCCACGATGTTGATCGGCTGGCTGGAATCCTGGGCGACCACTATGCCGCTGTTCGGGTCCTGCACCGACAATTCCAGGCTCAATTGGTTGAAGTCATAGACCCCTCCATTGTAGACGCGCAGGGGCGCCTGCACCGTCATCACCGAGCCTTGCCAGGAAGAGGTCCAGCTATCCTGACCGGGTATGTCCACGTTCACGTTGCCGGGGATGAGAGGCATGAACGCCAGGAATATCATGATGCCGATGAGAAGATTGAAGATGATGATGAAAACCTTCACCACGGCCGGGGCTAGGTGCATCCGTTCCTCATAGGCCAGGACCGCGATTAAATGATTTCGACAAAACCTCGTTCATTTGATAATGAACTGGATGCTTGGCGATGATTCGCTCGTTTTGGTACTGATTCCAAAGGCGTAAAGGATTATATCGGGAGAACTAATTGCCCTGCTAGTGATAGCCAAGACCGATGAGATCGAATGCCCGAACTGCGACCGGCGCATCCCGGCCGACGCGACCAGATGTCCAGGATGCGGCGCGGACCTCTCCTTGTCCAGCCTGGAAGAGCTCGAAGAGGTGGCCAGAAAGATTTCTAATGGTGAGAGGCCAGTGAGCCCTGGGCCCGTGGCCGAGACCAAGGTGGTCAAGCAGGAAGAAAAGGCGGTAGGACCAAAGCCTGAGAGCCCCAAGGTCGACGAGAAGAGGCCGGAAGAGGGCACAGAGAAAGAGAAGAAAGGCTTCGGCCGCCTGTTCGGCAAGAAGAAAAAGAAGTAGGTGCCTCGAGGATCACCGATGCCAGAGCTCAGGGTGCGGAAGCGGAAGCGTTTGCGGGAGAAGGGGATCAAGGCGCTGCACGAGGAGATATCGCAGAGGACCGGAGCTCCGATATTCTCGCTCAAGGATACCATCGATTCGGCGGAGAGCTCTGATTTCGAGGTCATTTTCGTCAACAACGAGATCGACGCCTTCATCATGAACGGGAAAGCGTTCCTCACCATCCGTGGCCTCCTGAGATACCCGCCGGCGAAGGCCTTCGTCACGGTGGACATGGGCGCCATCAAGTACGTCATCAACGGCGCGGACGTCATGGGACCGGGGATCACGGAGGCAGATGAGGGCATCGCGCCCGGCGATTACGTCTGGGTCAGGGATGAGAAGAACAGGAAGCCCTTGGCGGTGGGAGAGGCGCTCATCACCGGCGCGGAGATGCGCTCCAAGAAGCCCGGCAAGGCGATCAAGAGCATCTTCTTCGTCGGGGACAAGCTCTGGAAGTTCGAAGAGCGCTAGAGCCCCAGGTCCATGTCCTGGCGGTGGAAACGGAACTGGCCAGGCGGCACGGTCATCTCAAAGCGCGCCCCCATGCCTGGATTGCCGTTCTCGCAGATGGTCATGCCCGTGACCTCCAGCACCGCCTTGGAAAGGAAGAGCCCGCGGCTGGGGTTGAGCGGGGCACCCCTCATGAAGATCCTTTCCTTTTCCAGACAGTCGACCCCTGGCCCATCATCCTCATAGAGGATGGTCATGCCCTGCTCGTTGGCCTTGGAGGTGAGCGCGATCCTGCTCACACTGGCTCTGCTGCTCAAGGAATGGTCCAGGAGGCTGGTGAACACCTTCTCCAAGAGGGGGTCCGCGAACACCTCGAGGCCGTTCAGTGCCACATGGAAGGAGATATCATCCGTCTCGGCCCTCTTCCTCGCCTCCTCGAAGATCTCCGCCACATCCTGCCACAACGGCTCCACGGTGCCGAGGTTCTGATAATCCTCCATGAACCGGATCTGGCATTCCATGGTGCGCAGGCTCGATCCGATCTCCTCCACCGCTCCGTGCAGGTCATCGCCCTGCACCCCTGCTTGGACCATGTCCAAGGAGCGCCGCATGGTGCGCAGCTGTCCCTTCATCTCATGCCTGGTGACCCGGTTCAAGAGGACCAATTGGGCATCGGCCTGCTGCAGCGCCTCCTCCACCTTCTTGGCCTCGGTGATGTCGCGGATGCTGCTCCGTATGCCCATGTTCCTGCCCTTGTCGTCGAATATGGGCTGAAAGGACAGGGCCGCCCTTCTGATGGTCCCGTCCTTATGCTTTATGCGGATCTCGATGTCCTCCTTGCGCACGCCGCTGACCGCGGTCTCGAAATTCTTCACCATCTCCTCCCAGTCCTCGTCCAGCACCAAGGGGCGCGGGAACTGGTCCATGGCCAGGATCTCCTCGGCGGTGTATCCGGTCAGCCTCTCCACCGCCGGATTGACCCAGAGGACCTTTCCCTGGCTGTCGATCCAGCTCTCCCAATTGTAGGTGTAATCGGCGATGGCCCGGAAGCGCTCCTCACTTTTCTCCAGTTCCTCTTCGTAGCGCAGCTTGGAGAGCGCGGCGGAAATGACCTCCGCCAGGATGCGGATGATGTTCACATCCTCCAACGAGATGCGCTTGCCCGCCGGTCCAAAGGAGAACCCGAAGAAGCCTTTGATCTCGTCGTTCATGATCATCGGCACGCCCATCACGTTGCTCATACCCAGCTGCGTCCAGATCTTCTTTTCCGATTCTGCCTCCGGAGGCAGCTGCTCGAGATCGTTGACCACGAAAACCTCACGGTCCAGTAGCTTGTTCATGTGCCATCTGTAATTGTTGAGGTCCAGCCCGAGCAGTCCCTTCTGGATGGAGTACTGTCTCTCCGGGGACCATTCGTAGACCTGGGAAATGGTGTGCTTGTCCGCGGCCAGGATGACGGTGAAGCAGCGCACCACCCCCATCTTCTCGCTCAGCAGTCCCAAGGCAGTGTCGATCTCGCTCTCCATTTGCCCTTTGCGCGCCGCGAGCAGGTGCTTGGAAATGGTGGCGATGAGCTCCTCCATCTGCGCCCGGTGCAGGAGCCCCCCCCGCTCCAGCGCACGCTGATTGGCCAGTTTGATGCGACGCTCCAGTTCGGCGAAGAGAAGGGATGGCATGGCGTCCTTATGCACGCAGAAATCGATCTCGCCTTGCAGGGCCCGCACCCTCACTTCCTCCTTCTCCAGGGCCGTGAGGAGGATGAAGGGCTGCTCCATCCCGTTCAGGCGCATGCGGTCCATGAGCTCCAATCCGCTGATGTCGGGCATGCTGTAGTCCGAGACGATCACGTCCACATGCTGGTCCTTCAGCACCATGAGAGCTTCCAAGGCGGACGTGGCCGTGAGCACCCGAAGCTCTCCGGAGCGCTCCGTGTACGCCTTGGCCATCTCAAGGAATGATTCGCTGTCATCCACAAATAGAACCGTAAGCATTTTTCGATGGGTCCGCCCCTTGTCAATAGCAATTGTCAATCGCTCCAGAGATAAATTGCTTACGCCGTCATTGGCATATGCTAGAATGCAAGCGAGCAATGTGACAACGAAGGCCTTGGCCGTCGCCACCCAGATGCATGATAAAAGGGCGGGCCACACTGTCAAAACTTTAAATACCGAACAAAGGATAACATCCACGAGGGATGCCATGCCTTTACTGAAGAAGCCTTTTGCAAGGAACAAGGAGGAAGTCCAGACGGTCGAGAGCGATCAGTACATCGATCTCGGGGCGTTGAACTTTGAAGAGGAGAGCCCGATGGGTGGGAAGGGTACGATCAAGATCGCGGAGATCTTCCGCTACGAGGACCTGTCCTCCGTGGTGCAGCCGGCTTATAGCGGCAGCATCGTGCTCATCGACTATTCCTCCATCGCCAACGACCAGCTTACCCTGAAGCGCATCACCAACGAGCTGAAGGCGGTCGCGCGCGACACCAATGGGGACGTGGCGGCCATCGGGCACAACCTGATCGTCGTGGCTCCGAACGGGATCAAGATCGACCGCCACAAGATCAAGGGCGGTTTCACATAGGTGAACTCGGAGGCGCGAGCCTCCCCTCCTTCTGTCCCCTTCCGGACATAGAGATTTATACTGCCCAGGCGATTTTGCCATGGTGCCAGACTTCAAGGTCATCCACGACAGCGTGCACGGCAGCGTGAGATTGGAGGGCGTTTTCCTCCGCCTTCTGGGTCGGCCGGAGATGCAGAGGTTGCAGGGCGTGCACCAGCTGGGCTTGGCGCATCTGGTGTTCCCGGGCGCGAACCATAGTCGCCTGGAGCACTCGCTCGGCACCTATCATATCGCCCGCAAGATGGCCGACGCTCTGACTCTGAAGGAGGAGGAAAGGAAGGAGGTGCTGGCGGCGGCCTTGCTGCACGATCTCGGTCATCCTCCGTTCTCTCACACCTTGGAGGAGGTCATGGCCGACCGCCTGGGCCTGGACCACGTGGACCTGAGCAAGTCGCTCATACTGGGGGAGATGCGGTCCCTCACCGCCTCGGAGGCGCGCCTCCTGAGCGACACGGCGGGCACGCGCGAGGTGCTGGAGGAGGATGGCATCTCGCCGGAGAATGTCGCGGACCTGGTGTTCTCCCCGCGATCGTCCGAGGTGGCGGGGCAAAGCTTGCTGGATGTGCAGGACGGACAGGCTCACTTCGGGCAGACCAACTACCTGCGCCAGATTATCCATGGTCCGGTGGACGCGGACCAGATGGACTACCTGCTGCGCGACGCCCATTACACCGGGGTGGCGCACGGCACCATCGACCTGGACCGCCTGATGCAGACCATCGACATCCACCACGGCGACCTGGTGGTGCACAAGGGGGGCATCACCGCGGTGGAGGGGCTGCTGGTGGCGAGAGCGCTGATGTACACCTCGGTGTACTTCCACAAGACCGTGCGCATCGCGGAGATGATGCTCTGCAAGGCGGTGGAGATGTCCGACGTCAAGATCTTGGACGGCATCCAGATGGAGACAGATGCCAGTTTCACCGAGCGGATCGCCAAGCAGGGCGGGTATCCGGGAAGGATGATCACGCTCCTGAAGTACCGCGAGCTCTACAAGCGCGCCTTCGCTCTCTACATGCCAGACCTCAAGGAAGAGGAGCTGGACCATTTGCTCAAGCTCACCGACTACAAGGTCCGCAAGCTCAAGGAGGAGGAGATCGCCGCCCGGGCAGGGGTGCACCCGTCCGAGGTCATCCTGGACATGCCAGAGCGGGAACTGCTCATCTCCGAGCCCCGCATCGGCAAGACCGAGGTCCCCATCCTGGAAGGGGACCGGGTCAGGCCCCTTTCCCGATACAGCCCGCTGGCGAAAGCCCTCCAGTCCCGCAACGTCTTCGATTGGGCGGTCATGGTTTCCTGCCCTGCCCGGCATAGAGCGGACGTGGCCAAGGCGGCGGCCAAAGTGCTGCTTGCCTGAGAAAGAGCGTGCCAGATGGTTGTTTAAGTGCTTGAGTTGCCTTTGGCGCGAAGCCTTCTTGCCAGAATAAGATTGATATTGCGTCCGGTCGATTATAGGGTCCGAACCATTTTATCGCAGCATCGATAGGTGGTAGGGGGACCAAGTGAATAGCCTTGCTTAGAATCCTCTTTGTCGACGATGCGCTCCCTTGGATTGACATAGCGTTGGCTTTGCCGGACGAGAAAGAGGATATCCATGTCGAGGCTGCCGATTCAGGCGAGGCGGCCCTAGAGTTGCTTGAAAGGCGAGAATTCGATGTCATGGTCGCCTATCACCATCCGCCGGCGGTTGATGGCATCCATCTTCTAAGAAAGGTCCGGGCCGCAGGCGATCAGGTATTCTTCATCTTCCTCGCTGGCGGAGAAAGCCAGCAGGTCATAATTGACGCGCTCAACTCCGGAGCGGATTACTATCTGCCTAGGGTCGGAGAGCCGCGAGAGCTCTTCTGTGCCGTCATGGCTCTGGCCCGCCAGAGCGTGTTGCAGAGAACGGCAGGGCATTCTGGAGAAGATATCAAAGAAGGCCCCATGGCAGGGTCCGATTGCTCCATCATCAGGGCGCTGGGCCATGAGAGCAGCGAAAGATTCTATCGCGAAATGGTCGAGAATTTTCCCAAAGGGGCCGTCATTCTTTTCGACCGGGACCTCCGGATATTCTTGACGGAAGGGAGTGGCTGGCATGACGTCGGCATGGAGCCCGCGGATATCCTCGACAGGACGATAGGGGAATTAGTGGCCCTAGAGGAAAAGGAGCATCTTGAGGGAGTTGCTCGTCAGGTGCTGGAAGGAGCATCCTTGTCTGAAGTGCTGCGATTCGCAGGGAGATCATATCTCGCCCGCGTCGAACCACTGCGTTCTCGGAGCAAGGAGATCCTCGCTGGCATGATAATCACGCAGGAGATGACCGAGCTCACGAATGCGCAAGATGAAATGCGCAACAAGGACCTTTTCCTTACCAAAGTGCTGGGCACCACCCCCGACATGATTTTTGTCTATGAGATCAAAGACGGTCGCATCCTGTTCTCCAATCGCCGGGTGACAGAATTCCTGGGGTACACAGCAGAGCAGATAAAGGGCTCGAGTTCCAAGGTGCTCGAACAAGTCTTGCATCCCGACGATCTGTCCGCGATGGCGGAGCACTATGGCAAGCTTGCCAAGGCCAAGGAAGGCGAAATCCTGGAGGTTACCTACCGGATGAGGAAAGCGGATGGCAATTATCGCTGGCTGCACAGCCGTGATTCGCCCTTCGAACATGGGCCAGATGGGACCGCCGTCTCGATCATCGGGGTCGCGGAGGATATCACTTCGAGAAAGGAGATGGAGCTGAAGCTGACAGAGAGTGAGGCCCAGTTCCGTAGGTTCTTCGAGACCGCGGACGATTCCATGTTAATGATCGATATGGATGGCATGATCGTGGATGCCAATGCCAGCGCCCGCGCAAGGCTCAATTACACCAGGGAGGAACTGATCGGCAAGAGGGCGGAGGAGATCGATCGCGCCTACGATCAGAACCTCTACATCAAGAGGATAAGCGGCGAGAACGCGCCCAGGATCTTCCGAGGCCTGCACGTCCGAAAGGATGGCTCCACCTATCCGGTGGAGGTCACGCTGGGCAGCTTCGAGTCGAAAGGCAACCGAATGACCATGGCGATCGCCAGGGACATCAGCGAGCGCGTGAGCGCGGAGGAGGCCATCAACCGCGCCAATCACAAGATCGAGGTGCTGAGCAGTCTGAACCGTCACGACGTCCTGAATCGCATGACCGTGATCGGGGGCTATCTGGAACTGGCCAGGGATTCGGCCAAGGAACGGCGCTCCAAGCAGTACATCGTCAAGGCCATGGCGGCGGCGGAGGAGGTCGCCCGCCAGGTGAAGCTTTCGGCCGATTACCAGCTGATAGGCTCCCGCGTACCGGAATGGCTGAGCCTGAGGATGATGGCGAAGACCGCGACCAGGAACATCGAGCCCACGCAGGTGTCGGTGACCGAGAACCTGGGGGATTTCGAGATATTCGCCGACCCCATGATGGAGAGCGTCTTCAGGAACCTCGTGGAGAACGCCATCAAGCACGGGGTCAAGACCCGCACCATCACCTTCAAGGCTGAACCGGTGGACGACGGCCTGGCCATACATGTCATGGATGACGGGATCGGTATCCCGGAGGTCCTAAAGGAGAAACTGTTCGAGTATGTCCTCCAATCGCGCAAGGGGCACGGCCTGCACTTCGTGCGCGAGCTGCTGGGCATAACCGGCATGACGATCAATGAGGTCGGGAAGGAAGGGTCGGGGGCGGATTTCGTGATCCTCGTCCCGCAGGGCCGGTTCCGGCGCTTCGAGCCGTCCTAACCCTTCATGACCCCTACGGGTCTCAGCTTGGCCACCGCCTTGGAGAGCCCCGCGCCCTGCACCACGGCGATCACCGCATCGATGTCCTTGTAGGCTCCTGGCGCCTCCTCCACTATCCCGTCCTTGGTGCTGGCCCTGACATAAATACCACGGGCTTCGAGGTCGTGCTTGATATCGTTGATGTTGTACTTGCGGGTGGCGGAGGCGCGGGACATCAGCCTGCCGGCGCCGTGACAGGTGGAGCCGAACGCCTCCTTCATGACCCTCTCCGTGCCCACCAGCACGTAGCTTCCCGCGCCCATGTCCCCCGGGATGATGACCGGTTGCCCCACGGCGCGGTACTTCGCCGGGACGTCGGGGTGGCCCTTGGGGAAGGAGCGGGTGGCGCCCTTGCGGTGCACATAAACCTTCCTCATTCTCCCCTCGACCTCGTACTCCTCCACCTTGGCGATGTTGTGGGCCACATCATAGACCTGGTGCATGCCCAGGGACTCCGCGTCCCGCTTGAAATGCTGCTCGAAGGACTGTCTGATCCAGTGTAAGATCATCTGCCGGTTGGCCCAGGCGAAGTTCGCGCCGCAGCCCATCGCCGAGAAGTAGTCCTGACCTTGTGCCGATTTGACCGAGGCGCAGGCCAGTTGCCGGTCGGGCAGCTGCATGTTGTTCTCCTTGGTAAAGCGCTCCATCACCTGCAGGTAGTCCGTGGCGATCTGGTGGCCACAGCCTCGGGAGCCGCAGTGCACGGTGACGGTGATCTGCCCCTTCCGCTCGATCCCGAAGGCCTTGGCCGCTTCCGGCTCGAAGATCTCTTGGACCTCGTCGATCTCCAGGAAATGGTTGCCAGAGCCGAGCGATCCGACCTGGGGGATGCCCCGTTCCTTGGCCTTCCGGGAGACCTTGCTGGGGTCGGCGCCCTTCATCCTGCCCCCCTCCTCGGTCGTCTCCAGGTCCTCCTTCCAGCCAAAGCCCTTCTCCACCGCCCATTCCCCGCCCCTCACGAGAATGTCATCGATCTGATTGGCGGCCACGTTGGTCACGCCCTCCGAACCGACTCCCGCCGGCACGTTCTTGAACAGGATGGAGATGAGGTCCTTTATGCCTGGCTTGACATCCTCCACGGTCAGGTCGGTGCGCACCAGCCTGACCCCGCAGTTGATGTCGAATCCGATGCCCCCCGGTGAGATCACGCCCTCCTCGGCGTCCATGGCCGCCACTCCTCCGATGGGGAAGCCGTATCCCCAGTGTATGTCTGGCATGGCCAGCGATTTGCCGACGATGCCGGGCAGGCAGGCGACATTGGCCGCTTGCTCGAGGGCGTTGTCCTCCCGGATGCTCTTGATCATCCGCTCATCTGCGAAGATCACCGCCTCAGTGCGCATGCAACTCTTGTAGCTCCGAGGTATCTCCCAGCGAAAATCATCGATCTTGTTGAGGGGGCCGTTCCAACTCATTGCTCTCGCTCCGCAGATGTTGCCCTGCCGATAAATAGTTTGCAGCCCAGCGCGACCATCGATGGTAATGAGGAGAAAAGTGATTTAAGGCCATATCCTGCTTCCCCTTCGAGATATAAAAATGTTCGAAGGGGCAAAAGCGGTCGCTCTGCTCTCGCCCGCCATCGGCTTGGTGGCGCTCCTGGTGGGCATCTATGTCTACCGCAAGAACCCGTTCATGCCCCCTGCCCGTTCCTTCCTCCTCGTCATGTTCCTCCTGTTCGTCTACGGGCTGGTGGATGTGGTCTTCAGGATCGCCCCTGATCCGGGGTCGGCCCTCATCTTCGGGAGGCTGGCGTTCTTCTTCAACGTGCTGTTCTTTGCCGGGGTCCTGTACCTGGCCTCCTACTTGCCCTATGAGAAGTACAGCGGCTGGTTCATGCGCTCGTACCGGGAGTACATCATCATCGCCTTGCTCTCCGCGTTGCTGGCCGCGGTCGACCTGCACGATGTGGAGCAGTTCGATTACGGTTGGGGCATGCCGTTCTCGGAGGGGTTCGCGGTCTGGGGACTGATCGTGATATCGTACATCCTGATCACGGTCTGCATGCTCACCCTCACCTGCCGGCAGTCCGATAGCAAATCGATACGCGCCCAATGCACCATCATGTCGGTGGGGGTGCTCTCGCCCATGCTGTACGTGATAGCCATTTCCGGCCTCTTGGCGATAGGAGTGGCCGTGCCCGAGATCTATTTCCCGGGGATCATCTTCCTGGTGATCATCTTCGCCGTCGCTGTGCTGAGGCTTCGCCTCTTCGTGGAGATGCCCAAAATCGACAAGATGACCTATGAGCCAGGCGATAAAGGCAGCGCATCGGAGGGGCGATTCGTGCTGATCGAGGAAAAGAAGCCGGACAAGGCCTACTCCCTGTTCATCAATCTGGCGGCGAGGTCCAGCGCGAGCATGCTGATGACCCGCGCCCATCCCGATATCGCCAGAGAGGAGCACAAGCTGACGGACACGGTGATCATCTGGCTCTCGGCCCAGGTGGGAACGGACCGGCTGGACCCTTCGAACCTCTCCATCATGCAGCACACCATCACCGAGTTCCTGTGCAAGAAACCCGGAGCCGTGGTCATGCTGGACGGCATCGAGTACCTTTTCTCGAACAACCCTCCTGACAGGGTGGTCAGGATGATCCAATCGGTGCGGGACGAGGTCATCATCTCGAAGGCCTCCTTCCTTATCCCCCTGAACCCGGAGACCGTGGACATCCGTCATCTGTCCATGTTCGAGCGGGAGTTCGAGGTCATGAAATTTGAAAAAGGGGCCGGGACCGAGATTTGAACTCGGGTCTAGGGATCCACAGTCCCACAGGATAACCAGGCTACCCCATCCCGGCCATTGAGGCTTCGTGTGAAGGCATGCCGAATTATAAAGCTTTCTTGCGCACCGTCACTTGGCCACCTCGGTCACGAAGCGCTTGCCGTCCGCCTTGCATATGCCCTTCACCAGGTCGCGGCCCCCCAGCGCCGCGGTCAGCAGGCCGACGGTGCCGAAGGCGTACTGTCCGACCCGATGGAAGTTGTCCAGTCCGGGGAGGATCTTGCTCACGCCCTGCTATATCAGCTCCCCCATGCCTATCTTGGGGGCCCAGGCCTGCAGCCCTCGGTACGCTCCCAGGTACCTTTCGGGGGTCACCGGGGTGTCATCACGTCCGCCGCCTCGATCTGCCCCCTCAGCCCCGGGAAGCGCCTCTCCAGCCGCGATATGACCAGGTCGGCCACGAGCTTCTTCTCCGCGTCGTACTTGGCCTTGTTCGCGCGCAGGTCCTTCCAGTATTGGTAGGAGGAGGTGAACACCACCTTGATCACGGTCTTTCCCGCTGGCGTCATGCCCATACCCGGCTTGAAGACCTCGATGTCCAGGCGGCCGTGGCTCATGCCCTCCAGGACGATCGGCGAATCCAGCAGCAGGCAGATGGCATGCGGTTCGTTGCTCACGTCCCTGGCTGCGCCGAGGAACACCTCCAGACCGAACTCCTGCCTGCCAGGCAGCCATTAGTGGTAGTACGAAGTGATGATCTGAGAGAGGTACTTGCCATCCAGCATGTCGTAGATGGTGGCATGGCCGTCCGCGTTGGACACGACCATGTCCGCGAAGAGCTCGGTGCCGTCGGCCAGCCTGACCCCGATAGCCTTGTTTTCCTTGACGAGGACCTTGACCACGCGGCTGGAGTACCTCACCTCTCCGCCCAGCTCCCTGTAGCGCGCCTCGATGTTGCCTGCCAGGGTCGCAGACCCGCCCACCAGCCAGCCGTTGTCGCCGGCGATTATCCCGGAGAGCATCACCATGTTCACCACCACCGGCGCCTCCGTGATGCTGTACTGGATGACCGGGAAGGCCCGCTTCATGAAAGGGTCCTGGAACATGTCCCCGTACTGCTGCATGGTGACCTTGGGCCATTTGCTCAAGGAGCGCGGTAACGGAGGAGGATCAGCTTTGGTCCGATGCCGCCCATCATCATGGTGTGCAGGTCGAAACCGCTGAACTTCTGCGGTCCTTTAATGTAATCATCGATGGGCTTTCGGTCGTTCGGTGCGATCTCGAGCATATGCTGGTGCAGCTTCTGCACGTCGGCATGCACCGTAAGGACCTTGCCTTCCTCGCTCTCCACCTGGACGGCTTCCCGGAAGCCGAGGGTCTTCGCACCACGGAAAGCCCCTAGCTCGTCCCATACCATCCTGGTCTTGGAGTGGGGGGCGGTGGCGCTGAGGTCGTGGATGCAGTAATCGAAGATGTAGCCTTTCCTTTTCCAAGACATGCAGCAGCCACCCGGCTTATCCTGCTTCTCCAGTATCGTCGTCCAGTACCCATTCATGCGAGCATAGCGCCCGGTGGAGAGCCCTCCGATGCCCGCTCCGATGATGATCGTGGATCTTGGGGTCATTCTCTAGCCCTCATGACTGACGCAAAACCTGCGAAATAATCCCTTCCCAAGGATATCTTCATGCGGTCCCGCATTAAGCCATTGGGTCCCGGAGCACACGCCCTTCCTCGTGCGAATTTCCTTGCCTCCATCACATCGCCGTCATTTCCCATGATCATGTGGCGATCGCACAGATCACATCGCCTTTATCCTCATCGTCACGCATGCCGCCCCTGGCCCTGTTCATTATCGGGCCTTTATGCAGGCATGCCTGTTCGCCTGCGCACATCATACTTATTAAAGCACCAATCATCAAGCGATGATCATGAAGCTCGACGTCATCTCCATTCTGGATTTCGGGGAAAGCCTGGAAGACATCTTGTCCTCCGCCGAACGCCTCAAGAAAGGTGCCTTGAAGACCGCAGACCCCCTGAAGGGAAAAACGCTTGCCATGATCTTCGAGAAGTCCAGCACTCGCACCCGCGTTTCCTTCGAGGCTGGCATGGCACAACTGGGAGGTCATGCGCTGTTCCTCAGCCCGAAGGACATCCAAATCGGAAGGGGAGAGACCATAGCGGACACCGCCAAGGTGCTCTCCCGCTACGTCAACTGCATTATGTACCGCGCCTTCAGCCACGAAATGATGATCGAGCTGGCCAAGAACGCCACCGTCCCGGTCATCAACGCTCTCGACGATCTGGAGCACCCATGTCAGATCATGGCGGACCTGATGACGATCAAGGAGCACAAGGGCAAGTTCAAAGGGGTCAAGCTGGTCTACGTCGGGGACGGCAATAACGTGTGCAACTCGCTCATGGTGGGCGCGGCCATGGTGGGCATGGACTTTGTGGCCGCCTGCCCTAAGGGATATGAGCCCGATGCCAAGCTGACCAAGACGGCAGCCAAGATCGCAAAGAAAAAGGGGTGCCTATCGCAGATCGTCCTGGACCCCAAGGAAGCAGCAAGCAAGGCGGATGTGCTGTACACCGACGTCTGGGTCTCCATGGGCCAGGAGGAGGAGACCAAGGAACGCGAGCGGATATTCAAGCCCTACCAGATCAACGCCGCCTTGCTCAAGGAGGCCAAGAAGGATTGCATCGTGATGCACTGCTTGCCGGCGCATCGGGGGCTGGAGATCAGCGCGGCAGTGATGGACGGGGCGCAGAGCGTGGTCTTCGATCAGGCCGAGAACAGGATGCACACCGAGAAGGCCATTCTGCTCATGCTCATCCATTGATCCCGTAGGCCCTTCAATCGCCCGGGGCTGCCCTGGCCGCGATGCGACATGGCCATCTTGCGGACGTGCTCGTCGCAGCCGGCAGGGGGCTTTTTCGTGCTATCTTCCTGCAATGATACCTTCATTTTGATCATGGAGGATATTTATCCAGGCAATGGAGGGGAATGGATGAAACACGTGGAAAAGAAGAAGCGCCCGATGAAGGTGATGTACGTCCTGACCATTCTATTCGCGGGCGGGACGGGCATCATGCCGCCCGTGGCCGCAGATGACCATGCGAAGGCGATGGGCTTTCCGCAATTGGAACCTCTGATGGGAGGGGTGACTGCCAGCGTGTTCTTTGCTTTTGCGTTGACGTCGGTCCTCGGATCTAGAGCACCCTAAAAGTTCTGTCCGGCGCCGCTCATGCAGTTGACCTGCAAGTCCGTCTGGTTCATCGCGGCGATCCTGCCGCTGGCCGTGGCGAACAAGCTGCCTGACCATTCCTGGTTCATGATCGGCATCTTCGCCGTATTCGTGGTTGGGGACCTGGTGGCGATCCAGTTCCGCTATCTACTTGACAAGACCGACGTGAAAACGTAGGAAAACAAACGGGCCTCACGGCCGAAGCTGCTCACCGATGAGCCGGTCCAGCTCGGCGAGGAATTCTTTCTCTGTGCCAGGCGGTATGGTCGCGCCCGCGGCGATGTCATGACCTCCACCGATACCGCCCACCCGGGCCGCTGCGTTCTTCATCGCCTTGGAAAGGTCCAGCCCTCGCCCGAGCATGGCCTGGTTGCCGCGGGCGGACACCTTCACCTTGCTATCCTCCGAACCGATCATGGCTATGAGGGGAACGTCACCATTCACTTTCCCTGAGCCCAGGACCATGCCCGCCACGATGCCCACGTTGGTGTCGCGCAGCAGCTCGCTCATGAAAAGCTCGCCATTCGCGCCCTTCCTCTCCACCTTCTCCGGCAGCAGGTAGCCATTATCGCCCAGCAGGACCTGGATGGAGGCCATGCGCTCGCATATCTCTTCCTTCTTCTTGCCTTGCAGCAGGTAGTTCATGGCGTTCACGAGGAGACCGCGGTGGTTCTGCAGCTGCTCCAATGCCTTCTCCTTCTCTTCCCCTCGGTCTCCCAGGCAAACCTTCAGCCCGATGTCCGCGTTGCCGTACCGGCCGCAGGAGTTCAGCAGGGTGGCGTACTCCTTGGCCTCGCGCAGAGGAGTGCCTTTCCTCTCGTTGGAAAGCAAATAGACCTCGCCGCACAGCCTCTGCATCGATTCCAAGCTGCCGCACTCCCCCAGGCGGATCTTGAGGCCTTCGATCACCTTTGACCGTTCCTGATCGTCGAGATCGCTCCAGCAGCGTAGCTTGTCGTTCCGGTCGCGCAGTTTTAGGCGGCACTCGTCGCGCAGGAACTCCAAACACCCCTGCCAATCGTTGCTCAGCCCCGGAAGGACTGGGTCGCTGGCGTACTGGAGCATCTTGGCCAGTGGTCTGGTCTCCTTGCCGAAGAGCCGCAGATCATCCTCCACGCACTCGATCCAGCCGCCACCGACGGCATCGTCCTTGATGATGCTGTTCAGCCCGACCAACCGGTTGTTCTGGTTGTCCTGGAAATCGCCCACCGCGCCTACGATGGCGAGTGGGGATAGATCCATGTTGGCGGGGCTCATGGCCTTGGCCACGAAATACGCCGCCCCCGCGCCGCTGAGCTCCTTGGTCCCGTCGAAGCCGAAAAGGTGCGGGTTAAGATGGAAACGCTGCTCGTCATAGTCGAATAGCGTCCTCTTCTTGGAAGCTTCGGGGAGGTTCATGCTTTCGGGGACATGGTGGTCCGCTATCATTAGGCCGGCGTGCTTGAGAACGCTGGTGTACCCGCTCCCCAGGTCCGTAAGCCAGACCAGCTCGGCCTGGCAGGAATTGATGTGCTTCACCTCGTTCTCGCCGAGGCTCTTCACGAAGTGCACGCGCGTCTTGATGCCAGCGCGCTTGAGCGCTCTTTTTGCAATGGCGCCCGAGGTGATGCCGTCGGCATCGATGTGGGAAACGATCTCCACGCACCTCGCATGGATGATGCGATCTGCCAGCTCCTCCGACCGCCTCACGAATCCCTCCAAATCCGCGCTCTGCTCACAACTCATCGGATTGCCCCGACCTCAAACGGAATATGAATTGGAAACATCGATGCGATGCATCCCATCCGCAAATCCTTGAGCCCTCTTCCGCTTAAAGCCTTTTGCTTCAGTGCCTCGAAGATCGACGACTGGTCATCATATGCGCTTAGCTTGTAAGTGCTCATTGCCCGCTCCCTATTGAATGATGGGATGAGATGGGCCTCAAGGGACCACGAGCGATCGGGCGGTGCTTCTGGCATGTGCGCCGTTCATCCACGGTTGGCGCTCTCCAGGGTGCACTTCACCAGTTTCTCGTAGACCATGGGCGCGATGATCTCCAGGTTGCGCGTATCTTCTTCGTTGTACTGGCAAAGGAGCCTCAGGGCATTCTCCTTGCCCTTCCTTTCCCAGAGGTGCCAAAGGTAGACAGCCTGCTCCCCAGTGACATACTCCACTTCCTCCGCCCGGGCGATGCCGATGCGGCGCTCGATCGCCTTCAGCCCCCCGGTCAGCCCGATGCGGGCGCACCCATGTCTGAGGTCGAAGTGAGGCACTTGCGGCATGGTGAAGGGGAACTCCCTCTCCAGTATCGGGACGTCGAAGGATGCGCCATTGAAGGTGACCAGCAGCCTCGTCCCCTCCAGAGCCTTGGCCAGGTTCTCCGAGGTGAGGTCGATGCCTCGCACCAGGGTCAGGGTCCGTCCGTTCCGGTGCACCCCCACCACGGTGGTCACCGCCCCCGGCCCCAGCCCGTCCGTCTCGATGTCCAGGTAGGCGGTGGTCTCTCTTACGCTCTCGAACAGGCGCCAGTGCTCCCTGGTGGGCAGGGCGGACCGGAAGTATGCGGTCTCCCTCCGTTCGAAGAAATGGATGGCCTGGTGCAGTCGCTCGTCCAACCCCACCTTGCGCTTTTCGGAGAACCCTTCCAGACGCTCCCTGCCCAAGAAATCGTACCAATCGCTCACGCCCCTCCTCCAGAGCGTGCGCTCGGTGCCTGGCCCAATGGACGGCAGGAAAAGGAAGGTCCTGCGGATCACACACTGGTGACCGTCATCCCCATTAAATACGCTTTCATTCAGCTCACCGTAAGTGCCGCTCGTTCCCGGTGCCGATGGCTGCAGTCGGTCTTGGGTGATGTTATTGTCCATCACAACGGTTTCTGTTCTTCCAGAAGTCCGGCGAGACGGTCCATCGTCTCGGCCGCGCCTTCCTTCATCCCCATCTCGAGCATCCCGTCGCGGTCCTGAACCGCCTGGTAGACAGATTTGTCCGTCAGTTTCGTCTTGCCGTCGATCTCTTCGAGGGTCGCCGTTTCGAGCAACACATGGCCCGGCATGCCTTCGAATTCAAAGGTGTACACAAGCCGCTCAGGCGGCGCGATCTCGTGATGGACGCCATGAAACGCGTACTCATTGCCCTCAGAGTCGCGCTGGACGAAGCGCCAAGCGCCGCCCGGTCTTACATCCATCCTGCCAACAGTGGTCGTAAGGTTTCTTGGCCCCCACCAGCGCATGAAGCGCTCAGGCCCCGTCCATGCCTTCCACACGCGCTCACGCGGTGCATCGAAGATGCGCGTGATGGTCAGTTCCTTTCTATTTCTATTGTGATCCGTCTGTGACCATGCCATATCTGAAAGAACCTTTGCCATAGAACTTCCTTGTAACCTTTGTTCATGATATCCTTTGCTCGCAGCATCGTGCGTGGCCGATGATCTCAATACCCTTCACTTCGTCGTTTCCTGTGCGGTCGTGGAACGCAGCCGGCGCAGCGGCAACCTTCAAATAGGGAGTGGGGGGAATCAGTCGCGGAACACTCAATGAACAGCCTCGAGATCATGCCTGGACTGTCGATAAGCAACGATCTCTGCGCGATCCTCGGCAGGCAAAAGGCGGTCGTCATCTCCGACCTGCACATCGGGTACGAGAGCGTGATGGAGGACAGCGGGCTGCACCTGCCGCGCATCCAGACAGCGAGCATGCGTGAGGCCCTCCTGCGCATCATGGAGCGCCATGCCCCTGAGCAAGTGATAATCCTGGGCGACCTCAAGCACGAGTTCTCGCGCAACCTGGCGCAGGAATGGAACGAGGTGCGCGAGTTCCTCTCCGTGATCACGGAGCGGGCAGAGACAATCGTCATCCGCGGCAATCACGACAACTATCTGGCCGCCATCTCCTCCAAGCTCGGCCTGACGCTGGTGGACGAGTACGAATCGGATGGCATCCATTTCGCGCACGGGCACGAGTACACCGCCAAGAGGCCGTTGGTGATCGGGCACGAGCATCCCTCGGTGCGGCTGTTCGACTCCGTGGGCGCATGCCTCAAAATGCCCTGCTTCGTGCACCTGCCCGAGCAGCAGGTGCTCGTGGTACCGGCATTCAGCCCGCTCGCCTCAGGCACCAGCTTCAACAGCATCGAGGCGGATGACTGCCTCTCCCCTATCCTGAAGAGAGCGGACCTGGGGGAAGCGCGCGCCTATGCCTGCAGCGAGATCGGGCTGATGAGCCTGGGAAAGCTGAGCTCCCTGGGCAAGGGCTCAAGGTGAACTCCAAATTTATTAATGCGCGGAAGGGCGTATTGAACACGGCGATACCCTGCCTGAGTGCATTGTTTGTGGATGTGTTCTGAAGAAGAACCAGGCGAAATGCCCCGTGTGCGGTGCCTCCCAATTCGAGGAGGACGACTATTGAGGATTGACGCCGAGGACCTCCCGCACAAGGCTTCCTACTGGCATGCTGAGGGACAAGCGTTGCGCTGCGACCTCTGCCCTTGGCGCTGTTCCATGGAGGCTTCGCAGGTGGGACGTTGCGGGACCCGCCGGAACGATGCGGGTAAGATGACCGCCCTCAACTACGCCAAGGTGTGCGTGTCCGCGGTCGACCCGATCGAGAAGAAACCGGTCTTTCATTACCGGCCAGGGGCCCGATTGCTCTCGCTGGGCACTTTCGGCTGCAACCTTGACTGCGGCAACTGTCAGAACTCATCGTTGGCGCGGATGGAGGCGAGCGAGGCCCCCTACAAGCTCATGGATCCAGATATGGTAATGGCCCAAGCGAAGGAAAAGGGGGTCCAGGGCATCGCCTTCACCTACAACGAACCGATCGTCTGGATCGAATACATCCTGGATGTGGCGGCCAAAGCGCGAGAGAACGGGCTGTTCACGCTCATCAACACCAATGGCTACATCGAGCCGTGGGCCGGGGACGATCTTTTCGACAACATCGAGGTGGCCAACATCGACATCAAATCGATGCATGATTCGTTCTACCGCTCCCATTGCGGAGGCACGCTCAAGCCGGTGAAGGAAAGCTGCCACAACGCTTTGGACGCCGACGTGCACCTCGAGCTCACCTACCTCATGATACCGGGAATGAACGACTCCGAGAACGAGGTCGGTAGGTTCTGCGAGTGGGTCGCGGACGAGCTGGGGGTGGACATACCAGTGCACTTCTTCCGCTTTCAGCCATCATACCGGATGGCAAACCTACCTGCGGAAACGGAGGAGCGGCTGCTAAGGGCCTACGAGCTTGCCAAGGACATCGGGCTCGATTTCGTTTACTTCGGCGGTGTGATGGGGGACCCTCATCAGAACACGCTCTGCCCGAAATGCGGACGGATCTTGATCGAGCGGTCTAGCAAGGAGGCGGTTGAGGACACATTCGTCCTGGATCAGAAGATGAGCCGGTTCTGCCCGACCTATACGAATGTTCGCGTCCACTTTGATGGTCGGAAGTGCCCTGACTGCGGGACGTTGATTCCTCTAGTACTCTCGCCTTAACGAAGTCAAGGTCATTTGAATTACCTTTGTGCAGCAAGGGTCATTAAGCAATCGTTAAGGTCATGAGATCATAGTTGTGATGCATCTGGTTGCAATATCCATCCCTCCAACTATTATATACTGATAATCCAATTCGACTCGAAATCCCTAAGGAAGGAATGGATTTTGACAGATTATATCGCGCGACTTGCAGATGTGGTGGTAAACGGTGATATAAAGGAGGCCAAGCCGCTCGCGGAGCAGGCCTTGGCCGCCGGCGTGACCGCTCAGGACATCATCTTCAAAGGTCTTTCCAAGGGAATGGAAGTGGTCGGGCAGAAGTACGAGAAGAAGGAATACTTCCTGCCCCAGGTTCTGTTGTCCGCGAAGACGATGTACGCTGCGCTGGATGTTGCCCTTCCGAAGGTGAAGGTCGGGCAAGTGGGCGCGGCTGGCAAGTGCGTCATCTGCGTCGTCGAGGGAGATGTTCACGACATCGGCAAGAACATCGTCAAGGCGATGCTGACCATTGCCGGAATGACCATATTCGACCTTGGTAGGGATGTCCCGATCAAGAACATCGTCGACAAGGCGAAGGCGGAGATGCCGAACATCGTGGCCACCTCGACCCTCATGACTTCCACCCTGGTTGGCATGATGGAGCTCGAGAGGATGCTGCGGGAGGCCAATCTGAAGCCTGGCATAAGGACCATGATCGGCGGCGGTGCCACCTCCAAGGAGTTCGGTGCCCAGATCGGCGCAGACGCCTGGGGCTACGACGCCATCGAGGCCGTCAAGATCGCCGCGGACCTGGTGGCCAAGTCCCGCTGAACGAGCGACTTTCTCGCGCCTGAAGGACCAAACCTTACTTTCCATTTTCATCATTCTCATCATGTTCTGGGATCCTTGCCAATTCCATATGCTGGCATCATTCATTCCTTAGGGCCGATCGGTGCCTGGAATTGACTCGCAAGGTCTGTTCATGGACCTTAATGAGTGAGTCGGGCATGACGGTGCAGAGGCACGGCCGGGGGGACTACATGATCACCGAGAAAGGGTTCAAGGTGCTCAAAGGCGTCAGCGACGCCTATCAGATGCTGAAGACCTGAAGGATAATCGAGAACCTAATTTTAATTAGGAAGTGCTTATCGGCGCAAAGTGAGATTCATGAACACCGCATCAAGGAGAAGACTTGGATTGGGCATAGACACTGGCGGCACTTATACCGATGCGGCGGTGGTCGACCTCGGCACGAAGAAGGTGCTGGCCAAGGCAAAAGCGCCAACCACCCATGAGGAGCTCTCCATAGGCATCCTGAATGCGGTGGATTCGGTCCTGGCCTCATCAGAGTTCACCATAGAGGAATTGTCCCTGGTGGGCATCTCTACCACCCTGGCCACCAATTCCATCCTGGAGGGAAGGGGCAGCGATGTCGGCCTCATCGGCATAGGCTGGACGCCCGAATACGGCTGGGAGCTGGGGGCGAAACGCTCTGCCTTCGTCAAGGGCGGTCACGACATGCGAGGCCGAGAGCTCACTCCTTTGCTGGAGGAGGAGGTCATCGAGGCCGTTGACGAGATCGCCCCGCACGTGGAGGCGTTCGCGGTCTCCGGCTTCTTCGGAGTGGTCAACCCCGCGCACGAGGAAAGGGTGCGCGAGATCATCCTCGCCAGAAAGAAGCTCCCGGTGGTGGTGGGGCACGAGCTCACTACTGAACTGGGGATCCTGGAGAGGAGCGTGACGGCCGTGCTGAACGCCCGTCTGCTTCCGGTGATAGAGGGTTTCATGGATGGGGTGGAAGGGGCGCTGAGAAAGCGCTGCATCAATGCCCCGATCATGGTCTACAAGGGCGACGGCTCGCTGATGAGCGTCGAAAGGGCCAAGACCCGGCCGGTGGAGACCATTCTCTCCGGGCCGGCCGCCAGCCTGCTCGGCGGGAAGGTGCTTTCCGGCCTGGATACCTGCATAGTGCTGGATATCGGCGGGACAAGCACCGACATCGCATTCCTGGACGGCGGCTTTCCCCGGCTGAGCCGCAGCGGCGCCACGGTCGGTAGATGGAAGACCCGGGTACGGGCCACGGACGTCTGGACAGCGGCCCTCGGCGGCGATTCCATCGTCGGCCTAGTGGATGGCAGGATCGTTTTCGGCCCGGAGCGGGTGGTGCCTCTGGGAGTGGCGATAGAGCGCTATCCCCTCCTCCTGCACAAGATCCAGAAAATGAGGCAGCTGGAGTTCCTGATCCCCTATCAAAGGGATGACACCAAGCTCTCCGAGGAAGAGCGGCAAGTGTTCAAGCTCCTCCTGGAGAAAGGTCCGATGAGCTCGGACGAGATCGTCAGGGCCCTCCCCGACATCTTCATGGCCAGGCAATACATCAAGGACTTGAAGGCCAAGGGGTACCTGACGAAGACCGGTCTGACCCCCACAGACCTGCTCAACGTCGCCGGCCTCTTCTCCCGCGGTTCCCGGGCCGCGGCCGACCTAGGGACCGAGATCTTCACTTCGATCTACCAGTTCGACAAAGAGGAGTTCGTGCGCGTGGCCATCGACATGATCGGCTCGAGGATGGCCGAAGAACTATTGCTGAAGATGATCGAGGATGGATCTGGGGGTTCCCTGCAAGGGAAGGCGGGAGAGTACCTTCTGGATGTCATGACGCAAGCGGTGAAGAGCGACCTGAAGCTAACGGTGTCCGTGGACCGTCCGATCGTGGGGATCGGCGCTCCGGCCAATTTCTTCGTGCCCCGCCTCGAGTCCCTGATGAATACCAAGGTGGTGATCCCCGAGAACCACGATGTCGGCAACGCGGTCGGGGCGGTCTGCTCGCAGGTGTTCGGCAGCGTGACCATCCAAGTGCATCCTAGGGACGGGCTCTTCCATGTCGTGGTCCCGTTCTCCGAGTCACTGCAGTTCGATAGGCTGGAGGAGGCCGTGGAGAAGGGCAGGCAATTGGCCACGGAATATGTCACCGCCCAAGTGAGGTCGTCCGGCGGGGTGGACATCGTGACGAAGGTGGAAGTGAGGGAAATGCGGTCCAAAATAGGTTCGCAATCGCTTTGCGACCAGCTTAATTGGGTCGAGATCAGGGCGAGGGCCACTGGACCGCCAGGTTCACTTAACGGGGCAAATAATTGCGAAAGGTTCAAGTAATTTGGAGCCGTTAGACCGCCAAGCCCCATTTATATATATATGGAGGAAGAAATTAAATGGCAAGCAACATGACCCCAAGAGAGCGCGTTTTGGCTGCTCTCGACCGCGAGAAATTGGACAGACCACCGGTTGTCTGTTTTACGCAGATCGCCACAATGGACGCGATGGACGCTGTGAAGGTCTACTTCCCTGACGCTCACACTGACGCCCAAAAGATGGCAACTTTGTCCGCCGCTCCGAACAAGGTGTTCGGTCTGGAGTGCGCGAGGTTGCCCTACTGCCTCACTGTCGAGGCAGAGATGATGGGCTGCAAAGTGGACCTCGGCAAGGTCGACAGGACCCCGATGGTTAAGGAGCACTCCTTTGATGAGACGAGCATCCCGAGCGACCTGCCCGCCGATATCATGACCAAGGGCAGGGCCCCCATCGTCATCGAGGCAGTCAAACTGGCAAAGAAGCAGTTCGGCAAGGAACTGCCCATCGTGGTCGGCACCACCGGTCCGTTCACCATCGCCGGGCACTTGGTGGGAGCCGAGAACCTGCTCCTCTGGTGCATCACCGATCCTGAGTCCGTGGAGAAGACCACCAAACTGGCCGCGAAGCTGGAGCATGCGTACATCGAGGCGCTGGCCAAGGCGGGCGCGGATGTCATCGTCATGTCCGACCCCTCCGCGTCCACCGACATGCTGTCCGCGGAGAGCTTCGACGTGTTCGCCAAGCCTTACATCAAGGACGCTTTCGCTGGCGCCGGAGAGGCCAAGAAGGTCCTGCACATCTGCGGGGACACCAGCCTTCTGATCCCGCACATGATCGCCACGGGCGTTCACGGGATCAGCGTCGAGGAGAAGGTAACCCCGGAAAAGGCAGTCAAGATCACCGGTGGCAAGGCCGCGCTGATCGGGAACGTCGGTGTCGTCAGGCCGTTGCTCCAGGGCACCCCTCAGGACGTCGAGAAGGATGCCAAGAGGTGTGTGGCTGCAGGATTCAACCTGGTAGCGCCGGGTTGCGGTCTCGCGGTCAGGGTCCCAGGCGCCAACCTGCACGCGCTGGTAAAGGCCGTAAAAGGGTAAAGAAACGGAGGAGCTAGCCTCCTCATTCATTTCATTTTTCCGTTCTTTCCTAGGAACACCACTAGGTCTGGCCGAAGCGATAGGCGTTCTCGGGCACTAGCATCTCGAACCTCGCCCCTTTCCGTGGCGTGCCTACCTCCCTGAGGGAGTTCATGGTAGCGGCCAGGATGGCCTTCGTCAGGAACAGTCCCAGGCCCGCGTTCTTGCCGAATCCCCGCTCGAGGATCTTCTGCTCGTCCGACTCCGGCACGCCGACGCCGTCGTCCTCATGGAAGATATGCATCCCCTCCTGCTCCTCCTGACAGCCGACCATCACCCCGGATACCGGTCCCGCATGCTAGAGGGTGCTATCGATGAGATCGGAGAACGCCTTTTCCGAGAGCGGGTCAGCAAAGATCTCCAGCCCCGCGCATGCGCAGACGAACTCCGCA
>Ga0315279_10001245_pt1 | contig 43153 bp, 29 predicted proteins | sample YL17G06_20_MG_FD_203694 | JGI IMG/M metagenome (GOLD analysis project Ga0315279, IMG submission 203694) | Sediment microbial communities from Yellowstone Lake, YNP, Wyoming, USA - YL17G06_20 | ecosystem: Environmental > Aquatic > Freshwater > Lake > Sediment | place: USA: Wyoming | collected...
CGAAACAACCAGGAGGTTGGCTTAGAAGCAGCCATCCTTGAAACAACGAGTAACATCGGACTGGTCGAGCGGGGCTGCACCGAAAATTCAACGGGGCTCAAGCCCGATACCGAAGCTGCGGATGTGCCAGCTCCTTCGGGAGCTGGTGCGTGGTAGGGGAGCGTTCCACCCAGGAGTGAAGCGGTACCGTAAGGAGCCGTGGACCGGGTGGAAGTGCGAATGCCGGCATGAGTAGCGAAAAAGAGAGTGAGAATCTCTCTCGCCGAAAACCTAAGGTTTCCCAGGCAAGGTTCGTCCTCCTGGGTTTAGCCGGGCCTAAGCCAAGGCCGAAGGGCGTAGGCGATGGACAGCCGGTTGATATTCCGGCGCCACTGGAAGGCGATAAAGACGCGAAGGGGGGACGTCGCTGGGTGTGTCAGCGCGCGATTGGATTGGCGCGTTCTGGGCCGCGGGATACCGGCAGGCAAATCCGCCGGGACAAATCCCAGAGTCCGGAGGAGTGGAGCTTTCGAGCAAAGCGAACTGACGTGACCGGCGGCCAGGAAAATCCTCTAGCGAGCCTTTCAGTGCCCGTACCGCAAACCAACACAGGTAGGTGGGCAGAGGATGCCAAGGCGCGCGAGAGAACCCTCGCTAAGGAACTCGGCAATCTCGCTCCGTAACTTCGGAAGAAGGAGCGCCTCTCGGCTCGTGGGGACGTGATCTGCGAGGAAACTCGCGGGTCGAGCTCCCCATGGGTTGCGAGAGGCCGCAGTGAATCGGCCCAGGCGACTGTTTACCAAAAACACAGGTCTCTGCTAAGCCGCAAGGCGAAGTATAGGGGCTGACGCCTGCCCAATGCCAGAAGGTTAAGGGGCGGGGTTAGTCCGCCGCAAGGTGGACGAAGCTCCAAACTGAAGCCCTGGTGAATGGCGGCCCTAACACTAAGGGTCCAAAGGTAGCGAAATTCCTAGTCGGGTAAGTTCCGACCTGCACGAATGGCGTAACGATCTGGGCGCTGTCTCAGCGAGGGACTCGGCGAAATTGTAGCGCTTGCGAAGATGCAAGCTGCCCGCGACTGGACGGAAAGACCCCGTGGAGCTTTACTATAGCCTGGTATTGGATTTTGGTGGATCGTGCAGAGGATAGGTGGGAGCCGTTGAGACTAGGGCCCCGGCTCTAGTGGAGGCAACCTTGGAATACCACCCACGATCTTCCGGGATTCTAACCGTAGCCCTAACCGGGTGTCGGGACAGTATCAGGTGGGTAGTTTGACTGGGGCGGTCACCTCCCAAAAGGTAACGGAGGTGCTCAAAGGTTCCCTCAGTGCGGTTGGAAATCGCACAGCGAGTGTAAGGACATAAGGGAGCTTGACTGCGAGAGCGACGGCTCGAGCAGAGACGAAAGTCGGACCTAGTGACCCGGCGGTTCGGGATGGAACGGCCGTCGACAACGGACAAAAGCTACCCCGGGGATAACAGGCTTATCTCCCCCGCGCGCTCATAGCTACGGGGAGGTTTGGCACCTCGATGTCGGCTCGTCGCATCCTGGGGCTGAATAAGGTCCCAAGGGTTGGACTGTTCGTCCATTAAAGCGGCACGCGAGCTGGGTTCAGAACGTCGTGAGACAGTTCGGTCCCTATCCGTCGCGGGTGTAAGAGGTCTGAGGAGAGCTGCCGGCAGTATGAGAAGACCCCGGTGGACTGACCAAGGGTGTACCAGTTGTCCCGCCAGGGGCAGATGCTGGGTAGCCACGTCGGGCCGGGATAAGCGCTGAAAGCATCTAAGCGCGAAGCCCCCTCCAAGACTAGACCTCTCACCGGGTTAACCGGGTAAGGCCGCAGGTAGACTACCTGCTTGATAGGCCGGAGGTGTAAGTCCCGTAAGGGATTCAGCCAACCGGTACTAATCGGCCGAGGGCTTCGGCCCCTTCCATAGAGCAGATCCGGCACAGGAGAAGTTCGGCGGCCACGGCTCACACGACTATGCGATTCCGGGCAGGGCGCCTGAGGCGCCCTGCCGTACGGTTGATCGGTTTGCTTCCGGTAACCATGGCGGAGGGGAAACGCCTCTTCCCATTCCGAACAGAGAAGCTAAGCCCTCCAGCGCCGATGGTACTAAGGGCAAAAGCCCTCGGGAGAGTAGGACGTTGCCGGGAGCATTATGTTGAGAAGCCCGCGCTCAGACGAGCGCGGGCTTCGCCGCGTCTGGAAACGGCCATCCGCCGATGAACGCGGATGAACACCGATGGGCGCCTGGGAGCGCAGGCGTCTCGCCTGCCACGCCGCCAGAGGCGATGCACGCTCGGCGCACGCGCGGCAGGAGAGACGCTCCTCCCCTGCGAAACCAGACCGTGACACCGCAAGGAGGCCGTGACCATGCCACGCAAGCAACCATCCTTCGATCTCTGGATTGAGGCCGCCAAGCGCCTCGGCGCGGCGGAGGCGAAGATCGTCGCCCCCTCTAGCGTGGTGACCGCCACCTGGGTGAGGCTGAAGTGCCAATTCGGATGTGGGGGATGGGGCCGGCGGCTGACCTGCCCGCCGCACTCGCCTACCCCGGAGACCACACGCAAGATGCTGGACGAGTACTCGGTCGCCACCCTCGTTCATTGCCCGGGCAATGGCGACTGGCGCTCGATCAATAAGATCGTCGCCGACGTGGAGAGGGAGGTCTTCCTCGCCGGGCACTACAAGGCCTTCGCCTTCGGCTCCGGCCCGTGCGATCTGTGTGATGAGTGCAACCTGGAGTTCTGCGACCACCCCCACCAGGCCCGGCCCTCCATGGAGGCCGCCGGCATCGATGTCTACGCCACCGCCCGCGGGAATGGGTTCCCGATCGAGGTGGTGAGGGATGAGGAGTGTGAGCAGAACTACTACGGGTTGGTGTTGATCGAGTAGGTTTGCCTACCGCAGATGCGCCCTTCGACTGCGCTCAGGGTGAACTCCGGGTGCAGAGAACGACAGGCTGTAAGGCGAGGTCCTTCATCCGCCTTCGCGCAAGGCTTCGGCGGATTCAGGATGACAGCCTGTGACCGGTCAATACCCCTCCCCCTTGTCCACCACGTTCAGCAACTCGTCGCCCGCGAGGTAGCGTGCCACGTTCCCACAGAACAGCTCCATCAGCCGGTCATGTGAGCGCGGCGAGGAGCCGGAGGAGTGGGGAGTGATGATGACATTGGAGAGGTCCCAGAGGGGGGAGTCGGCGGGGAGGGGTTCGTTGGCGAAGACGTCGAGCCCGGCGCCGGCGATGCGGCCGGATTGTAGAGCGAGAACGAGGGCGTGCTCGTCAATGAGCCCGCCCCGGCCGATGTTGATGAGGTAGGCGGTGGGCTTCATCAGGCGGAGTTCGCGCTCGCCGATGAGGTGGCGAGTCCTCGGAGTGAGGGCGGCGCAGAGGGCGATGTAGTCTGACTCCGCAAGCAGCCAGGGGAGCGCGTCGGAACCTCGGACTTCGTCGGCGAAGGGGGATGCTCGGTCGGGCCGGCGCCGGGTGGCCGTCACTCTCATGCCAAAGGCCTTCGCCCGCTTCGCCACTTCGCTGCCGATGCCGCCGAGGCCGATGATGCCGAGCGTCTTTCCGTCTAGCTCGTCTCCGCCGTCCCATTCCCACTTGCGCTCGGCCTGATTGCGCAGGTAGTGCGGGAAACCGCGCGAGAAGGCAAGCATGAAGGCGATCACGTGGTCGGCGATGGGGATGGCATAGATGCCGGCGGCGTTGGTGAGGATGATCGGGCTGGCGATGAACTCAGGGGTGAGGAAGCGCTCGACCCCCGCACCGCCGGACTGCACCCAGCGCAGGTTCGGAGCGGCCTGCCATAGCTCATCCGACCAGCGGCCGGCGAGGATGACCTCGGCGTCGGCGGCGAGGGAGAGGGCCTGCTCCATGGTCGGCGCCTTCTCCACGACGAGGTCGGGAGAGACGGAGCGGACGCGGTCGAGATCCGCGTCGGGGGCGTTGCGGGTCAGGAGGATGTGAGTGGGCATAAGGATACGGTACTAGGGCAGGAGACAGGCTCCTGCCCAACGTTCACCCAACCTCCATGCGCAGGAAGCGCATGTACTTGGGGTTCTCCGGCGGCGTAGTCGTGACCGGCGCGACGTTGATAGTGTAGGTGTGTGGGGAGCGAGTGACGAGCTCGGTGTGTTCGTGTTCTTCTTCGCGGCCGGCCCAAGCGTAGGTGACGGTGAGTCGCTGGTCGCGGAGTTCGGCGGGGTCGGCGACGGCGACGGTGACCCGGTTGCGGCCGGGCCGCAGCCGCGGCAGGGCCAGGTAGTTGAGGATGAAGGTGGTGTGGAGTTCGAGGCCGTGGAGGGCGGCGTGCTCGGCGCGGCGGGCGGCCTTGAGGTCGAAGCGGAGCTGGTAGCTGTAGCGACCGGCAACCCAGGGGGTCAGGTCGAGATCGCGGCAGACGCGTCCGCAAGAAGGCTCTTCCCAGGCAAAGCGCCAGGCGCCGCCTTCTCGCTTCATCCAGACCCGCAAGGCGTCGCTGCCGGTGCGGCGGGTGGCGTTCAGTTGGAGGCGGCTTTGCACGATCATGTACGGGACCTTCACGTCGAAGGTGACGCGCGCGAGGCGGCCGGCGCGGGAGGGCGTAAGGCCGAGCCGGGTGGGGGAGGAGAGGCCGGATTCCTGCGCCACGCCGTCGCGGTAGCTCTCGTCGGTTAGACTCGGCCGGTAGACAAGCTCTCCGTTACCATAGTGCCGCCAGCAGTCGTTCCCCTCGCAGATGTGTCGGGGGCCGGGGGCGATGTAGTCCGGGTCCCAGCGGCGGTCCATCTCCGCGAACCAGCGGAAGGGGCCGCGGCGGTCCCAGTACCGGGTATAGGTGGAGCCGCGGGGAAGCGCAATCTCCATGGAGTGGTCGTCGGGGGCGGAGTCGCGGGTGAGGATGCCCCAGTTGGTGAAGGTGGAGGCGTAGAAGACACGGCTCAAGTCACCGCATGGCATGAGATCAAGAATACGCCGGGCAGGCCTGGTGAGAAGCGTCGGGTCGGAGATGATCTCCTCGGCTCCGGCGAGGCCGGAACCGTCGCGGGAGTAGAGGTAGAAGTGCACGTGCGGGTCAACCAGTCGCCACTTGCCCCCATAGTGCACCTCGAAGGAAGTGTGCCCCATCCGCCGGGCGGGCCGGCGGAGCAGGGCGGAGTCAATGAACGCCCCCGGGTCATCCTGGAGACGCCAAGCGCCAGGTTCCGCCTCGGTGTAGCCGATCAGACGGACGTTCTCATCTCCGAAGACGCGGGAGAGCACCCGGCCGAACGCCCGCGCCTGCCCGCCGCAGAGGGAGTAGCCGTGGACGTTGATGACTTTGATAGGGTCCTGCCACGTCTCCTCTCGGTTGGGACGCATGTAGGGGTAGCCGTAGTGGTAGATGGTCTGGCGCCACCAGCGGTAGAGGGCAAGGACTTTCTGCTCATTGGTCATGCCGGGCCGAACCACATCCCCCGCAATGGAGTCTAATGTAGAGGTGTCAACGGTCCGGTCAGTGGTGACCTTGGGGTGGCGCATGGGGGGCAAGTTCGGCGGCCGGGCAGGGGCGCCCTGCCGAGTTGCCCGGCCCAGGGGTTGGCGAAGACGGGCCCACTTCGGAAGAGGACTTGGCCGAGGGGCGCCGTAGTATAATGATTCCGGCACTTCTCGTGTCGGAGCCTACCTCAGGCCAGGAGGTCGAGTTCGCGATCATGTCGCGGGAAGCCACGCTTGCGGTTCCAAGCATTGCCGAGGCGCGCCGGCACTATGACTCGCTGGGGGAGTTCGACTTCGTGGTGCCGGGCGGAGGGCACGGGGCGGCGGCGGTGTGCCGCGCCCTGCTGGAGCGGGGGTTCACGGTGGCCGCGGTCGCCAACCCCATTGACGAGGGCGGCCACTCGGCGAGGATTCGCTGGGCTCTCTATCGTCACCTTGGTTACTGGCCGATCATACCCGGGGATACCATGAACCTGCTCGGGGGCGGGCTTGCCGACCCAGCGATCTATTCAGTTACGAACAGCCGCTTGCCAAAGGACCTGGGAGACCTGACGGCGGGGGAGGTGTTCGGGCAGGCGGTTGACGAAGCCATCGCCGCGAGCCCGGAGGTAAGCGAGGCGCTGGAGGAGTTCAAGCGGTTCATGGTGGGGATCGGCGCGGCGGCGCAGGAGGATCTGATCGCCACGGGGCTGGCGTCGCTGCCCGGCGCGAGCCTGCAGAACGTGCTGCACGCGGCGGTGATGGTGCATGCAGGAGCTTACCGGAAGGGATTGCGGGCGATTGATGAGGGGGCCTATCTGTGCGGCTCGTACCTGCTGGAACGCGCGATGGGGGGGATGCCGCGGGGGTTGATGATCCCGATGTCGTTCGACAAGGTCACCCTGGTGACCGAGCACGCGGGCGGGCGAAAGGTGGTGGGCGGCATCAACCGGGTGCTGCTGGCTAAGGGCGATGGGCCGAACGGTCTGGAGTACGGGGAGATGGTTCCGAGCTCGATGCTGCCCAACGCGCCCGAGGAAGCGGCTGAGCAAGAGGCGAGCAAGCTCTCCGGGGCGAAGGTGGTGGACTGGCACTCGGCGGAGGTGGAGCACGGGCCGCTGGGCGAGCCGTTCAACAACGACTGGGTGTTCAAGGAAGTGCGGCGATATGCGCCTCGCATGAATCCGTTCCTGGGGGAGATCATGCGGCGGCTGAGGAAGGGCGGCGGGGTGGTGATCCCGCCGGGAAACGCGCACGAGAGCACCTACACCTTCTTCCTGCTGTCGGGGCTGTGGGAGGAGCTGCAGGCGGCGCGCCGGCGGGGGGTGCGGGTGACCCTGGTGTGCAATCCGCACAATCTGCTACTGACCGCCGGCTACACGGTGGCGGACTACCTCCGGAGCATCGAGCAGGCGGCGACGTTTGCCCTGGCCGGACGGAAGGTGAAGGCGGAGGAGATGATAGACCGGGTGGTGGTGAACGATCCCTCCACCGCCTCCGAGAAGGCGCAGAGGATGATGCGGGGGGAGGGGATCCCGGCGGTGGTGAAGCAGGAGCTGCTGCACCGCACGCCATGTGGGCCGGTGACGGTGACGCCGGAGGAGGTGAGAGACCTGGAGGCGAGGGGGCTGGAAGTGGTGCACCGGCCGATGCTGGAGGTGCAGACGGTCTCGATTCGCGGGATCGAGACGGAGGCGGTGTCGTACGAGAAAGAGAAGGTGCTGGAGGCCGTGCTAGCGCCTGGTGTGAGGTAAGAAGAGCGGTTGGTGGGAGGTAGATGGTGATGAAAGCGGCGACTCTGGGACTGGTGATGGTGCTGTGCGGGTGGGCGTCGGCGGAGCTCGCCCCGCCGACGAGGCCGATAGTGCAGCGGCTGGCACCGCCCCCACCGGGCAAGCTATACCACGGAGTATATCCAGGCGGTCGCTCGGGGGAGGAGGATGACATCACGCCGGCGGACATGACCTCCTATGAGGACACGGTGGGAAAACGCGTGGCCTGGGTGTACTTCTCAAACAACTGGTACAACAATCCGCAGTTCCCGCGGGAGACGGCGGAGTGGATCAGGGCGAGCGGGGCGCTGCCGTTCATCCGGCTGATGCTGAGGGGAGAGGACAACACCCAGGGGCACTACACAGTTGAGCGGATCATCTCCGGCCAGTGCGACGCGCTGCTGCAGGCGTGGGCGCTGGAGGCGAAGGCATTCGGGACGCCGCTGGCGGTGGAGTATGGGACGGAGTGCAATGGGGAGTGGTTCCCGTGGAACGGCAAGTACCATGGAGGCGGGAAGCTGAACGGCTACGGGGACCCGACCAAGCCCGATGGGCCCGAGCGGTTTGCGGCGGCCTACCGCAGAATCGTGACGGTGATGCGGAACGCGGGGGCGTGGAACATCACCTGGGTGTTCCACGTGGATACGATGGATGACCCGGAGGTGAACTGGAACCGGCTTGAGAACTACTACCCGGGCGACGCCTTCGTTGACTGGATCGGGGTGAGCGCCTATGGGCCACAGCAACCCACCAGCGAGGACTGCCCGAGCTTTCGGGAGTTGATGGACAGCTGCTATCCGCGGCTGGACCAACTGGCGCCGACGAAGCCGGTGATCGCGCTGGAGTTCGGCTGCACGGCGGGCAGCCCGCTGATCGCTCCCGAGGTGTGGGCGGGAGCAGCGCTGGATGACCTGCTGGGGGGCCGCTGGCCGCGGGTGATCGGGCTTTCGTGGTGGAACGAGTGGTGGCGGAACGACCAGGACCCGGCGCATGACAGCAACATGCGGGTACAGGATACGCCGGCGCTGGGGGAGGTGTTCCGGAGCAAGCTGGCGGCCGCCGGCGACATGGTGGTGGAGCGGCCTCTGGTGCAGTCGCCGCGGGAGGTGCGCCGGCCGCCGGTACGCAGGCCGGTAACTGGGTCAACGCCATCTTCGCCGGTCAGATAGGGCGCAGCAAGACAGCTCCCCGTGCTGGGGGGCAGCTAGCGAGTCTCGCCCGGAGGAGTGGGGGCGAGACTCAGACAGACTTAGCTGGAAGGGACGCAGATGCCTCACAGACTCTTACTTAGATATGCGACCAGCTACAGCAGATAGCGAGGGCGGCGTCGGTTGGTGACGCAACGGAAAGGATGAGAGAAGTGAGAACCGCGATCAAGGGGGGCAAGGTAGTCACGCCGATAGAGGTCTTCGAGCAGGCGGAGGTGCTGATCGAGGATGGCAAGATAGCCGCGGTGGGACCCGGGGTGGCGGCCGGGGTCCGCGGCGAGGAGATCAATGCCGCCGGGCTGGTGCTGGCGCCGGGGTATATGGATGTGCACGTGCACGGCAGCGCCGGACATGACACCATGGACGGCACCAGAGAGGCGATTGCGGGGATGGCAAGGTTCTTCGCCAGCAGGGGCGTGACTTCGTTCTGCCCGACCACGCTGACGGCCAGCGCGGAGGCGATCATGGCCTCCGTGCGGGCGGTGCGTGACTGCCAGGAGAACCCGCCGGAGGGGGCGCGGCCGCTGGGGGTGCACCTCGAAGGTCCTTACATTGACAAGGGGAAGAAGGGCGCGCAGCCGGAGCAGTTCGTGCGGGCGGCGACAGTGGGTGACTACAAGGAGTTCTTCTCGCTGGGCAATATCCGGGCGATCACCTTCGCGCCGGAGATCGAGGAGAACAAGGAGCTGATCGCGTTCGCCCGCAGCCGCGGCGCGGCGGCGGTGGTGGGGCATTCGAGCGCCAGCTACGAGCAGCTCGCCGAGGCGGTGAAGCTGGGCGTGAACCAGGCCACCCATACCTTCAACCAGATGGAGGGTCTGCACCATCGCAAGCCGGGGACGGTGGGCGGGGTGTTGCTGCTGGAGGAGATCTACGCCGAGTTCATCGCCGATGGCGTGCACCTGCATCCGGCGATCGTGGATATGATCGTGCGCCTGAAGGGACCGCAGAAGGCGGTGGCGATCACGGATGCCATCAGCGGGGCGGGGATGCCGGACGGGCAGTACGAACTCGGGGGCCAGAAGGTGGTGGTGAAGGAGGGCGCGGTGCGGCTGGCGGACGGGACGCTGGCGGGAAGCTGCCTCACCCTGGATCAGGCGGTGCGCAATATCGCCAAGTTCACGGGGCGCCCGCTGGCGGAGTGCATTCAGATGGCGACGCTCACCCCCGCCCGCTCCATCGGGGTCTCCGACCGGAAGGGAAGCCTGGAGCCGGGGAAGGACGCGGACGTGGTTCTGCTGACTCCCGACCTCCAGGTGAAGGCGACGATGGTGATGGGGAAGGTGGTCTATCGAGCATAGGGCCGGAGTCTCCGGCGTCACATCCTAGGAGTTAGCCCTGGAAGTGGCTGGGCAGGACATGGGGTAACGACAATGGCTACTCAACCTGTGCCGGTGGTGACGGAGCTGAACCTGTACGTGGACGACGGGGCGCTGGAGATGCTGCCCCGCCGGGACGCCATGCGCTTGCAGGTGCTTCCCATGCAGATCGTGGGGGGCAAGCTGGTGGTCGCCATGGTGAACCCAGGGGACATCCTCAAGCTGGATGAGCTGCGCCGGCTCACCGGCCGCGATATCCAGCCGGCGCGCGCCGATCTGAAGGTGATCGACCGGGGCATTCAACGGTTCTACGGGGAGAAAGACGAGCTGGAGACGGCCTCGGCGCTGGTGGAGCCGGGGCTGGTGGTGCAGGCCGACGCCCGCGGCGCGCCGCTGATGGGAGGCGAGGATGCGCCGGCGGTGGCGCTGGTGAACGAGCTAGTCGAGACTGCCATTCTCTCCCGCGCCAGCGACATACATGTGGAAGCTGGGACGACCAAGCTCCAGGTGCGCCTACGGGTAGACGGTGTCTTGTTCGACCACCAGAGCTTCCCCATGGAGCTGCATCCGTCGGTGAGCTCCCGCATCAAGATCATGGCCGGGATGGACATTGGGGAGAAGCGGCTGCCGCAGGATGGGCGGTTCGACGCGCGGCTGCGCGGGAAGGTGTTCGATGTGCGCGCGTCAGTCGTCCCCTCCGTGTTCGGGGAGACGATTGTGCTGCGACTGCTGCCGAAGACCTCCACCGGCCTGAAGCTGAGCGAGCTGGGCTTTTCTCCCGACCAGCTGGTGATGATGGAAGACCTGGTGCACCGGCCCCACGGGATGATCTTCGCCACCGGCCCGACCGGATCAGGGAAGACCACCACGCTGTATGCCATCCTCAGCCGGCTCGACCGGGTGGGCCGGAATGTGGTGACCATCGAGGACCCGGTGGAGTACCAGCTCACGCGCGCCACTCAGATCCAGGTGCATCCGAAGATCGGAGTGGACTTCGCGGCGGGGCTGCGGTCCATACTGCGGCAAGACCCAGACGTGATCATGGTGGGCGAGATCCGCGATCTGGAGACGCTGCGGATGGCGATCCAGTCGGCATTGACCGGACACCTGGTGCTGACGACGGTGCACTGCAATGACGCCGCGAGCGGGGCGGCGCGCCTAGTGGACATGGGGGCGGAGCCGTTCCTGGTGGCCTCGTCGGCGACCGTGTTCCTGTCTCAGCGGCTGGTGCGGTGTATCTGTACCGAGTGCAAGATGGAGGACCAGCCCAGCGAGGACACGCTCCAGGCACTAGGGATCGAAGGAGACGGTCAGTTCTACCGCGGTCGCGGCTGCGAGCACTGTCGCGGCACCGGATACTACGGCCGCACCAGCGTGTTCGAGATCATGATGGTGAACGATGTAATCGCGGCGGCGATCACCCGGCGGGAGACGGCCGGGGAAATCCGGGCGCTGGCGCGAAGCCTGGGGACGAGGGGCCTGAGGGACGACGGCATCCAGAAGGCGCTGGAGGGGGTCACCACCCTGGAGGAAATCCTGCGGGCGGTGTGGGTGCAGGAGGCATGAGGGCCGTTCGCCTTTCCGCGACGGAGCGAGGGAGATGCTGACCGACAATGTGTTGGATCTGATCGGCAATACACCACTTATTCGCCTGAAGGGCGAGCGGGTGTTTGCCAAGGCGGAGTTCCTCAACCCCAGCGGCAGCATCAAGGACCGGGTGGCGCTGGCGATGATCGAGGGGGCGGAGCGAGACGGGAAGCTCAAGCCCGATTCGATCATCTGCGAGCCGAGCTCCGGGAACACCGGAATCGGGGTGGCGCTGGTGGGCCGGCTGAAGGGGTATCAGGTGCGGATCGTGATGCCGGCGGGGATGAGCGATGAGCGCAAGAAGCTGATTCAGGCGCTCGGCGGGGAGCTGGTGTTGACCCCCGACGCGGAAGGCATCGCCGGCGCGGTGAAGCGCGTCCGCAAGATGGCGGCGGAGGATCCGCGCGTCTACGTGCCCCAGCAGTTCGAGAACCCGGACAATCCGCGGTGTCACTACGAGGAGACGGCGCGGGAGCTGTGGCGGCAGATGAGCGGAGACATCGCCTGTTTCGTGGCAGGAGTGGGGAGCGGGGGCACGCTGCAAGGTGTCGGTAAGTTCCTGAAGGAGCACAAGCCCGGCGTCCGGCTGGTGGCGGTGGAGCCGAAGGGGGTGTCCGCCATCCTGGGGCACGAGCCGGGTCTGCACCAGATCCAGGGCATCGGTGACGGCTTCGTCCCGGCCATCCTCGACGTATCCATGGTGGACGAGGTGCTGGAGGTGTCGGACGAGGATGCCATCGCGACGGCGCGGCAACTGGGGAGGGACTGTGGGCTGCTGGTGGGGACCTCTTCGGGGGCGAATGTGTGGGCGGCGCGGCAGCTCGCTCAGAAGATCAGCGGCAACATCGCCACGGTGTTCCCGGATCGGGCGGAAAGGTACTTCAGCACCGCCCTCCTGTAGCGCGGGCCTGCCGGAGTTCACCCCGAGCGAAGCCGAGGGGCCTGCCGTCCCCGCCGCCCTGCTACGCCCCTCCCGGATACCCCACCGGGATGATGTAAATCGGCGCCTGGTCGGCCGGCAGGCTGAGCGCCTTGGCCACCTCGCCGTCGTCGAAGGCGCCCACGGGGACTGAGGCCAGGCCCAGGGCGACGGCTTGCAGGTGGATGTTCTCGGCGGCGTGGCCGGCTTCCATGTGCACGTATCGTTCGGCGCGGTCACCATAGCGGGCGCGGGTGCGCTGGTAGACGGCGGCGAACACGAAGCTCACCGGCGCTCCCCTTACCGAGCCCTGGCCCATGGCGGCCTGGGCGAGGTCGGCGCGGTGGTCTCGATCGGAAAGCTGCTCCAGCTTGTGGCCCTGGGGAAGGTAGTGGAAGACCCCCTCCTTCTTCACCACATACATCTCGAGCGGGTAGGTGGCGCCTGCGGAGGGGGCGGCGCGCAGGCCGCGGCCCGGCTCGGTGATGCCCTGGGCGGCCCAGGCGAGCTGGCCGACCTGCCCGATGGTCAGGTCTTTGTCGGCGAAGCGGCGTACCGAGCGGCGCTTGCTGATGGCCTCTTCGACCGACATCTTGCCAACCGTGGCGGCCGCAGGCAGCGCCACCTCCGCGGGGGCGCTGGAGGACACCGCGGGGCGACCACAGCCCAGCGCGATGAGCGCGGCGACGCATGCGGCCAGCGAGACAAGGGCACCTCCACGAACTCGTATCATCGGCCTCACCTCCAACATGGGGTTCATCGTCAGAGGATTTCCGCCAGCAGCGCCCGGCTCCTGTTGTCCAGGGCGGCCGCGTCGGGGATGTCGTAACGGTTTCCCTCGGCATCGGTGATGATCACCCGCGCGCTTCCCAGGTAGACGACGTTGTCGCGCACGTCTCGCAGAGTCACCTCGCGCAGGCCGCGGTCGGTGTCGAACGTGCACAACTGCAGGCCGTAGTAGTCCTTGAGGGAGACGATGCTGCTGACCCGGGGATAGAGGTAGCGGCGCTCCAGCTCGGCCTCCACCAGCCGGCGGGAGTCGCGGTCGAGCCCGCGCCAGTTGCGGAGGATGCCGAACTCCTTGTCGTTCGGCCCCGTGCCCCGGATGGAGAGGTAGCGGTCGGGGTCGGTGAGGGGGGAGACGCGCAGGAAGCGCGGGGAGAGCACGGTGAGCTCCTCGCCGATGTTGGCCAGCAGGCGGCCGGCATCGTCCCGGAACACCTCCACCTGGTCCGGGTCGAGGTAGCGAGGAGAGGGCAGCTCCTTGCTTGGTGGCGGGAGATGGTTACTCATTTATGCCTGTCACCAGGGAGGTCTTGCGATGCAGGTCGAGGAGCTGATGGTAGATGCCCTTCTTGGCGTCCAGTTCCTCGTGTCGGCCAAACTCAACCACCTTGCCGTCCTCAATGACGAGGAGCTGGTCGGCGTTGCGGAGAGTTGACAGGCGGTGGGCGATGGCGAAGGTGGTGCGGCCCTCGATGAGGCGGGCGATCGCCTGCTGAATCTGCTCCTCGGTCTCCAGGTCCACGTTGGCGGTGGCCTCGTCGAGGATGAGGATGGCGGGGTTATGGAGGACGGCGCGGGCGATGCAGACGCGCTGCTTTTCGCCCGCGGAGAGCCGGCCGCCCCGGTCGCCCACCTGCTCGTCGTAGCCGTCGGGCTTGTTGACGATGAACTCGTGGGCGTTGGCCATCTTGGCGGCGGCGATGATCTCCTCGATGGCGGCGTCCGGCTTGCCGTAGGCGATGTTCTCCGCGATGGTGCCGCCGAAGAGGAAGGGCTCCTGCAGCACCGCCCCCAGGCGGGCGCGGTAGGCCCACAGCGCCACCTGCTTGAGGTCAACGCCATCCACCAGAATGCTGCCTTCGTCGGCATCGTAGAATCGGCAGACCAGGTTGATGATGGTAGTCTTGCCGGCGCCGCTCTTGCCCACCAGGCCCAGCATGTGGCCCGGGGAGGTGCTGAACGAAACATCCTTCAGCACGGAGCGATGCTTCTCGTATCCGAAGGTGACGTTGCGGAACTCGATCTCGCCCTTGAGATCATCGAGCACCACCGTGCCCCGGGACTGCTCGCTGTCCGACTCGGCGTCGAGCACCTCGAAGATGCGCTGGGCGGCGGTGAGGGCGCGGGACATCCACTGAGTGATCTGGGTGAGGAAGTTGAGCGGGCCGTAGAGCATTCCCAGGTAGGCGAGGAAAGCCATCAGATCGCCTACCGTCATGGGACCGCGAACCGTCATCACCCCGCCGAAGTACCACACCAGCAGGGAACCGCTCCCCATGATCAGCCAGACGAGCGGGAAGATGGTGCCCCAGGTCTGCTCGGCGTAGACAGAGGCGTTCATGAGGTCGCGGTTGCGCACCTGATAGCGCGTGATCTCGGAGGGCTGCTGGGAGAATGCCTTGATCACCTTGACGCGGTTGAGGGCGTCGTTGACCAGGGCGTTGAACCGCCCCCAGCGATACCAGAAGCTGTGGAAGGCGAGGCGCATCTTGTGCCACAGGGCGCGGGTGAGGAGGCTGATCACAGGCGCCGGAAGGAGGGCAAGGAGCGCCAGCTTCCAGTTGATCACCAGGATCATCACCGCCACGCCCAAGACGGTGATGAAGTTGGTGACGAAGAAGGGGATGCCGAAGGCGATGAGATCCTGGACTCCGCCCGAATCCTGCGTGAGCCGGGAGATCAGCGCGCCGGTGGGATGCCGGTCGTAGTAGCGCATGGAGAGCCACTGGAGTCGCTCGTAGAGTCCGGCGCGAATGTCGAAGCTCACCCGCGACCCCAGCCAGGCGGTGACGCGGTTGCGCCACACCTGGAGGCCGGTGCTGAGCACGCTGCTCGTTCCCAGGCCGAGCACCAGCCATGCGAGCAGATGGAGGTTCTTCCTCGGCACCAGCACCTCGTCTACCAGCACCTTGGTGAGGTAGGGCGGGAGCAGCCCGAAGGCGGTGCCGGCGAGCATCAGCACCCCAATCAGCAGGAGCCTGCCTCGGTAGGGGCCTGCGTACCCCAGCAGCCGCCGGAGGGCGGCCCCGCGGCGGGCGCACCGCGGGCAGACGCGGGTGTCCTCGCCCAGCACCAGTCCGCAGGTGGGGCAGCTCTTCTCCCTCACCTCTTGCTCTGGAATCGGCTTGCCTTTGGCGGCCGCGTCGAGCTGTGCCCGGAGGCGGCCGAACCGGTCGCCCAAGGCATTGGTGAAGGGGATCAGGTCAACCCTGCGGCCGCCGATCACCGCCCTGAGCATGCCGCCGCCCACCAGATCCTCGATCTCCACTTCGGTGATGTCGGACAACGGCAGGTCGCTTCTGAGCTGGGCGTCCTCGCCATCGAGGGAGCAGACGAGCACGCGGTCGGCCGCGAGCGCGACCCACTGCTCTCCGAAGCGTCCGTCCGGAGAGAGGTCGCTGCCGGCGGCCAGGCGGATCTCCGCGCCGGGGCGGAGGCGGGCGATCAGATCTCTCGCTCTGTCGGGTATCTGGGTCTCGTTGTCCGCGCTCATCGTTGGAGATGCCCCTTGCGGTGTAGAACGACGGGGTTGGCGTGCGCGCCGAGAGGCAAAGGACACGCGCCTCCTTTGCACCATCTCAGGGTGAGGAAGGCGCAAAGCAGGCGCGTCAAGGGCTGAAGTCGCGTGTCCCCTGCTCCGGCTTATGGTTTTGCCGGCGGTCAGCCAAGAGGACTATAGCCCGCTGCGGCGGGAATGTCAATAGTGTGGGAGCATGCTACCCGCTTGCGAGCGGACGGATGATCTGCCAGGCCATGCCGGTGAGGGCATCTCCCACGATCAGCCCCAGGAACAGCGGAAGGGCGGTGCGGTGGGCGCGGAGTCCGCCGTACCGAAGCAGGAATAGCTTCACCAGCCAGGTGAAAGTGATGGCGGGCAGCATCGCATCTATCGGCCAGCTCCACGCCAGCGGGAAGGCCACCGGATGAAGCGGCCAGGCGGGGAACTGCAGCTTGATCGCCATCAGCACGATAGTGATGAGGGCGCCGATGCCGATCGCCTGCGTCCCACTCCAGTTGGTGTCCCCGGGGTTGCGCAGCCAGGCGTCAATCTCCGAGGCGACATTGCTGGGCATCTCCACGAGGTAGATGTTGGAGCCCACCTCCAGGCCGTGGCGGTAGCCCAGCTGCAGATGCGCCCAGAAGTACACCAGCACGATCACCGGAATGGCGGCGATCATCAGGAAGCTGAGCGGGCGGGGCCTGATCTCCCGGCGCTCGGACATGCGCAGCGCCTCCAGTTGCACCGGGCTGGGATTGGAGGTCTGCTCCCGCAGCAGGGAGGTCATCAGGCCGATCATCGCCAGCCCCCGCGGGCCGACCCAGCGCGTGCCCGGGAACTGGGTGAGGAAGAACTGCGGCATGGCGCCGTAGATCTCGTTATCCGGCGGGCCGATCTGGGCGCGGATGCGGCTAAAGGTGAGCATCATCATGAAGTAGAGGCCGAGGAAGGAGAGGGCGACCGTGGTGCGCATCCCGGCGCGATTGAGGAACCAGGTCAAGAAGGCGATCCCGGCCACCGCGCCCAGGGTGGCGAACCGGTAGCTGAACGGCTCCTCGTGATCGTCGGCCCGGGAGCGCAGCCCGGCCGCCTTGCGCGCCACCTGCACCAGGTAGCGGCGGTCCACCCACAGCACGGTCGCCAGCACCGCCACATAGGCGCCGACGGATTGCTCGTCCCCATAGGGGAAGCCCGACCAGGCGGACATGTTCCAGCCCAGCAGCCGGGAGGCCACATACTCCGTGCGCCAGAGGAGGTTGAAGACGATCAGCGAGAACATCATGTCCAGGGGCATTAGGTAGGAGAGCCCGATCCCCCAGAACCCCCAGCTCAGCTCCCCGCAGCGCAGCGCCGAGAGCGGGCCCACCGCGATCCGGCTGCTGATGTTGGCGGAGAGGGGAACCGCGGGGACGGCGGGATAGAACCGGCCCAGCAGATTCCACAGGCCGATCGCCAGCGACAGGCCGAGGCCCACCCACCAGAGACGGTTCTTGAACAGCCCGCCGTCGGGCTGGGTGATGCGTAGCGGCAGCTCCGTGATCGGGAAGGCCAGCTTCTCCTCCTGGGACCAGCGGCGGCGGACGATCACATTCAGACACAGGCATACCCACAGCAGCCCCGTGACCAAGGCCGCCCACCACAGGGCCGGCCCCACCCAGGCGGCCAGAACCTCCGGCCTATAGGGGTCAGAGTTCCCCAGGAAGAACCCCTCCAGCACATTCACGTTGGGGACGGTGAGCCACATCGGCAGGTTGGGCCACACCATCTCCGCCCACTGGTTGGAGGGGCTGGCGCCCCAGATGGGATGAACGATGACAGAGATGAGGGGGCCGAACCAGGTGTACACGCCGCTGGCCATACCAGCGGTGGCCATGATCACGTAGATCAGTACCAGCTCACCGGGGGTGAAGGCCCATCGCGGCCGCCATCCGCTCAGCCAGTGGTTGGCGAGAGTGAGCAGGAAGAGGGCGGCGACGGCCGGCCCAAAGAGCGGCCCCGCCGGGCCCACACCTGCGGTCTGCCAGGTGCCCCAAACGGAGTACACAACCGTGGCCGGCAGCAGGACGAGCACCGCCACCACCGCCCGCGCGCGGACTGCCTGCCCGGCCAGAGGCGCAATGCGACGGGAGGCCGGTTCGGTCGTCAGCTCGGCATCCTGCGTTTCGGCCATTCGCCGCTCTACCCTAACGAGGCCGCTTGGCGCGCTTTCCGGCCGCGGAGCGTCTGCCCGGGCGCCGTGCAAACTGCGGCAGGTGGTCCGCGTGCGCGGCCAGCAGATCGTCCAGCAGCAGCTTCGCTACTCGCACAGAGGGGACCAAGGGGTTGGCAACTAAGGCTTGCAGAGCAGCCTTCCGGTCCCCAGTCACGGCCGCTTCCACGGTTAGCTCTTCGTAGGCCTTTACCTGCTGGAGCAACCCGCGGAGCTGCGGGGGCAACGCGCCCACCGCCAGGGGTATCGGCCCCTGCGAGGTGATGACGCAGTTCACCTCCACCACCGAGTGGGCGGGAAGGTCGGAGAGAGCGCCGCAATTGGTGGTGTCAACGCACTGGATGTCGCGCCGGTCGTGGCAGACAGATGACACGAGGCGGAGCGCCGCGTCCGAGTATCCCCCGCCTCCGCGCTGAGAGAGGGCGGCCGGTTTCTCCTTCACGCTGAGGTCAGCATATTGCGCGAACAGCTCCTTCTCGATCTTCAGGATCGTCTCCGCGCGCGTCGGCTTTCCCTCCGCGTCGGCTTGCTGCAGGTGTGCGAGCTGCTCGTCCTTCTGGTAGTAGTAGCGATGGTAGCCGCAGGGGATGGCGCCCAGCGATTCCAGCAACTCCCGCGGCCACTCCCCCTTCTCCGCGAGCTGCCCGATCAGCTCCTGGGTGACGTCAACGCCGCGCACCACCACCCGCCTCACCCACACCAGGTGGTTGAGCCCGGCGAACTCGATGAAGAGCTCCTCCGGCGCGGCCTTGAAGCGCCGCTGGAACCAGCGCTCGGTGCCGATGGGAAGGTTGCAGAGACCGACCACCTTGACCGCGGTGTGGCGGCTCACCGCCTCGGTGACGATCCCGCTGGGATTGGTGAAGTTGATCATCCAGGCGTTCGGGGCCAGCTTCTCCATGTCCCGGCAGATCGCCAGCATCGCGGGGATGGTTCGCAGCGCCTTGGCGAATCCCCCCGGGCCGGTGGTTTCCTGGCCGATCACGCCGTGCCGCAGAGGGATGCGCTCGTCCTTCACCCGCGCCGCCATCCCTCCCACCCGCATCTGGGTGATGACGAAGTCAGCCTCCGGCAGCGCCTCGCGGCGATCGAGAGTGAGCTTCACGGCGAACGGCCGCCCCGCCTTCTTCACCATCCGGCCCGCCAGACCGCCCACGATCTCCAGCTTCTCCCGCCCCTCTGGGATGTCCACCAGCCACACCTCGCGCAGGGCGAGGTCGTCGCTGCGGGCGATGAGGCCGTCTATGATCTCCGGCGTGTAGCTGCTGCCCCCGCCGATGACGACGATCTTGCGCCGCTCACTGCTCCTCATTGCCACCTTCCTCCGTGCCTGCTCCGGCCGCCTTCTGCAGCCACTCCTCTTTCGCCGCGCGCTGGCTGATCTGCTGCCACCGCTCGGGATCATCCCGCCCCATCGCGCGCAAAGCCCCCCGCACCGCGCCCATCACCGGCGGCTGCTCTGTCAGAATTGGCCGTGCCTTGGGAGTTCCCTTCAGCACCGACTCCCGGAAGGAGTCGAACATCAGCGGCCCCGTCTTCTGGAACAGCGCCCCGGCCGCCACCACTGGCACGGCTTCCTCTTCGAGATGGTAGCGGTGGACGAGGTTGGTCGCGCACAGGGCCATCTCCTCCGCGAAGCGAGCGACGATGCGGACCGCGACGGGATCTCCCTGCGCGGCTGTGGAGAAGAGCACGCGGCGGAGGATGCCGTGGGGTAGATGCCTCTGCTCCCGGTGGATGGCGTAGAGCAAGTCAACCACGCGGGCGTGTCGAGTGGCCTGCAACAATGCCTCGGTAAGCTTGGTGGCGGGTCCTCTCCCGTCTTCGGAGCGGACCACCGCGTGCAGGGTGTGCGCGTCAATCTCGCGCCCTCCGCCCAGGTCGGTGAAGGCGCCGTAGAAGTACTTCTCTCCATCCGGTCGGATGATGCCGCAGGCGGTCCCGCTGCCCACCGTCACCCCAATCCCGCACCCGTCCGGCGCGGTGCCCCGCAGCGCCAGGAAGGCATCGTTCTCCAGAGTCATCTCGCACTTCCAGCCGGCCGCCGCCAGCGCCTCTCGCATCCCGGCCCCATCCTCGGGCCAGTCTATGCCGGCCAGCCCTATGTGGATGCAGATGATCTCGTCGCGGGTAGCACTTGCCACGGCAAGGGCTTGCTCTATCACTTCCGTGACCGCCGCAGCCGCGCTTTCGAAGCCCATGTCTTCCGGGCTGCTCGATCCCACCAGGCCCAGGCCGCGCACCCTGCCGTCGAGATCGCACACCAGCGCGACCGTCTTCGTATTGCCGCCATCAACGCCCGCGATCAAGCGCATCCTTTCCTCTCTTGCATACTTCGCCACACTGCCGCCCCCGCTCTACCGAGTCTCTTGCGTTATGGCTGAGTGGCAGTTGTCCACAGAGGCCCTCTACGATGGCTCTCTGCTCCGTTTCTTGCCTTCCCGTCGCAGCGGTAAGGCAAGAGACGCTTCAGCTTGCCTATCCCGTGGGAGTGGCTGGGGCCGATCCTGGGGAGCAGGGTCAGGAAGCGGGGCCCGCCTGAGGCGGGCCCCGCTCACGTCTACTGTCAGGCTGGCGTTATCCGCCTAGGCGGACTCCGTTGGAGCCAGGGATTCCCCATTCATTACCAGCAGCCGCAGTTGACTGACCAGTTCGGCTCCATCGGGTTGCACAATTCGACGCCTTCGAAGTCGCTGCCCAGAGGCGGCGTCTGGTTCAACAGGGCCTCCGCCAGGAAGAACTTGGCGTGGCCATCCGCAAACCCGACATTGCTGCCGCCCATGTGCCGGGTGAACTCCTTCCGGTACGACGGGTTCTTCCAGAAGTACTCCAGCATGCTCCAGTCCACGCCGCAGGCCGTGGAGAAGTCGCAGTTTACCCAGTCCGCGGAGCAGCACGGGTAGTTAAGGATGCAGTAGTCAGGGAACGCGACAGCGTTCATGCTCCAGAACTGATCCTGGCCACCGCGGTCCCCGCACACGATGAACCAGGCCGCATCGTTGATCCGGGACGGGTTGGTACCCTCCATATTGTTGACGCCGATGCCCTCGACGAAGACCTTCGCGCCTCTGATCTCGCCGGCATAGCCGACCACGCTGGCGGTTCTGTTCTGGGTGAAGCTGTCTGTGACATCACCACCCCATCCTGGGGGATAGGCCGGGTAGCAGGGGCCGAACGTTCCCGCGCCCCATGTCACCGGCGAATCGAAATAGGCGTTCAGCCAGTAGCCGTCCCGCCCCACGGGGACGATGAACTTGGCGCCGTTCATCAGACTGGCGCTGGGGCACTGCCAGATCTCGCGGTTCCCGATGTACTCATCCAGCAGCACCGCGGGGCGCAGATAGGGGTTCGAGTCAGTGAGCGCCCAGCACTGGTCGGGAAGGGTTACCACAGTGCCTCCTCCGCCAGGGGCAGTGTTGAAGTAGTTAATGGCCCGCATATCGTTCTCGTTCGGCCAGTACATGTCCCAGTCCCCAACGTACATCTGGATGGCCATGGCGATGTTCTTCACATTGGCCAAGCACTGGATCCTGCGCGCGGACTCTCGGGCCTTTGCGAACACTGGAAACAGCATCGCAGCCAGAATCCCGATGATCGCGATCACCACCAACAGCTCAATGAGGGTGAATCCCTTTCGTTTGGTCATCACTGGACGCTTCGCCTCCTTACCAAGGTATGGAACAACGAACCGAGGAAGGGTCATGCGCGCCTTCCGCTGCCTCGCCTCACCTCCTTCCTCATCTCCGCCCCTGTCCCGTCCGGCTGCGCGACGCGGCCTCCCCATTTGGCTGCCGGCGCTCCGCCTCCCAAGCTAGTCGGCCCCGCTGTCATCAGCCACCGCGACGCCGGCGTGGTCCCAGGAGGACCGGCCCACAGGGGCTACACCACCTCGCGCTGCACTGACGGTCGTCCTCGATGCAACCTCACTAGAGATGGTAGCACTGGCGGGGTGGGGCAATCCATACCCGAAGCGAAGAAGAATGTCCCCCTAGTTAGGAAGCCGCCGGCCCGGCGGCTGGGCCTGTCTCTGGCGCCCCCTGCTACAGGCAGGAGCTCGTAGCGCGTCGCATATCGAAGTAAAGGCCTGTGACGCTTGTGCTGCGTTCCAGCCTAGTCTGTCTGATGCTACTCTGCGAAGTAGCGAGGCTCCTTTGCTGCGAAGCACGAGGTTCCGCCGTTACCTCTTTCGGCGAAACTCAGTAGCTACTCAGGTGGTCTGGGTGCGCTGGCGATAGGCCTTTGGCGAGACGCCCTGGAGGCGACTGAAGGCGCGGGTGAAATGCCCGGGACGGCTGTAGCCCACCGCAGTGGCGATCACCGAGACAGGCATATCCGTGTTCTCCAGCAGATCGCGGGCGGCGCTCAGGCGAAGCTCCCGGACGTGATCCGAGACCGAATGGCCCAGGTGTGAGGTGAACAGGTAGTTGAGATGCCCAGGGGAGTAGCCGACCGCGTCCGCCACCTTTCCGAGATGAAGGCTGCGGCGGAAGTTGGCGCGGCAGAACTGCAGCGCGGCATGGATCACCTGCCAGGCGCGGGGATCGCGAGCAATGGTGGGAGACTCGCTGGGAGGGATGCGTACGATGCTGCCCCGTCGGATGCGGCGCACGAGAATGCACACCAGGTAGCGCAGGAGACCGTGGGTGGCCTCCTCCCATCCCCAGGTGCGGGAGGCCATCTCCGTGCCGATGGCGGTGGCGATGCTCTGCACATCCGTGCGGCCGGTCAGCTCCATGAACGTCCCCGCCCTCCATCCCGTGGTGGGATGATAGGTGGTCGGGCACAGCACCCCGTAGCTCAGTTCCAGCGCGCACCAGAACAGGTGGTATGGTCGTGGAGGATCGGAGGGCAGCTCGCTGTGTTCCACTCCCGGCTCTATCAGCAGCAACTCGCCCGGCGAGAGCGAGAACACTTGCTTGGACGTGACGATGGAGGCCTGGCCTCTGACGGCGTACACGAACTCATGGGCGGGGCTGATGTGGGTGTGGAGCGAGCGCACGTGTCTTCCCATGCGGCGCCGGCCGGTCCCTCGGGCCGCGTACAGCAGATCCGCGGCTGGCCGCTCCCGCGCCAGCTCGATTACCCACTTCTCGAAGAGCTTGGCCGACCGCGACTGGGATAGCATCTGCTAGTCCTCAGCACTACCGGGGAACAACAGGTGCTTCGGCAGTGCACTACCGAAGCAGCTTCCACGACCCAGCCCGTCATGCCTTCTGCGGGGCCTGTGCTGCGTGACTCCGAAGATGTTCCCGTTCTCTTACCCCAGAACGCTACAGGTTGGCTGCTGGGTGCGTGGCGACCCCACAGCCCCCCTTGGGCATCGGAGGCCGAGTTGACGATGGGAGGAGGGGGGGGTATATTGAGCGCCGGGCGGGGCGGCGGTCCAGTAGGTCCGCCGCGTCAACCGGGGCAGCGGTCCAGTAGGTCCGCCGCGTTGGTCGGGGCGTAGCGCAGCTTGGTAGCGCGCCTGCCTTGGGCGCAGGAGGTCGTCGGTTCGAATCCGGCCGCCCCGACCACATACACTGCTTCTCTGCGCAGCTCGGGTCGCGCTGGCGGTTAGGGCCGCGAGTACAGCCGCGCCGGCTTCGTCCGGGGCGATCCTGAGCCTGCCCCTCGGGACCCTGAGGGACCCCGTCGGGGTCCTGAACCGGTCGAAGGGCCGCCCCCACCGGATTGCGGTGCCCTGATCCTCACCGCGGAGGCGCAGAAGGCCCTGAGCGTACCCCTATAGCGCGTCGCATATCGAAGTATCGGCCTCTGACCTCTCCACTGCCTTCCAGCCGGGTCTGTCTAAGTTTCGCCATCTACGGCGGAGCGCAGGCGCGCTGCCTCCCAACTTCCTTCGGCGAAACTCAGTAGCGGGTTCCGCGTTTGTGCTTCATGGTGTGCTGCTGTCGGCAGGAGTTTCCCCCTGGTTCCCGAACTCCCCTGGATGGGCCGGGCCCGGCTGCTTCCCTTGTACAGCGGAGCGGTGGAGGCGGGGGCCCGGCTCTTCCTTCGGCCGCTCCCTCAGGTACTGATCTGTGCTGCGTATCTCCCCATGGCACGCTTCTCTCGCGGTCAGTGAGCGGGAAGAGGCATCTTCGAGCGGCACATCGGAGGCAACGGAGGAAGGCGGCAATAATGTCCTTCGCGCTGAGTGCGACGGCAGCCCGCGGCGGGGGGAGATGGTGGCGCGCGTGGGCCGAGCTGATTGTCTGCCTGGTTATCCTGTCGGCGCGGGTGTTGGCAGCAGGGAGCGCCCCGGGAGGGAAGCCGTCGGGGGAGGGGCCGGCGGAGGCGTTCGACCGGGTCGTCAACTACCCGTTCCAGGGGGAGGATGATCTCCGGGCGATGCACGAGGCGGCCTGGCGGGCGCTGCAGGGCCTTGATGAGTCGGGGAACGGCTCCGAGGCGGAGACATCGCGACTCCTCGCTTCCTTTCTGAGAGAGGTGGTGGCGTTCACCGCCCCGGAGGACCTGCCCGGCGAACAACACCAAGTGGTGGATTTCGCAGCCTCCCGCGACAAGGCGCTGCGGCGGCTCCGGGAGGAGACGGGGCTGCCGCCTCCTCCCGGCGGGGCAATCGTCAGGCTCTACGCCGCTGAGAGCAAGATGCCGGAGGCGATCCGGGAGCTGTTCGCGGAGAACATGGCGGGGTTCACGCGGGGCTGTCGGTTCGTGGTCGTATGCCAGGAGGGAAGATCGCAGGCCTCGCTGCACGACACCATTTCGCATGAGCTGACCCATGCTTACATCCTTTCCTCGTTGGGCACAGGCGGAGACAAGCTCCCTCTCTGGTTTCACGAGGGGGTGGCCCTGCACTTCGCCGACAACAAGCCGCAGTACATCTCTCATACCGAGTTCGGCGAGCGCCATGTGGAGTTCGCCACAAAGGATTACAACGACTACCGGCTGGCCTTCCGCTACCTCGCCTCCACTCTCGGCAAGAAACGACTGGGGCAGTTAATCAGAGAGGCGGTGGAAGAGGGTTCTGCGGGAGAGCCTCTGTCCCGGGCCATCGGCGCCGCCAGCTACCAGACGCTGCTGGGCCGGGCGCGGAGCTGGCACAGGCGGCGCCAACTGCTGCTGTCCGGGGTGATAGCGATGGTGCTCGGGGCGGTGGGGGCGCTTGCGCGCAGGTCCGTGCGCAGAGGCCGGCAGCGGCGCGTGTCGGAGGCGGCGCAGGACTACCAGCGCGCGGACCACGAGATTGCGGGTCGAGTGGATGACGTGGTACAGCGGCTCAGCGAACTGGAGGCGGAAGGCGCCGACGGTGAGGTGGTCGCGGGGGATGCGCGATTGCAGGATGACATCGAGCAGATCGCGCTGGCCCTGGTGGAGGAGGCACGGGCGCTGGCGAAGGCGGGGCAGCGGCGACTGGCGCGCAGCAAGCTGGATCAGGCATGGGATGTGGCCCCCGAGTCCAGCCGCGTGCGCGCGGCCGTTCAGAGGGCAATCAACGAGATGAACGGCATCCATCCGTGATGCCCGCGACAGCAGTCTGCGCCGCAGTGTAGAGGCGCCGCCTCGCTTCCGGCCGCTTGGGACGGGCCGCGCGACTCCCTCCCCGCCCCTCCTTGCCAAGGAGGCAATCCCCAGACAGCCATGCCTGCTGGGCAGGAAGATCGTGGCGCCGCGCCGAAAGTGACCCCGGGCGATGGGCTGTGTATGTCTGCGCCACGCACCCCCCTGGACACTTGCGAGATGGATGAGATCATCGCCGGATGTCGGGTGATAGGGGAGCCCAAGTTTGGCGGGATGGCGCGCGTGTATCCTGCTACCCAGCTCTCCATGAACCGGAAGGTGGCCCTCAAGGTCCTTGATCCCCGTTTCGAGCGGGACGAGGAATATGTGGCGCGGTTCCGGCGCGAGGTGGGAATCGCCGGGGACCTAGTGCACAATCACATCGTGAGGACGTACGACGCTCAGACCAAGAGCTCGCCCTACTGTATCGTAATGGAGTTCCTGGAGGGAGGCACGGTCAGGTCGCGGCTGGCAGAGGAACCGCTGGAGATCGAGCAGGCGGTGAGCATTGCCAGGGCGATGTGTTCCGCGCTTGAGTACGCCCACGAGCAGGGGATCATCCACCGGGATGTGACGCCCGCCAACATCATGTTCGACAAGCACGATAGGCCGGTGCTCACCGACTTCGGCATTGCCCGGAGCACGGAGGGCTCTCCGCTGACCGGCAGCGACAAGCGCTGGGGCAACCCCTTCTACATGTCGCCGGAGCAGGTCCGGGGCCTGCGGCTGGATAGGCGGACAGACGTGTTCTCGCTTGGCGCAACGCTGTACGAGATGGTGACCGGCGAAGCCCCCTTTGGCAAGGATACCGGCGAAGTGGTGATGCACAGGATCTCCAGCACCGACCCTGCCCCTCCCAGCAGCCTCAACCCGCGTGTGAGCAGGAGACTGGAGGCGGCGATCCTGCGGGCGCTTGCCAGGAATCCCGATGAGCGGTTTCAGACCTGCGCCGAGATGGCCGCGGCATTGGAGGCCGCGATCCTGCCGATGGTGGCCATCCCAGGTGAGACGACTCCGCCAACCTTGCCGCCTGTCGAGTGGCCTCCCGGCGGTCGCGTGCGGAGGCGGCGGTGGCGGGTGGGGTGGGCGCCCTTCATGTTGCTGGCTCTGGCGCTGGGGTGCGCGGGGCTGGCGGTGCATGTGGCGCGGGCGGCGATGGGAAATGTGTTCCGGCCGGCGGAGGTGGTCAGCCAAGGGCAGCACCGGGTGGTTCTGCAGACAGACGCCGTGTTGGAGAAGGTGGGGGCGGGCGTGAAGCTGGTGCGCCGCTACAGCCCAGAGGACCAGAACCGGGGCGAGTTCGGGCCAGGGTGGCGGGTGCACACGATCTACCGGCTCGCCCCTTCGCGGGCGACGCGGGTTGTGCAGGGGGAACCCATGCCGGAGGAGGTGACCCTGACGGATGGGGTCACCGGCAAGGAGGAGGTATTCCGGCTCGAAACCGATACCTCGGGTGGGAGCGGGTACGTGCCCCCCGGTGTGGGGGACCAGCGTGTGATCTACCCGATGGTGGACGGGTACTATGCGCTGATGGATGGACGCGAGCACTTATGCCAGTTCGACCAGGCGGGGCGGCTGGCAGTGGTCACCACCGCACGCGACGTCCGCTACGGCTACGCCTATGAGGGAGAACGTGTGGCCAGCATATGGGGGGTGCCGGTCAGACTCGAGCCAGGCACGGAGAACGTGAAGATAGACCTGGACCAGGGGGTGATCATCATGCCGAAAGAGGTCACCCTTGTTGACCGGCCGGGATCGGTGGTCTTCACCTTCCAGGAGACAGGTATCGTTGGGCCCGGCTACTACCCCGGGGACTCCCGGCGGTGGAGGGGCATCTCCATCATGGCCAACGGCTTCCGGCTCGCCGACCAGTGGGGCAACATCCACGACTTCGACGGCACCGGGGAATGGGCGGCCAGCCGGGTAGAGGCGAGGATGAAGCCCGGCACGGAGTCCGGCTGCCCGGCAATCGTGCTGGGCTATGATGACGGCGGGCACGTGACGCAGGCAGAGGTGGGCGATCAGGGCAAGCTCTCGTATTCGTATGATGAGAAGGGCCGGCTCAGCGCCTTCTCGGACCTGGAGGGGAAGACTGTGCAGTACCGCTATGGCCGGAAGGGGCAGTTGCTGGTCCGCACTGTGGAGACGGGCGGGGCCTCCGGCTGGGCGGGGCACGTGCTGTGGGTGACTCTCGCTCTGCTCGCCTTGGCACTGGCGGTCTCCGCGTGGTACGCCGGGAGGGGCTCAGCGACGGAGGTGCCGGCCACCACGGCCTGGCGGCAGGGGAGTGGCGGAGCGCAGAGGTAGCCGCGCACTTCGTATATGGGATTCGGGAAGTGCTCGGCGATAGGTAGGGTGTCTGAATGCGGTGCGCGAAGTGCGGCGGGGAGAACCCGGAGGAAGCGGCCTACTGCGCGTTCTGCGGCGCGGCGATGGGGGTGTCACCGACGGCAGCGCCGTCGCCCGGGCTATGGCGAGTGGTCCGCCTGATCGGCGGGGGATTGCTGATGTTGCTGGGGGGCCTTATCCTGCTGACCCATGCGGTTGGTCTGGCTACAGGCGAGCTGACCAGCACGGATATGGGAGAGCTTCCCCTCACCATAGCCTGGAGCTCCATGATGGTGACTGGTGGTTGGGCCATCGTCCGTCGGTTGTCAGGCCTGTCAAGTGTGTGGCGGCAAGTGTTTGCTATCCAGGCGGCGGCGCTGGCGCTGGTCGGATCGTGTCGGGCTGGCTGGGCGTTGCTGGCCCAGTGGCTCCACATGTCCGGGCCCGATCCGTACCCGGAGCTAGCCTACGCGCTGGTATGCTTCGCGCTGGCGGGCCTGTCCGCGTTCGTCGCAATCAGGGCTGGCCGCCTGCAGAGGTGTTGACACGTGGAATGCACCCGCTGCCATAGACCAAGCCCCACCCCGAACGCGCGCTTCTGCGTGTTCTGTGGGGGGCCGCTGGCCGAGAGGGTGGAGCGTCCCCGCTTCCGGGCGAGCCGGCGGGCGGCCGCCTTCGACTGGTGGCTGAGCGCTGGTGTGCTGGTGGGGCTGGTGGCGGGCGACGCGCTGGTGCCGGGGCCCTGGTGGGGCCTGGCGCTGGGTCTGGTGATGCCCATCTACGTGCTGGTGGAGGGGATCCGGCTGCGGCGGGTGTGGCTCTGCGGCGCTCTGGGGGCGGGGATGACGCTGGCATTCCTGCTGCTGGCCGGGCTGGTGGGATTGGCGAAGTTGGGGGTGCGGGTCCTGCCTCACTCCATCGGGGCCGAACTAGGTCTGTGGTGGAGGGGGATCTCCCCAACTCCCGGAGTGGTGCTGGTGGCGCCGGCGTGGGGGGCGCTGGGGATGGCGGTGGCCTGGGTGGCGGGGCGGCTGGCGCAGCCGCTGTCGGCGGCGCTGCTGGAGCGCCGTATGGGAGCGCTGATGGTGGGCGGAGCGTTCTCCGAACTGGGGCTGGCGGAGGCAGTGAGTGGTGCCGTCGGCCGCGGGCAGGAGGCGTCTGCAGCCAAACAGTGGGGCAGCAGCGGCCCGCCCGCGGGCCGCGAGGGGTCCTCTGCACCGGCCGTAGGCTGGCTGGATGCACGCCAGCGGGAGCGGGCAGTGGGGGCGGCGCTGGGGGCGCTGAGGCGGCTGAGCCTGCCGCGCATTGCAGTTGGCAGAGAAGAGGCGCGCAGCGGTCAGGCACGCCGTCTCTTCCCAGTGGAAACCTGCGCCGACTGCGGCGGCAAGGGGATGATCGCCTGTCCAGACTGCCGCGGAGGGGGGCGCGCGCCTGGGCTGGATGGCGATGAGCCGCCCGCGCGGGCGGACGGGGGCTGTTTCCGGTGCGCCGGGAAGGGGACGGTGCTGTGCGAGTGTGTGGAGGCGGTCAGCTTCCGCATCCCCGCGGGCGCGCCGTCGGGGTTCATCGTGAGGGGCGAGTGCAGCGCCGCCGGACACCGACATTACGCTACCGTCCATTCCACCGCCCTGCCGCGCCCGAAGCGGCCGCTGCCGGTATTGCTGATGGGGATACTGGGCATCCCGGCAGGTGTCACCGGGGCGATTGGCTTCGGAGTGGTGGCCTCAGAGGAGCCAAGCGGGCGGATCGCGTGCGCGCTGCTGTCGCTGGCCTGCGGGCTGTGGGCGCTGGCGGCCATCCCACTGCTGGTGCGCGCCCGGTTGGGCTGGGCGCTGATGCGGGCGGCGCTGGTGGTGATGGCATTCGGCGGGGTGGCGGTGCTGGTGGCGAGTCCGGTGGGCATCACCGGGCTGATGCAGGAGGGTGTACCAGTTGAGCTGCTGGCGCTGCTGGTGTTCCTGCTGGCGGTGGTGACCGGACTGGTGGCCCTGGTCCAGTGGTGGCACACGGCTCCGGTGACCGCTCATTTCGGGGATCGGGGCCAGCTCGTACCAGCGGCGGCTCCCGCTCTGCTGCCAGGGCGGGATCGGGTGGCGAAGGCGGCTACCTCGGGCCCGGCGCGGGCAGTAGCATGGGTGGCTGGGGTTAGCATTGTCGGATGGCTGCTGCTGAACACGCTGGGAGGCTCTTACTGGACGATGGCGCGCGCGGGTATCGCGGCCTACTGCGGGGGAGGGGAGCAGGCGGTCTGGCTGTACGAGGAGGCAGCGGGCCAGGCGCGGTCGGGCGCGCAGCGCCGGCGGGCGGTCAGCGCCGGCAACCGAGCGGCGCTGAGGGCGCTGGAGGATGCGGTCGCGGAATGGGGTGAGAATGGCCCGCAGTCGGCCGATGCCTATCAAATGGTTATGCTGTGCCGGTCGCTGGGAGACCGGGCTTCGTCTCTGACCCGCCAGCAGAGCAGCCGAGCGGCGGCGCTGATGCTGACCGCCGCGGAGCTGCTGATGCAGCGGAGATTGTGGGAAGACGCGGGTGATGTGCTGGAGCCGCTGGTGAACGACTTCCCCGGCAGCGCGCAGGCGAAGGAGGTGGTGGGGCGGTCGGAGTGGCGGTTCTGCCGGGTGAAAGGCGTGACCGTCGCGGACAAGGTGCCGCTGGGTCCCTACATCGCCGGGGTATCGGGTTTCGGGGGCATTGACGTTCAGCACGACTACCTGAAGCCGTCGTCTGGGAATACCCTTGCCATGGTGCGAGTGGAGGTGGCCCATGTCGGGCGGACCCCCAAGGAGCTGCTTGCCAGCAGCTTCTCGTTGACGGGGGCGGGAGGCCGTGGGCTGCCGGCGGCCGGGATCCAGAGGGATGACTACGCAGAGGGATACGATCTGCACTTCCTTGAGCCAATGCGGACCTATGACGGGCTCAGCATCGGCCCCGAGATGGTGGAGGCGAGTGTGGTCTTCGAGGTGCCGCAGGAGGAGAGGAAGTTCATCCTCTACGTGGGCGCGGAACGAGCGACCGAAGTAGCCATAGGAGGCAGGGCGGCAGCCGCGGTGACGTGGTGACCCGGGGGTGACCGCCGCCCGCAAAGCGGGAGAGCAGAGGAACGGCAATCATGGAGACACGGAGTAGTGGTGGCGGCAGCGCCGGCTTCGACCTGTTCCCTTTCCTGGGCATCTTGGCCTGCGTGCTAGCCTGTCTGCTGTTGGTGGTGATGTCCATGGTGGCGTTGGCCGTCGGTCCCATGCTGCCAGAGGAGTGGCTGGTGAAGGATGCGGTGGTGGTGGAATGGGACGGGATGTCGGTGACCATCCATCCCTTCGTTCTGGATCCCGAGAAGACGGTGGTGTGGCCCGAGAAGACGATGGTTTCGGCCGGGGCAGCCCTGGCGAACCAGGGGCGGAATGGCTCGCCCTTCGGGGCGCTTCTCGACCGACTGGAGGCGGAGGCACAGAGGCGAAAGGCGCGCACAGGGAGAGGGGAAAAGCTGCAGGAGTTCGTGGTGTACGTGGCGGTGCGTCCGTCGGGCTTCGCCAACTTCGGCGATCTGCGGGATGCCGTCGTAGGCCGGAACCTGAACGTCGGCTACGAGCCGCTGGAGCAGCATCGTTCGATCCGGGTGGTCACAGAGAGGTGAACTGAGATGGCTCGACATCGCCGCCCGTCTGAGGCGCGGCTCAATCTGGATTCACTCACGGACATCATGGCGAATACGGTCGGCATCATGATCTTCGTGATGATCTTTGCGGTGATCACGGCGCGGGGCAGCTTCATGTCGAAGGGCTTCCCCAGGGTTCAGGCCACCAATAAGCAGAAGCTGCTGGCTTTCTGCATGGACAACAAGGTGATCCCCTGTGAGGCAGGCAAGCTAGTGGATCGCGCGCTGGAGCCGCTGCGGCATCTCACCTACGACAACATGCCGAGAGTGGTGGACCAGGTCAACAGCACCCCGGTGCGGGACGAGTACTTCGAGGTAACCGTGAAGGCGAGCATGGTCGAGCTGCTGTTCGAGAGACAGCTCACCTATGTAGCGATAGCTTTGCAGCCGCGCGCGGACGCGCCATGGGATACCGTAGCCAGTCTGAGCACGCCCTCCTCCTCGCTCGTCCGCTACCTGCGCCAGCGGGACAAGACGCGCTGCTGGCTGGAGCTGCGCGTGGACCCACGCAGCCTGGAAGTCTTCAGTAAGACGCGCGAGGTGGCCTACCGGGAGGGGTTTGAAAGCGGCTGGGATCCGACCACGATCCAGTGGCCGCTGCGACAGCAGGTCTATCCGCCCCTGCCCCCGCCCCCGAGCGGGCCGGGTGAGAAGAAGGGGACGGGTCCGCAGCCTCCGGCGAGTTCGCTGTTCGGGATACGGGGGTTGCGATAGGCGTGAGTAGCGGAAACGGGTGCGATGAGGAGAGAGCGAACATGCGATGTGGGAACTGCGGCAACGAGACGAATCCTGAGAATGCGGTTCACTGCGTGAGGTGTGGGACGCGGCTGGCGGGGGCTGCGCCCCCCGGCGTCCGGCCGGGCGAGCAGTGCCCAAGGTGCCGGGGGCTGCTGCCCGACCCGCGGCCGGAGGTGTGCCCTAGCTGCCGGTACGTCCTTTCGGAGGAGACCAGGCCCTGGGATGCGGGGCGGGCGGGCGTGTCCGCCATGGAGCGCCTCTCAGACCGGGCCGTGAACCTGGGGGGCGGGGCGGTCGGGGCCGTGCTCACCTTACTGTTCATGACCACGGTATCCGCGCTGGCGCGCCGGGGCACGTTCCCGCAGCGCATGTTCAACCCCGGCGGGGTGCTGAACAGCGTTCCCTGGGCGATCACCTTCATGTTCATGTGGTCGGCGTGCGTGCTGGTGCTGCGAGCGCTGAGGCTGCGGGCGCGGCGCCGCCAGATGGGTTCGCCGGTGGTGGGGGAGGTGTGGCGGCTGCTGTCGGCCGGCGATGCTGGCGGAGCGTTGCGGCGTCTGCCGGGAAGGTCCCAGGGAAGTCTTCTCCTCACCCGCATCCATCAGGTGCTCGAGCAGTGGTCCCTGTCTCGCAATCTGGAACGGGCGGAGGCCGCGGCCGAGCGGCAGGCCGGCTTGGACGCCGAGGCCACCGCGGGAGGCTACAGCATCGTGCGCCTGTTCGTGTGGGCGATGCCCATTCTCGGGTTCATAGGAACCGTGATTGGGATCAGCCTGGCGGTCGGGGCCTTCTCCACGTTTCTTGGAGGCAACATCCAGGACATCGAGCCGGTAAAGCGCGGGCTGATGTCCGTCACCGAGGGGCTGTCGTTCGCCTTCCTCACCACCCTGCACGGCCTGTTGGGCGCGCTGTTCATAATGCTGCCCGCGGCCGCGGTGCAGAAGGCGGAGGAGGACTTCCTCACCGATGTGGACCGCCACTGTGCGGAGGAGATCATCACCCGCCTGCAGTCAGCCTCGGTTCCGGCGGCGGCGGGCGCGGGGGGACTGCCTCAGGAGGTGATCGCCCACCTGGTGGAGGCTCTGGAGAAGCATCTGCCATCAGCGACCGCTTGGCGGGAGCAGATGGCAGAGTTCACTCAGGCCTCGCTGCAGCGCCTCACTGAGGGGTGCGTGCAGATGGCGGCGGAGATGAGAGCGGCCGGGGCAGGGGAGGCGGATCGTCTGCGGGACCTGGCGGAGCGCATCGGCGCCAAGTTCATGGAGGTGGGCGAGCAGCTTCAGCGGGACTTCGCGACCACTCAGGAGCGCGTGTCGGCGGAGAGTGCGAAGGCGGCCGCGGAGTTCGGGAAGCTGGCCGCCAGCTTCGGCGAGGCGATGCAGCGTCACCAGGAGCAGTTCACGCGGACGGCGGGTGAGCTGGCTTCGCTCTCGGCGCAGGCGGAGCGCATGGCGGAGGCGCAGAAGGCCCTCAGCGCCTCTCTCGATAAGCTTGCCAGCGTTGACTCGCTTGCAGAGGCCATCGCGGGGATGAGGGAGGTGGTGGAATCCATGCGCCCCGTGCTGATGAGGCTGACCGGGCCGCTGGAGTTCCGGCTGGCACCCTCCCAGCCTGCGGGAGGGTCCGGGTCGTAAGAAGCTCTATCACAACCCCGAGCGCCTCACGAAGCGCTGTAATAGAAGTGGCTAGGTCGGCTTTGCCGACCGCCATCCCGGCCCGAAGAGCTTAGGGACTTGGAACCAGGTTTCGTTGGGAATTCCAAGGGCCGCTCCCGTCAGCGGAGCAGAGAGGGAGACCCCCGGGGTGGATTGCTTGGGGGTTCCTGCAGGATCCGAGATGAGTCGCCAGGGGTCTCCGCTGCCAGTATACCCAGGGGGAGCGGCCTTACACGCGCAAAGCCGAGACGCGGGAAAGCGGCAGCGGACAGCCCGGCGGGCGAGGGGAGCGGCTCAGGAGGAGCCCTGCGAAGCTGTCTGAAGGACCAGGGCGCCGAAGTAGGGGAAGTACTCGCATCCCTCCCAGGGTTGGTCGGCAGGCGCGGAGGCCCAGGGACAGTCCCGGCGGGGCAAGTCAGGGGCGTCTTGGATGGGCCAGATTCGCTTGGCGGTATCGCAGCACGCCTCCTGAGGCTTGTCGCAGACTACGAGGAAAACCCTTTGCACGCCGCGAGACCGAAGTGAAGTCAGTCGTCGTTCGTGCCTTTCGTGAACCGCCTCTCCGCCGTCGCACATCTCGCCTCTACCCCCTGGAGCCCCTCCTTGCCGATGGTGCAGGCTCCCTCCCTTTTGATGTTACGGACGGATGACAGGCTGGGCAAGGCCGGCTTGTCGCCGTCAGGCGCGAGCCATGTTGCGCCATCTGCACGCGAAAAGCCGTGCTAAGCCCTCCGACAACCTCCTGCCTCGGAATTGCGCACATTCTAGCCGGGCGTGGCGCCCGGCTGGCTTTCTTTGCCCTTGGTCAGGTACGACATCAGCGTGCTGGCGAGGCCGTCCAGCGAACCACCCCCGGTGCCCGCGACCAGGATGTCGGGGACGATCTTGGCGTTCCTTTCCGCCAACGCGGTGATGGCGTTGACGATCATGGTGGGCACCTCGCCCAGGGCTTCCACCTGCCCGCGGTAGGCTTTGGCGCGCGCCAGACCCACGGCTTCGACCTCCGCCCCCTTCGCGGTGCCGGTCTCGCGGATGTAGGTGGCCTCTCCGTCCGCCTCCGCCTTGCGGGCGGTGGCGCGGTTGGTCTGAATCTCGACGCCGACGCGGGACTTGGCGAGATCGGACTGCATGTCCGCGGTGCCCTTGGACTGCTCCATGTTGATGCGCTGTTCCTGGGCCTCCCGCTGCTTCTGGAAGGTGAGCACCTCCTGGTTGGCGATCTCCCGCTGGGTCAGCACCACCACCAGGTCCTGCGGGAAGATTACGTCCTGGATGTACACGCCCCGGGTCTCCACCTCGTACTGCTCGATCTGGCCCCTGATGTGCTCGAAGGCCTGTTGCTGGACGATCTGACGGGTCTCGATGAACTCCACCGCTCTCATGCTCTGCAGCTTGTCGCGGAAGTGGTTGCCGACCGCCGCTTGCAGGACCTCATTCACCAGGTTCTGCATGGTACCCACCATGGAGATGACGCGGGGAGCCTTGGTGTCCGGAACGTGGATCTGCACCTGCAGGTCAATGCTGAAGACGAACCCTTCCTTGCTCTTGGCGACGATCTGCTTCAACTGGCGGTCGAGGTTATGGGCCTCTGAGGAGGCCTCCGCCCAGTTGAGCGTCAGGATTGAGGTGGGCACTATCTCCGCCTGGTAGCAGTGCGGGTTGATGGGGTACTTGCCGGTGCGCAGCGGCTCCCGCCAGATCCCCCGATGGCCCGGCCGCACCAGGGAGCCGAACTTGAACTCAGGGCCAGAGGTATCGCTCGAAACCAGGCCAACATAAGCCTTGATAACCGCTACCTGGCCTTGCTCCACCACCAGCATGGGAGCGAGCTCGACGCCGACGAGGAACGGATTGAGGGCGTAGGCGCCGTAGAGCAGGGGATCGTGCTGAAGGCCGATCTTGCCACCGTGGTCGAGAAAGGCCTGGAAGTCCTGGTAGTTGTTGTGCAGCACGTTCTTGCTGCCGAGGATGCGCTCGATGATGTCCGGGTCGGCGGCGCCCTGCTCCTCCATCTTCGCCAGGTCGTCGAACACGCCCAGCCGGCTGGCGATGTCGCCGGAGGGGAGGGGGTCGCCTTCGAAGGTGGTGACGATCCCCACGATATCCGCGATCCGACCGTCGCGGCCGGGGTGGGGTTCGATTCGCACCAGGTCCAGTTGCTCCGGCCTCAGGCCAAAGGAGGCCGGGGTGAGGACGCCCTGGGCATTGACGCGCGCCTGCAGGTCGGGCGAGATGGGCACGCCGTAGACCTCGCGCTTGGTGATCACCAGGAACCCGACCGGATGGACCGGCAACAGCGTGCCGGGCGGAAGCACCGGCCGCTGGACGCCCTTCTGGCCGCCTTGGGCGATGAAGGATCTGAGGTAGCTGAAGTTGTGGAACTCGGGTTTGTAGACGGCGGACTTGGCGCCGATGGGCAAGGGCTGTCCGACCTGAGCGATGACCACCCCGATCTCTCCCGCAGGCACTTGCACCCAGGGGAACTTCGCCACCTTGTAGACGAGCCACAGCTTGAACCGCCAGCCGGCCATGAGCAGGTCGGCCTGAAAGCCCGCTTCGCCGTTGAGGGCGATGGGGTTGTCCTCAGAGAGCTTCCGCACGGAAAAGCGTTTGATCACCAGGCCGATCTCGGTGGGGCCGATGACGCGGATGGACGGCAGGATGAGGATCACCACCACGCCTGCAACGATCAGCGACCACAGCGCCTCGGGTGAGAGCTGCATGTCTCTACCCCCTTCTTTGACCGGGCAAGCTAGGGCAGGACGACCGCACGGTCTGACGCCATCTTCGGCGCCGCCCGCCGGACACCTGCTAGACAGGTCGGGTGTTGGGGGGCGCCCGGGGAGAAGGAGGGCCCTGCGGGTGGTTGAAGGCCCCAGGCAGACAGCATCCACCGAGGTAGGGAGATGGTTCGCCGTCTGTCATTCTGGGTGGCGATGGCGGGAGTGGTGATGATGGGTATGCAGGTTCACGCCAAGGTCTACAGCCCCTGGATTCTCAGCGAGCACGTGGCGGACATGAGAGATGAGACGCGGTTCGCGGCCGATCCGCGGTGGCGTGATCTGACCGGCCAGGAGAAAGCGCTGGCGGTGTGGCGCTACCTCACCGACCGGGAGACGGGGATCTGGCACTATAGCGATATGTACGAGGGCGCCAACCCCGATTGGGAGAGCAAGCTGGTGAAGGACCCGACCAAGCTGCTGAACGTGTATGGGTTCGGGGTGTGCACCATGCAGGCGTGCATGATCGAGGGGCTCTACGAGGCGATGGGGTTCGGGGTGAGGCAGATGGAGTTCGGCGGCTATCACCGCACTGCGGAGGTGGAGTGGGAGGGGGCCTGGCACTACCTGGACATTGATGAGCGGGCGTATCTGGTTGATGAGGCCGGGCGGGTGGTGAGCGTCACCGAGGCAACGACGAGGCCGGAGTTGTGGAAGCTGTCGGCCAATCGGGTGCGTCCGTTCTACCCACAGAACGGCGGGATCAGGGGGATCGAGGAGCTGTCGAAGCACGGTCCCCCGGAGGCGCACTGGCACTGGCGCACCCTCGGGCATTCGATGGACTTCACCCTGCGGCCGGGCGAGTCGTTGACCCGGTACTGGAAAGGGCGGGGCCGATGGCGGATGTGTGAGGCGTGGAACGCGGATGACACGCTGAAGACCCTGTGCGAGGAGCCAGTGGGCCCGAAGACGAGTGCGGAGATCAGCGCGAACAACACCTATGGCAACGGGCTCTGGGTCTATGAACCGAAGCTGTCGCCGGAATACGCCGACTTCGAAGAGGGGGTCTACCGGCGGGACAACGTGAGACTGGACTCAGGCGGTGTGACGCTTGCTTCCGAAGGGGAGGGCTGGGTGGAGTGGCGGGTGCGCACGCCGTACATCATCGCGGGTGAGTCCAAAGTTGCCTCGGCAGTGCACTACCGAAGCAACAACTCGGAGGACGACACGGGAGCGGCGGTGGTGGAGTTCACGGCGGCCGGGTCGCTCCGGTTGAGCGTGTCCATAGACCAGGGCCGGCACTGGGAGGAGGTGTGGGCATCACCTCAGGTGGATGAGCGACAGCGAGTGGACCTCACGCGGTGGGTCGCCGGGCGGTACGAGTACCACCTGCGCTTCGACCTGAGCGGAAGTGCGGGGGAGACGCGCCTCGAGGAGTTGCGGCTGACGACCTGGACGCAGCTTGCGCCGATGAGCCTGCCCCGGCTGAAGGCCGGGGTCAACCGGCTGCGATTCGTCTGCGGGGACAAGCATGGGTGGCAGAGCGAGGTGATGGCGATCGAGCCCGAGTTCAGCGACCCGGCGGACATGGAGCGCTGGGGAGTGAAGGTGGAGGGGGAGTATCAGCCACAGGAGCGGACGGCGCGTGCGCAAGGACCGGTCACGATGAAGGTGGATGCGCTGGCGGGAACCGAGCTCCGGTGGATGCACGTGGGAGCGGCCTTCAACGCGCGCCGCGAGAGTCGGGCAGGAGGTAAACTCCTGCCCCACCAAGCAGATCGCATTCTCTATGCCGTCGAGGCCGCGGGGCCGTGGCAGTTGCTCCAGGAGGAGACCCCGCCTGAATGGAACCAGCCGCGCGGGGGGGGACCCCCCGCCCCTCTCCACTGGTACTACAACCTGGAGGCGGAGCTGGTGCTGGAGGAGCCAGCGGCATCCGTGTGGTTGCGACTGGAGCCGGCCACGGCCGTCAACGGCCTGCGCGTGTATGCCCACTGCCAGCCCGTCGGCCCGGCCGGGGAGGGGGAAGTGGGGGCTGAAGAGGGCGCAGCACGGGTGGTGGTGACGCACGCCTATCGGGTCGGGGGTGAGCTGGGGACCAGGAGCTTCGAGTTCGACGCGCCGCGGGACTACCAGATCTGCTGTGACGGCGAGCCGGAGAATGCGTACGTGAGGGTGGAGGCGCCGTCCAGGCGGAAGACGGCCGAGCCATAGGCCGCGGGGCACCTCCTGTTTTCGCTGCCCAGGGACGGCCCGCACAGGCCGGCTGGGATCGTGCCAGCCAGCCGCCGGTACTACGGCAGCGCTGTCAGCACGGCCCAGAACCCCCTGGCAGGCACTCCAAGGGGTCCAAAAGTCCCCGGGTGGTCAGGCCCCTCATCACCACGAGGTGGGCGCGGCGGGGGCCGGGGCCAGCCTCGGGAGCGTTGGTGGGGATCTCAGAAGCAAACGGCCGGGTGGCACAGCGGCCCAGGCCCCTGTAGGCATCTCAGGTTGTGGCGCAGATGTGGAACAACCGAGTAGAACCAAGTACGGTATGGCTGGTCATGCTGCCAGCGGGCGATGCTGGGTGGCTGGCCTGTTGGACAGGTCTCTGGAGGCCCGGGGTCTTGTGATCCCGGGCTTTCGTCTTTCCTGGGCAGGAGAGAACCGGGAGAAGACGGGGAGAGCAGGTGAGGGGACAATGGCTAAGCATTCGCTGCGAAGTGGTAGAGGGAGGATGTTCCACCCGGGCAGGCTCTGCCCGGGCAAGGGCTGCGGGGGAAGCCGCGCAGGCGTGACTATCATTGAGGTGCTGGCCACGGCGATAGTCCTGGCCATCGGACTGGTGGGCGTAGGGTCCATGGTGACCTACGGGGTGCTGTCGCACCACAAGTCGCTGAACTACACCGTTGCCGCGGAGCGAGCGACCAGGGAGATGGAGCGAATCCGGGAGGCCGGATACCTGGGGGCCACGGCCAGCGCCGGGCTGTTCCCGGCTAATGAGTATACCATTGAGAACGGTTCTCAGGTGTCGTTTGAGATGCCTGACCTGACGAGCGGCTCCGGAGTGATCACCATCTCCGACGACCCGGATGCGCAGGCCATAGACCCCGGCACGGGTCAGCCCTACTCCAATCTGAAGCAGGTGCGTGTGGAGATCTTCTGGGGTGGGAGCAGGTATCTGCGCGGCTCCTACCAGGCGGTCACTTTGATCGCCAACCGGCCGTGAGGAGGCGACCCATGAGCCTATTCAAGCATAAGGTGAACAGAGGTCGGCGGGGGTTCACGCTTCCGGAGCTGATGGTGGCGGCCGGGGTGATGGGGATTCTCGCCTACGGCACCTCCATGATCTACTTCTCGGTGCTGAAGATCTACAACCAGCAGATCTGGCGGTTCCCGCCCTATGACGCGGCGACTGCGGCAGTAGCGAGAGTGTCTGACGAGATGCGGGACGCGATGCTGATTGAGGAGCATGGTCCGGACTATATCGTGTGCGTGATGCCCCTGAAGGATGCGAACCGGGAGAATGTGCTGGCGCTGGGGCCGGACGGTTACCAGCTCAGCCAGGGGGACCGGGCAGAGTACTACCTGTCGGATCAGACTGGGTCCCTGGACGCAGAGGGCAATTGTCTCTGGAAGGCGGTGAAGCCGCCGGGGGCGGATAGCTTCACCCCTCGTGTGAAGATCGCGGACAACATCCACCCGGAGCTGAACCCTACCGATCCGGACACCGGACAGCCGAGGGTGATGTTCAACTATTGGCCGGATGACGTGCGGCTCTGGGGAGTAGAGGTGTGGATGACCTCTACGGCACAGGTGCACGGTCAGACGCAGACCCAGACCGCTCATTCTGAGAGCTACCTGAGGAACAAGTGACCGCTCGACAGGAGGGTTGCTGCCATGACTAGGTCACCAAGGGGAGTGTGGCGTCGTTCTCGCAACGCGGACGAGGGCTTTGCCCTGATCGCCGCCCTGGTCTTCCTGTTCGTGATATTGATGCTGGGCTCGAACATGATCGCACAGGCGGTGCAGGAGTTGAGCACGGCGGGCCGCGCGAAGAAGGAAACGCTGGCCTTCAATCTGGCGGAGGCTGGCATAGACTACGGAGCGTGGAAGCTCTACAACTGGGGAGGGTCCGGGCTGCCCAAGACCTGGAGCAAGTCCGATCTCGCCGGGGGCTCCTTCACTGTGACGGCCGAGAACTGGAACGGCTCAGCCACCACCATCCTGCTCACCTCCACGGGCACGGCCCAGGGGTGGACCTCGGAGGTGAAAGTGGTGGGGAAGTTCCTGACTAACGGAGTGGATGACCAGAACGCAGTTTTCGATCACGCCCTGTTCTCCAACTCCGACATGACCATCTCAGGCAACTACACCGTCACCGGAGACGCGCACGCCAACGGGAATGTGACCATCAAAGGCAGCCCCCTGGTGGACGGGGATCTGTCGGCGATGGGAACGGTGAAGAACCAGGGGAGTCCCACCATCACGGGGACGATCAGCCAGAACCAGCCTCGGATATCAATGCCCGCCATCGATCTGGCGTACTATCGCGCGAAGGCGAGCACTATCCTCACGGGCGACCAGAGCTTCACGGGCACCACGGATCTGAACGGAATCACCTTCGTGGACGGAGATGCCACCATCAACGGAAGCTTCCGGGGCCAGGGGGTGATCGTGGTGGCGGGGAGCGTGATGATCAACGGCAACGCCACGCTGACTCAGGCGAGCGACGAGTTTGCGGTCATCGCTGCCCGAGGGATGAGGATCAACGGGAACTGCCGCATCGAAGGATGGCTCTATGCGCACAGCGTGGACATCCCCGCCACCTTCGAGGGAAGCGGCAACGCGGAGGTCATTGGTGGAATTGCTGCAGACGTGATCAAGTGCAACGGGAGCTTGAACGTAACCTATAACGAAGTGACGGTGGAGATGCCCGGAGCGACGGTGGCGCCGGCGCAGTTCGACGCGGTGTCGTGGCGACGAGTAAGGTAGTCAGCGCTGGCCGGTCCGGGTTCTAAGCCCGGGTCGGCTTGCTCTGTTAGATAGCGGCGAGAGCCCGCCTGAGACGGGCTCTCGCCGCGCTTTCTCCTGTTGCGTGCGAGTGCGCGCAGCTCGCGCTAGCCCAGCCGCTTGCTGAACCGCAGCGCGCTCAATGCCATGATGCCCAGCCCGAGGGCGAGGAGCACGAGCGCCTGCGGCCAGAGCACCTCCAGGCCATTGCCTTTGAGGAAGATGCCGCGGATGATGGTGAGGAAGTAACGCAGGGGAATGGCGTAGGTAAGCCACTGGACGACCCGGGGCATGTTCTCGATGGGGAACATGAACCCGGAGAGCAGTATCGAAGGCAGCATGATGAAGAAGGAGGTCATCATCGCCTGCTGCTGAGTGCGGGACACCGTGGACACGAACAACCCCATCCCCAGGCTGGTGAGGAGGAACACCGCCGCGAGCGCGAACAGCAGCAGCACGCTTCCGGCGATCCGCACCTTGAACCACAGCACGCCTACGCTGATGACCAACACCACATCGAGGAACCCGATGAGGATGAAGGGGATGGTCTTGCCCAGCATCAGCTCCCGCGCGCGGATGGGGGTCACCACCAGCATCTCCAGGGTGCCAATCTCGCGCTCTTTGACGATGGCGAGGGAAGTGAGGACCGTCGTGATCACCAGCAGAATGGTGCAGATGACGCCCGGCACCATGAAGTTCACACTCTTCAGCTCCGGGTTGTACCAGACGCGGAGGCGCCCCTCCACACTCGGCAGCCTGGACACGTAAGCCCTTCTTCGGTCAAGCCGTTCAGTGACGACCCGCTGCGAGTAGGTCTGCACCACCCCGGAGACATAGCCGGCGATGATGCCCGCGGTCATCGAGTCGGAACCATCGAGGATTACCTGCAGGCGGGCGGTTCGGCCCCGCGCCAGGTCGTTGGCGAATCCCCTGGGGATGTGGATGGCGATCTGCGCCTGGCCGCGGTCGAGCAGTTCGTCAATGCTTTTCGGGCCGCTGGGAAAGGGCGGCGGTCCAGTAGGTCCGCCGCCTAGGTAGTACTTCAGGTCGAAGTAGCCGGAGCGGATGAACTTCTCGATGAGCTGGCGGCTGGCGGCGGAGCGGTCTTCGTCGTAGACCGCGGTGGTGATATGCCTGACATCGGTGGTCACCGCGTAGCCGAACACGAAGAGCTGGAACACCGGCGCGGCGAGCACGATGGCGAGTAGCCGCGGGTCCCGCCGCAGTTGCAGGAACTCCTTCTTCACGATGCGCAAGATACGACGCCAGTTCATCCCGCTGCCTCACAGCTTCTTGCGGAAGCGAAGGGAGCTCAACGCCAGCATCACCAGCCCGAAGACCAGGAGCACCAGCGCGGGCCGCCAGAGCAGGTCGAGACCGCTTCCCTTCAGAAACGCCCCCCGCGCGATCACCAGGAAATGGCGAGCGGGGATGATGTTGGTCAGCCACTGCACCCCCTTTGGCATGGCGCTGATGGGGAAGACGAAGCCGGAGAGGAGGATGGTGGGTAGCATGGTGCCTACCAAGGCCACCGTCATCGCCGTCTGCTGGCTGGGCGAGAGGGTAGAGATGAGCAGGCCGATGCCCAGCGCGGCGGTGAGGAAGACGCCGGAC
>Ga0315279_10001246_pt1 | contig 43073 bp, 37 predicted proteins | sample YL17G06_20_MG_FD_203694 | JGI IMG/M metagenome (GOLD analysis project Ga0315279, IMG submission 203694) | Sediment microbial communities from Yellowstone Lake, YNP, Wyoming, USA - YL17G06_20 | ecosystem: Environmental > Aquatic > Freshwater > Lake > Sediment | place: USA: Wyoming | collected...
CGAGGAGCAGGTGGATCGGCAACTGCAGGACGTATTCCTCGGCAGCGCCGACAACCTCGTCGAGGACCTGCGGCAAGCCATCGCCGGCGCGGAGCGCACGCCCGATTCCATCGAGGCGCTCGACGCGGTGTTCCGCGCTGGGCACAGCCTGAAGGGGGCCGGCAGCAGCTTCGGCTTCCCCGTCATCAGTGGGCTGGGCCACGAGATGGAGCAGGTGCTGGACCTCGTCCGCCGCCGCCGCCTCAGGCTCACCGGCGAGATCATGGAGGTCCTCTACGCCTGCGCCGATACGCTGGCCGTCGTGATCGAGCGCGCGCGGGAAAACCGGCTCGACCAGAGCGCGCCGCTCGACGTGCTCGACCGCCTCCGGCAGATCGGAGGCGGCGACTCGCAGGTCGAGCCCGTCGCGCAGCAGACGGCGCCCGCGCCGACGCCCGTGGCGCCGCCGGCCATGGGGCACATCATCCACCTTCCGGTGCAGACGGCGGACCGGCTCCTCGACCTCGGGCGCGACGCGTGGCTTACCGCCGAGACGGCCGCGTTCGTCTCGCCGGCGGATGGCCCGGTGCGCGAGGCGGTGGATCGGACGCGCTCGTCCGTTCTATCCCTCGTGGACGCCATCCTCGGCGCGCGAATGCAGCCCGTCGGCCAGATCCTCAAGGCGTACCCGCGCATGGTGCGCGACGTCTGCCGGCGGCAGGCCAAGCGCGTCCGCCTCGACATCTCCGGCGCGGACGTACAGATGGACCGGCTCACCCTCGAGGCCATCAACGACCCGCTCATGCACCTCGTGCGGAACGGGCTCGACCATGGGATCGAGGAGACCGCCGAGCGCGTGCGAGCGGGCAAGCCGGCGGAGGGGGTGCTCACTATCCGTGCCTCCGCCGCGCGGGACACCGTCACGATCGAGGTGGCGGACGACGGCCACGGCATCGACACCGATGGGCTGCGGCGAAACGCGGCCGAGCATGGCGTGCTGACCTCTGCGGCGGCGGCGACGCTCACCGAGACGCAGGCGCTCGACCTGATGTTCCTGCCCGGCATCACGACGAAGGACACCGTGACGGACCTTTCCGGCCGCGGCGTCGGGATGGATGTCGTGCGGGCGAACATCGAGCGGCTTCGGGGAAAGATCGAGGTGACGACGCGTCGCGGCGTCGGCACGACCGTGCGCCTCAGCCTGCCGCTCACCGCGGCGATGCTGCGGGTCGTGGCGGTGGAAACGGCCGGCGTGACCATGTGTCTGCCGACCGGCGCGGTGGAGCGGGTCGTTCCGGTGCCGCCGGGGCGACGCGACGTCGAGCTCGCCGGCCCTGGCGGGACGCAGGAGATCATCCCGCTCGTGCCGGCAGCGCGCTTCGTCTCGCGCACGTCGGGCGACCACGCCGGACAAGAGGCGGTCATCCTTCGCGATCACGGCCGCGCGGTCGGCCTCGTCATCGATCGGGTCGTCGACGAGCGGCCCGTCCTCATCAGCGATCTCGGTGGGCTCATCTCGCGCACGCGATGGGTTGGCGCGTGCACGCTCTTGGCGAACGGCCACGTCGCGCCGATCCTCGACGCGGCCGCCATCGTCGCCTCCTCACGCGACGTCGCGTCGGGAGGCGTGCCGGCGGCGGAGCCGGCCGCCGCCTCGGCGCCGCCGATGATCCTCTGCGTGGATGACTCGCCGACGATGCGACAGCTCCTGAGGAACGTGCTCGAGCTCGCCGGCTACCGCGTCGCGCTGGCCGCGGGCGGCAGCGAGGCGTTGACCATGCTCGCCGCGGCCACGCCCGACCTCGCGCTGGTGGACCTCAACATGCCGGGCATGGACGGCCTCGTGCTCGTGCGGGAGATCCGCCGCCGCTGGCCGAGCCTCCCGGTCGCCATCGTCTCGGGCCGGGATGAGGAGAGCGACCGGAGGGCGGGCCTCGAAGCCGGCGCACACGCGTACATCGTGAAAGGGGCGACCGACCGGCGCGGGCTCCTGGCCACCGTCGCGCGGCTCGTCACCAAGGGGCCCCGCACATGATCCGGGCGATCGTCATCGACGACGTGGCCACCGTGCGTCAGGCGTTGTGCCGCCTCCTCGTCGAGGGCGGGGAGATCGAGGTCGCGGCCGAGGGACGCGATGGGCACGACGCGGTCGCCTTGACGATGGAGCGCCGCCCCGACATCATCCTCATGGACGTGGACATGCCGCGCATGGACGGGCTCGCCGCGACGCGGGAGATCATGGCGACTCGCGCGACGCCGATACTCATCGTGACGTCGTCCGCCATCGTGGACGCGCGGCACCTGCCGTTCGCCGCCATCGAGGCGGGTGCGCTCGACGTCTTCCTCAAGCCGGACCTCACGGACCCAAGCGCGTGGGAGTTGGCCGGCGCACAGTTGCGCCAGGCGGTACGATTGCTCGCGAGGGTTCCCGTCGTGCATCGGCGTGCGCGGAAGACGGCGGCTCCGACCGGCATCGGCGAGCATCTCGCCGCCATCGACCCGGGCTGGCGGCTGGGCGTGATCGTCATCGGAGCATCCACCGGCGGGCCGATGGCGATCCGTCACGTCCTGCGGGAGCTGCCGCCGACGTTCCCGGTCCCGATCGCGATCGTGCAGCACATCGGCGATGCATTTGTGCCGGGCCTCGTGGAGTGGCTCGGCCACGACGTGCCGCTTCCCGTCGCGCTGGCGAGGGACCGCCGGCCGCTGGCGCCCGGCACGGTGGCGGTCGCGCCCGGCGGCGTCCACCTGCGCCTCGCCGAGGGGCCGGTCGCACGGTTCGACATGGGGCCGCTCGTGCAGCACTGCCGGCCCGCGGTGGACGTGCTGTTCCACTCCGCCGCGCAGACGCTTGGCTCTCGCGCGATCGGCATCCTCCTCACCGGCATGGGACGCGACGGCGCGGACGGCTTGCGCGCCATCCACGACGCGGGCGGCGTGACGATCGCGCAGGACCGAGAGAGCTCCATCGTCTACGGTATGCCTGGGGCGGCGGTTGACATGGGGGTCGTCGATCACGTATGCTCGCCTCAGGAGATCGGCCGTTGGCTGGCGAGCCTCCCGTCGGCGTCCAGGAGGACAGGGCAATGAGCGCTCTCGCGAGCCGGTGGCTCACCGCCTGGGTAGGGGATGTGCCGGTAGCCTTCCCCCTGGAGGAGGTACGGCAGATCATCCTGTGGGTTCCGTGGCAGGCGGCGCCGCCCGGTCGTCCCGGGCTTGCCGGGGTGCTCTCGCTTCGCGGCGAGGCATGGCCGGTATGGGACATCGGCCGCGCCTGGGGCTGGACGGCGCGTGCGCCGGGGCCGGACACAAGCCTCGTCCTGGCGCGGCGCGAAGACGGCAGCCACCTCGGCGCCTTCGTCGTCGACCGCTCCGGCTGGGTCGTGACGGCCGAACCACGGGCGACCGGCGCGGCGGACGCCGCTGGCGCCGGCTTCACCCGGACCATCGTCGATCCCGACAGCGGGACGGAGCATTTCGTCATGAGGCTCGCGCAGCTTGTCGGCGGGTCGGAGCGCGTCGGAGGAGGGGCCTAGGCATGTCTCCCGCAGGACAAACGCACGTGCTCGTCGTCGACGACATGCAGAACACGCGCCTCCTGGTTCGGCTCCTGCTGGAGAAGCAGTTTCGAACCCGCGTCAGCGAGGCACCGGACGGACTGACTGCCCTGACCATTGCGATCAAGGACCCGCCGGACCTCATCATCAGCGACGTCGCCATGCCGCGCATGAACGGGCTGGAGCTGGTAAAGTCGCTGCGCGACATGCCGCAGTTGGCGAATGTGCCGATCATCCTGCTCACCACGAAGGGCGAGCAGATCTACCGTACGCGCGCCGCGATGCTGAAGGTGCAGGACTACCTCGTCAAACCGTTCAGCCCCGCGACGTTCAGCGAACTCCTCGGCCGGTACCTTCGGTCGAAGGGCTCCTGAGTGGCGGCCACGACGATGGAAGAGCCTCGAACCCGGAACGGCGCGGCGATGCCACGCGCGACCGACGCGGCGCCGCGGACTCCGTCGCACGCGCCCTCGGCGGCCCCGGCTCTGCGGAACACGCTCATCGCGACGATCTCGACCTTCCTGAGCCACTACCTCAACACGCGCTTCCTCCAGAGCGGGTGGCTCGCGGGGAACTCGTCGGCCGCGCGGTTCAGTGGCAACCCGGCGGCGGCCCATCGGCGCGTCCTCGAGATGAAGACGCGCTTCCTCTACTGCATGAAGGTGGCCATCACGCGTCTCGCGCAGCAGGACGGGCCCTTCTCGGCGCAGGCGGCGTTTCGGGAAGACGTCGTCACCGACCGGTTGGAGATCGTCTCCACGCCCGAACGCCGGTTCAGCGACGGTCTGCTCTGCAAGTGCACCGAGATCATGGCCACCGACCTCAGCGCGGTGGACCTGACCGACGCCATCTGCGGCCAATTCCTCCGCTACGTGCTCCAGATGGTCCGGCGCGATCTCAGCGACCCGGAGCACATCAGGTACCTCTACCTCTTCTGCGTGTGGAAGATGCCGGAGGTGCTCTTCGAGCCCTCGATGGGTCGGATAGTGCGACGGCGGGAGGTGCAGGCGCTGCTCGACGACCCGCGCGTGCCGCGGGAACTCGTCGAGGTGCTCCGGAGCGTGCGTGGCCGCGGCGTCTTCCCGCGCACGCCATCCGCCGAGCGGCCCGTTGACGAAGGGTGGGAGCTCGAGCAGGCCCAGGCGGCGGCGGAGCCGGCTCCGAAGCGACCAGCGTGGTGGCGGCTCTTCGCCCGCCGCCAGCCGGCGACCTGATCGCGCAGGTCGCCGACGACGCCACCGCGCGCGCCCGTACGCCCGCACCGTCCTCGCGGAGCACGCGGGCCGCCCCGAGGGCGAACTCCTGCCGCTACACGCGGCCGCCGGGAGCGCGACGACGGCTACTGGAGAGTGCCCGCGAGGGCTTGACTCTTGAGGTTGTCGTTCGCGTAGATCCCGACTTCCACGCGCCGGTTTCGCGCCCTGCCTTCCGGCGTCGTGTTCGACGCGATGGGCTGCGACTCGCCGTAGCCCACGACTCTGATGCGCGACGGGCTCACGCCGTCGGCCTCCAGGGCGTCCGCCACCGCCCTTGCCCGACGCTCCGAAAGCTGCTGGTTCGCCTCGGCGGACCCTCCCGAATCCGTGTGACCCGCCACGAGAACATTCGTGTCCGGGTACTTCTGCGCGACCGTCGACAGGGAGCGAACATCCCCTCGGCCTTGCGGCAGGAGTTCCGCCGAGTTCGGCATGAACATGACGCTCGACGGGTACGTGGCCTTGATTCCCTCGCCGACGCGCTCCACGGTCGCCCCTGTGAGGCCCTGGTGCATGTCGGCCGCCTGTCGGTCCATGTACTTGCCGACCAGAATGCCCGCGGCGCCGCCGAGCGCTGCGCCGAGGATGATGCCGGTGAGGGTGGCGTCGGTCGCCGCGCCGATTATGGCGCCGACGACGCCGCCGGCAGCCGCGCCGACGTCTCCGCCTGTCTTCTCTTTCTTCGTCAGCATCCCGCAGCCGGCGAGCGCGATCGACAGGACGAGTACAAGCGCGACGCGCGCTGCCTGCGAAGCACGCGCCCGCGAAACATGTGGCAGAGCACTGCTCATGGTCTGGTCTCCTTCAGGACGCGACGCACCGTCGGTCCCGGGCTGGTGTGCTTCCCGGCCGGCCAATGACGGCGTGGGAAGCAGAAGGGTCCTTGTTCCGACATCGCACCACCGACCGCTTGGCGCGACGACATTACCGATGCTGCCGACGGCATCCGACGGCGCCGCCGGCTCGTAGATGGAGAACGTCCCTCGTGGCGGCCGGAGTTCACTCCCCATGCCGCGGCTACGGCCATCGATAGCCGTTGCGCGAGGTAGGGCGACGGTGGCCATTCGGGTCAAGTGCCTTGACTTGGGGCCGCGCGTGAAGCACCTTTATCGGATGGCATAACCTGCTGTATCCTCGCGATGGTCTCACTACCCGACGTGCCGGATCGGACCAGCCTCGCAGCCGCGTACGAGCGTGCCTGATCTATAGGGGGCCTTATGCGCCCGCATCCCGCTCGTCGTCAGCGTCTCGTCCTCTGGGGAGTCCTCCTCCTCGCGATCGTCGTGGGCGCCGCCGGGCTCTACGCCACCCACCAGCGCGTCCTGCCCGCCCTTACCTGCACGCGCTGCCATGCGATCGGCATCACGCAGGAAGCCGTCATGCGGACGAGCGGCAGCCCGTTCACCGGCCCGGACGTGTGCGAGCCGTGCCACGCCCAGATCTACCACCGATGGACGCGCTCCGAGCACTGCCGCGCGATGATGCGGCCCGGCCCGACAACCGTCTTCTCCGAGTTCTCCCCGGATACCGTTCGATACAGCTATCGGGGCTTCAACACGAAGATGGTCTCGAAGCCGGATGGCTACTTCATGGTCGCGCCCGGCGAGGACGGGGTGGCGCGGCCGTACAAGATCGACCTGGTCGTCGGCATCCGCGACCAGCAGGGGTTCCTCACGAAGTTCCCCGACGGCAGGTACCAGGTGCTGCCGAGCGCGTACGACATGCTGAACCAGACGTGGTTCGACGCGACCGAAGGGCTCGTGAGGAGCGATCACCCGCTCAACCCCAGCGACCAGTACTACTGGACGAGCCGCTTCCGCTCGTGGAACCGCGAATGCTTCAACTGCCACTTGAGCGGGATGGAGAAGAACTACGACCCGGCGACCGACACGTACAACACCGCGTGGCGCGATCTGGGCATCGACTGCGAAGCCTGCCACGGCCCCGGCCTTGCGCATAGCCGGCTGCGCACCATCGCCAACCGCAGCGGCAAGATGCGCGCCGACACGTCGCTCGTCCGCCTGCAGGACCTGCCGCCACGGAAGCAGGTGGAGGTCTGCGCCGACTGCCATGCGCGGAAGGCGGTCCTTGGCATCGGCTACCGCCCCGGCAAGGACTGGTACGAGTACTACCAGCTTGCGCTCCTCGACGATTACCTCATCATGCCTGACGGGCGGTACTGGGGCCTGATGTACGACGTGCTCGCGCTCATGCAGAGCCCGTGCTACGAGAAGGGCGGCATCACCTGCACCCACTGCCACGACCCGCACGGCAGCGGCCGGCGCAACGACATCCGCGCGAAGTTCACCAACGACAACGACATCTGCCGTCCTTGCCATGACGACATCGTGGACAATCCGCGGCCGCACACGTTCCACAAGGCCGACGGCGTCGGCAGCAACTGCCGTTCGTGCCACATGCAGGCGCTGCCGATGACCCGGATGAGGATCGCCGACCACACGCTTTCGATCCCCACGCCGGAGAACACGATCGCCTACAACACGCCGAACGCCTGCAGCGAGTGCCACCCCGACTCGTCGCTCCAGTGGGCGGTGAACACGCTGAACCGGTGGTACGGGCCGCACCGGCGCGACCGGTGGACGCGGGCGCGCGTGCTCTTCCAGGCCAAGGCGATGGACACCGCCGCCGTCCGGCCGATGATCGCGATGCTCGGCGACACGTCGGTGAACATGATCTGGCGCGCGAACGCGGCGTACATGCTCGGCGGCCTGCGCGACCCGAGGGCGATACCGGCGCTCATGCGGCTGGCGCGAGCCCCCGACCCGCTCCTGCGGACGAACGTCATCTACTCCCTCGCCGTGTTCGACGACGAACGCATCCCGCCGCTATTCGAGCGGCTGCTCCATACGGAGACCAACTCTCTCAACCGCATCCGCATCGCCGGCCGGCTCGGCTATTGGTGGCGGGACGACGTCCCGGCGGAGGACCGGCAGATCGCGGAGGAGACGTGGCAGCAGTACGTGCGGCAGGTCAATACGGCGCTCACGGATTGGCCGAACGCGCGGGCCGACCTTGGGACGGCCTGCCTCAATCGCGGCGAGTACACCGCGGCGGTGCGCGAGTACAAGATCGCGCTGCGGCTCGATCCGAAGTACGCGGCCGCGGAGGACGGGCTCTCCGCGGCGTATGCGAACCTGCAGCAGCCTGATCAGGCGCTCGTTCACGGCCGTCGGGCGGCGGAGCTCGAGCCGCAGAACGCGGTGTACCATGTGAACCTCGGGGCATGCTACATGGCGCTGAACCGCACCGACGACGCGGAGGCGGAGCTGCGCCGCGCAATCGCCATCGAGCCGACCATGGCTGCCGCCCGGCTCAACCTCGCGTACGTGCTGCAGTCGCGCAATCGGCTGCCGGAGGCGTTACGACAGGTGGAGGAGGCCCTTCGCCGCGACGGCGCCAACCCGCGGGGGCAGTACCTCCTCGGCATCACGGCCGTGCAACTCGGCATGCGCGAGAAGGCGATCCAGGCGTTCGTGAACACCCTGTCGCTCGCGCCTGACGCGTCGTTCGCCGCCGATGCCGAGCAGCGGCTTTTCCGGCTCCACTCGGTGGGGACGCCGCTCCCGCGGCCCAACGTCACGCCGGCGCCGCGTGAACCGTCGATGCCGACGCGGGTCAACCTCGACCCGAAACGCGTGTGGCCGGTGCGCACGTGGCAGGATCACACGCCGCGCACGACGCCCGAGGAGGTCATGGCGCTCGGGCAGCCGCAGACCCTCGGGGCCGCCATCGACTCGGCGCAGAAATGGGTGGACCGGTCGGACTACCGAGTCCTGGCCGGGCCGACGCGGAAGGCGTACGCGGAGCGCGCGTATGGCGCGCTGGCCCCGTACCGTCGCGGCTTGCCGGCGGGCCCGGCGCAGCGAGCGGAGGTGCTCCGCATCTCGGGGCATGCGGCGGCCGTGCTCTCGTCGTACGCGCCGGCGGAGAAGAAGGCGGCGATGCTGGCGCAGGCGCGCCGGTCGCTCGACGCGGTGGATACGGTGAGCATTCGCGGTGTCGCGCGCGCCCTCGTGAAGCTCGGTCAGTCCTACTACCGTCTCGGACGCGCCTACAACGAGGCGATGGACTACCGCGACGCGGTGACCGTGTTCGGCAAGGCGGGTCGCCTTGTGCCCGACTCGTTCACTCAGGCGATGGCCGACTTCTTCATCGGCACGTCGGAGGATCGTCTCGGCCATCGCAAGGAGGCCCTCGCCGCCTACGCCAGCTCCGAGGCGAACCCGCACAACTCGGCGCGAGGGCTGCGCTGCTCACGCCACGCACAGGTCTACCCATTTCGTTATATTCCGCAGCCGACCGCCGCACCTGCGCCTGCCCGGCCGTCGGCCGGGCCTGCTCGGTGAACTGCACGCGTCACGTCGTCATACAACAGAGGTGGAGAACCTTCCATGAGCAGACCGGTCGTCGATCACCCCCCGAGCGCGGCTTCGAGCCTGTCTCAACACGCTATCACCTCCCCCAACGTGCTCTGCGAGGCCTACGATTATCCGATACCCTCGTCGTTCTCGCGCGGGATGCGGGTGGACCTGCCCTGCGCGTCCATCATCTACATCAGCGGCACCGCAAGCGTGGACGAGCACGGGAACACGGCGCATCCGGGCGATCTCGCCGCGCAGGTGCGCCGCACGTACCGCAACATCACCGAGTTGCTCCGCTCCGAAGGGGCGACGTGGCACCACGTCGTCCGGACGACCTGCTACCTGCGTGACATCGGGCGCGACTACGACGAGTTCAACCGCCTCCGCACGGAGTTCTACCGAGAGCAAAGGCTCGACCCGCTCCCGGCGAGCACCGGCATCGAGGCGCACCTCTGCCGTGAGGATCTGCTGGTCGAGATCGAGGCGATCGCGATGGTGCCGCGGAGCGGTGCGTGCCCGGAATGCGGGAAGTAGGGGCGATCCCACGAACGCGAAGCGCTCGACCGTGATCGCCTTCGGGTAGCCACAGTTCAGAGGGCGGCCACAGGGGGCCTGATCACGTCGGAGGGCGGCCACAGGGGGCCCGCCCCTACCGCACCGGCGGGCCGATCTCGTTCAGCAGGTCGCTGATGCGACGGACAAGATCGATGTCGCCGTTCGGCGGGACCTGATCCGCCCCGGCGAGGACGAGGCGACCGCGCTCGCCGAGGACGTGGACGGCCTCACGCGCGAAGCCGAGCACCCAGTCTCGGTCGAACGGCGGGGCGAACATCGCGCCGGGGATGCCGCCCCAGATGATCGTCTCCGGCTTCACCGCGTCACGCACCTGGCGCAGCGTAAGATCGCCCACCGGCGCCGGCACCACCGACTCGGGGAAATCGACGCCCACGTCGGCGAGGTCGCCGAGGAGCCGGCCGAGCGTGCCGTCGATGTGGCAGCCGACTTTCTTCCCCGAGGCGTGGAACGCCGCGATGCGCTCGCGGTAGTAGTCGCGGCTGTAGCGCCGCCAGAGGCCACCCATCGCCTCGGCGGAGAGGTTGTCGGGGATCTCGACGACGGGATAGGCTGCTTCCGCGGTGAGCCGGTACAGCTCGTCCTCCGCCCGGCGCATCGCCTCGAGCGCCTCCTCGAAGGCGTCCGGCGCGTCGGCGGTCATGTACGAGAGGTTCCTCACGCCCGCCCACTGCGCCGCGAGCGTCGCAAGCGGCGTTCGCGGCGTGAGCGGCACGCCGAAGCCTTCGTCGCCCCACGTTCGGTTGCAGGCGAGCACCGCCTCGCAGTTCGGCACGTACCGCGCGCCCTCGTACCATGCCCGCACGACGCGCAGGTCATCGATCGTCTTCACCGGATACTCGAGGATCGCGGTGGAGGCCGACGTCGGGCAAACCTTCACCAGGCCCGTCAGGTTCCCCTCCGGCGAGGTCACGATCACCCGCCGGTGAAGCTCGTCAATGGGCTCCTCCCGCCACTGGAACAGGGCCGGATCGTGCTCGACGCGCACGAGCGGCGGCGTGAAGAGGTACTGCCCCACGCCGAGATCGCGGTGGAGGTTCGTCAGCCCGTCGGGACCGTCGTACCGCTTCGGCAGCCTGCCGGCGGCACGTTGGCCGTGCACCCAGTAGGTCAGATCGGTGAACCACGGCACCGCATCGGGTATCCGCCCGTCGAGCACCGCGGCGGCACGCTCGCGCAAGGTCATCTGAACCATCCCTTCTTCCGTGTGATACGGACCTGCGTCGTTCCTGCTACACACGCAATCGTAGGGGCGGCCCCTCGTGGCCGCCCAGGGCAGGCTGCGTCCTTTCAGGACGTCGGGGGCCTGCCCCTACGGCCACCGTGTAGCGTTTCCAAGGTAGAATCGTATGACATGTCACGATGGCGCCGGCCGCGACGTCAGATCGGCTCGTCGCCGCATCGCGCGATCCAGCCGCGGGTCCAGCCGACGGCCTCGAGGCCGATGTCCATGATGGACGACGCGAGGAAGCACATCCCTTCGCACGCGCCGCCGCGGACAAGCTCGATACCTGTCTCGACCTGCGCCTCCATCTGCGCGGCCGCGAGCGGCTTCTGCTCGCCGAAGTCGTACATGTACGCCCCGAGGACCGTCGGCTTGCCGCCGCTCAACTCGCTGCACCGGGCCACGTACTCCGCCATGCCCGGCAACTCGCGCGCGTTCCAGACCCAGAAGCTGATCCCGTCGGCGTGCGCGAAGTAGTCGGCGAGGTCCGGGATCCGCAAGCTCATCGAGTAGGCGACGATCCAGAGCTTCATCGTCGCCGGCATCGCGGCGCGCATCCGCGCGAGGACCTCCGGCCGCGCGCCCCGGTTGATCTCCGTGGTGGTGAAGTCGTCGAGCAGGACGCCCTCGACGTTCGGATGCGCCCGATGGAGGTCGATGATGGGCGCGAGCGGCCGCTCGAAGGCGAACCCCTCGTCGAAGCTCATCTCCCAGAGGAGCCGCCGGCAACCCGCGACGGGGCGGTGCTCGTCCTCCGTCGGCGGCAGGAGCCCGCACATCATCGCCTGATCGATCCCGAACGACCGCAGGCCGCCGCCGATGGTCATGCGCGACTCGGGGAAGCCGTAGTACGGCGACAGCGTGTTGACCTTCGTCCCCCAGAGCCATAGCGCGTCGCGGATCGTCCCCATGTCATCCCTCCCGTGAGACCGGCTCCAGGCCGCTCGGGGTCACGCGGATCAGTTGCGCCCGCATGAGCGACTCGAACGAATCCCAGTAGACGTAGAGCACGACGTCCGGCTCGAGCTCGACCATGCCGCCCATGACCCAGATCGCCGAATCGATCATGGTGCCGGCGTCCCACGTGCGGCCGTCGTCGCGGCTCGCGTGGATGGTGCAGCCGGGCAGCCGGTGCGCCACCAGAATCGCTCCGGCGGCGGTATGGAGCATGTTCGACGTCGCGTAGCCGGGGAACGGCCCGCGCATGCACGGCGTCCACGTTGCGCCACCGTCGCCGGACCACGTCTCCCACATCCAGGGCGAGTAGATCGGCCGGGCCAGCGCGACGATGCGGCCGTCGGCGACCTGCGCGCCGCAGACCTCGGTCAGGTCGAGATTGCCGCCGGCGTGTTCGCCCGGGTTGCCCTCGGTGCCGTCGATGCTGACCCACGGCGACCACGTCCTGCCGCCGTCGGTCGAGCGCGCGGCGAATGCCTGGCAGTGGTGCGATCCCCACATCTGGATCGGCGCGCCCGGGATCGTCGAGGTGTGTCCGCCGTAGCCGAACATGAGGACGGAGCCGTCGGCGAGGTTCACGAGCGGCCCGGGATGGATCCGCGAAAGCCCGGCCGGCGCGGGGGCGATCGTCGCCGGCTCCGGCGGGAGGAACGTGCGCCCGTGGTCGGGCGACGCCGCGATCCGAAGCGAGTCCGGCCCGGGGACGAGGAGCCGCACGACGCCGTCGGGGAAGCAGTGGACGATGCCCCAATCATCCCACTCGCCCGTCTTCAGCCCCGCGACGAGCTGCGGCTTCGACCACGTGCGCCCGCCGTCGGTCGAGCGCGCGATGAGCGGCGTGGACGAGCCGTCGTACGGCCGTTCCTGCACGGTGTAGTTGAGGATAACGTCGCCGTTCGCCGCCCTCACGAGCTGGGCGGGCCGCTGCCAACGGCCATAGTCCGTGTCCGGGCACGGATGGAACCAGGTGCGCGCCGGGCGCGGCCGGTCGTCCCAGGGGCCGGTGTCGGCGACCGTGCCTTCCAGTGTGGCGCCCCGGATCTCCGCCCTGCCGAACCGGTAGAAGCCGACGCGTCCCGGGCCGCGGAACGCCGGGTCCGACGCCTCGAAGACGCCGCGGCCGTCGATCTCGACGCGGACGGTCGTGCCGGCGACGCGGAGGTCGACGTCATGCCAGAGATTGTTCGTGCTGGCCACGCGGCGAACCATGTCCATCTTCGCGATGCGGACGTAGCCGCTCTCGTCCATGCGGGAGAGCGCCGCCCAGAAGTGCTGCGCGCGATTGGCCTGGCCGCACTCCGGGAAGTGGAGGAGCCAGAACCGCGTCGGGTCGTGCGCACGGAGGATGATGCCGGCGTCGGCGTGCGACGAGAGGCGCACCTGGAACCGCGCCCGGAGGTCATCGCCCATGCGGAGCGGCGAGAACGCGTAGTGGTGCCCCTGAATGGCCGGGCCGTCCTCGCGGACAAGCTCATCGGGCAGGACAAGCGCCGCGTCCGGCCCGTCGTGCCACGCGCCGTTGATGAACGTCCACGCGCTTCCGTCGCCGATGGTGACGGCGCGCGTCGAGCTGATCGCCCCACCCATGGCATCCTCCTCCGCGTCGCCTCCTCACGGGCGCGACAGTTGTGCCGCGAGCCACGGGAGCGACGCGGTCCCGTCGAACCGGTGATCGCCGTTGAAGCGCACGAGCTCGAGGGCGTCGCCCGCGCCGGCCGCCTGCCAGATGCGCTGCGCCACGCCGAACGCCGGGTCGGCCGGGCGCGACGTGTCCTCGCGTCCCCACTCGACGCAGACGGCGCGCGGCGCGATGAGGCCGGCGATGTCGGGCATCTCGCAGACCAGGCCGATCCCCTTCGGGTGGTGGCAGATGCAGTGACCGACCCACGAGGTCTGCGCCAAGGTCGTGAAGTAGCCACTGAGGACGCACGCGCGGACACGCCCATCCAGCGCGGCGTGTACCATCGCGAGCCAGCAGCCGAGGGAGAAGCCAACGGAGCCGATCCGCGCCGAATCGACCTCCGGCAGTGCGGCGAGGAGGTCCATTGCGCGGATCAAGTCGCCGACGCGACGGCCGGTGACGTCCATGCCGAGGTAGTTGAGCCGCCGCCAGAGGAGCTGGCATCCGCCTCCGCCATCGCGCTCGCCCATGCCGGCGTTGTCCGGGCACAGCGTCACGACGCCCATCTCCGCGAGCGCGGCGCCGTACGGTATGCCGATGCGTTCCGTCGCCTGGACGACGCTCTCCTTGCCGCCGGGCACGTGTCCGTGGATGCAGAGCGTCGCCGGGCCGGGCGCCGTGCGTCCGCGCGGGAGGAGGAGGTACGCGGGCACCGGGTCGCCAAGTGTCGCCTCGTAGACGATCTTCAGGCGCGCGTACGCCGGGAACTCGTCCCGCGCGAGCACCTCGTACGGCGGCGCGGCGCCCGGCTTCGGCAGCGGCCCGAGGACCGACCGTAACGCCGGCAGCAGCCCCGCGCGCCATCGCTCCCATTCCTCGCGCGAGTCGCCCGCGAACCGGTGCACCGGCTGATGGTGCGCCATGCCCCTGTCGAGGAGCGCGGTCGTGGCGAACACCCGTTCTTCCATGCGCGACTCTCCGTGCGGCCCCTGCGGTGCGCGTCAGATCCACTTGTCCTTCGGTCGGTCGAGCTCGCCCACCTTCACGCTCTCGCGGAACTCGTCCGTCACATGCGCGACGTAGACCTGCTGCACGCCCGTGCGGTCGGACCGGAACACGACGAGGCGGCCGTCCTGGCTGATACACGGGTGGCTGTGGCCGTACTCGACGTGCTCGAGCGTCGCGTGTGGATGGCAGAGCGTGCGGAAGTGCCGCGTCGGGACATGGACGAGCTGAAGGCCCATGTCCGGCCAGTTCGTGTCGGCGATGATCCACTCGGCGTCCATGGACGGGCCGGAGTGCCAGAAGTACGGCCCCTGCACGAGCTTCTCCGGCTCCTTCCCCGCCTCGGCGATCCAGATGCAGCGATTCGGTGGCAGTCCGCAGCCCTGCACCTTCGCCGAACGTCCGAGATTCGTGTAGTGGGCGAAGATGTTCTGCGAGATCAGCTTCGCGTCGCCGCCGTCCTCGTCCACGTTCCAGAGGTAGAGTTTCGTGCCGGCGTTGATGACCCGGCGTCCGCCGCCGGGCAGCTCCTCGGTGCCCCAGACGACCTGACCGCGCTGGACGATGACGCGGGGCTCGTCCTGGATGCAGCCGGAGATGTAGCCGCCGAAGTCCACCTCGTCCACTGCGCCCGTCGTCAGGTCGTAGCGCAGTGCCGCCGTCGTGCCCCAGCGCGCGATGAAGAGCCGCTTCCCCGTCGAGGAGATGCAGATGTGCCCGAGGGTGACTCCCTCCGGCGCGTACTTCACGAGATCGCACAGCGTCTCGTCATTCCCCGTCTCGACGTCGATCCGGCGGAGGATACGATTCCACAGGACGTAGAGCGTCTGCCCGTCGAGGGTGAGCGCGCACCACTGGCGGCCGTAGTACCCCTCGGCGGAATCGTGGTCGCCATCCTCGGTGAGCTGGAAGATGTTCAGCCCGTCCGCATCGACGCGGAAGATGTCCCACGGGGCGCCGCGGCCAGCCCACCGCTGGCTGTAGAAGATGATGCGCCGGTTGTCCGGCGTGATGCTCGGCCAGTCGTACGGCACGTGCGCGGCCGGCACCGGGTAGCTCGTGAGTTGGATGACCTTGATCCCCGTCGTCGGATCGATCATCTGGATGCGTTCGCTCGCAAACGGCGTTCTCAGCATGTGCGGTGTCCTCCATCGTCGGGCGCGGAGACCGCGCCATCCCAAGGGCGCGATGAATCGCACCCCTACGTCCTCATATCCACTTGTCGCGCGGACGATCGAGCTCGCCCGCTTTCACGCTCTCGCGGAATTCGTCGCTGATGTGCGCCACGTAGACCTGCGGCACGCCGGTCCGGTCGGAGCCGAACACCACGATCCGCCCGTCCTGACTCAGGCCCGGATGCGGATGCGTGCCCGCGTGCTCCTGGACGGCGTTCGCGTGACAGAGCGTCCGCCAGTGCCGCGTCGGGACGTGGATGAGCTTGATCCCCTCGTCGGGCCACGAGGTGTCGGCGACGATCCATTCCCCGTCGAACGACGGGCCCGAGTGCCAGAAGTATGGCCCCTGGGCGATCTTCTCCGGCGGCTGCCCCGGCTCGACGAGCCAGATGCACCGCTCCGGCGGCTGCCCGGTTCCCTGGACCAGCTCCGTCCTCCCCAGGATCGTGTGGTGACCGAACATGTCCACGCGAGCGATGAACTTCTCGTCGGTCCCGTCCGGGTTCATGCTCCACGCCGTCATGGGCTCCGGGCGGACGTTCTTCATGACCCGCGTCCCGTCGGCCTGCGGGAGAGCCTCGACGCGTTGGTAGTTGCGGATGACCTCGATCCGCCCGCTCCCCTGGAAGCAGCCGGCGACCACCTGATCGCTCTGGTTCGCCTCGATCCTCCCCGTCCCGAGATCGACGCGGAGGAACATGCCGCCGCCGACGTACGGGTCGCGGAGCTCGAAGAACACCTCCCGCCCCATCCGCGCGAGGTGGAAGTTCGAGATGCCCCACGGACCCTTCACGGCATCCCGGATGCTGATGAGCGGCTCCATCTTGCCAGTCTCCACGTCGATCGCCTGAAGGACCTGCTCGGTGCCCCAGATCGCGTACACCGTGCGCCCGTCGAGGGAGAGCACCGCATTCAGGCCGGCGACCTCCGGCGGGCGCTCGGTGAGCTGGAACAGGTCGAGCCCGTCGGTGTCGACGCGGAACAGGTCCGTCGGGGCGCTCCGGCGCGTGGAGCGCTGGCAATAGAGGATGACCCGGCGGTTGTCCGGCGTGATGCTGGGCCACGCGTAGAACAGGTGCCGCGTCGGCGTCGGGTAGCTCGTGAGCTGGACGATCTTGCTCCGCGTCGTCGGGTCGATCATCGTGATGCGCTCGCTCGCAAGCGGCGATCTTAGCACGCGCGCTGTCCTCCATCATTGGGCGCGATGATGCGTGCCCCTGCGGTCGTCATATCCATTTGTCGCGCGGCCGATCCAGCTCGCCCGCCTTCACGCTCTCGCGGAACTCGTCGGTGATGTGGACGAGGTACACCTGCGTCATGCCGGTCCGGTCCGAGGTGAACACCCCGATGCGGCCGTCCTGGCTCAGGCCGGGGTGCGCGTGGCCGAACTGCGCGTGGCCCTGCGTCGCGCGCGCGTGGCAGATTGTGCGGAAGCGCCGCGTCGGAACATGGATGAGCTGGAGCCCCATGTCCGGCCAGTTCGTGTCGGAGAGGATCCACTCGCCGTCGAACGAGGCGCCGGCGTGCCAGAAGTACGGCCCTTCGACGAGCTTGTACGGCTCCTTCTCCGCCTCGGCGATCCAGATGCACCGGTGCGGCGGCTGGCCCGTGCCCTGCACCTTCGACGTGCGCCCGAGCAGCGTCGAATGCCCGAACATGTCCAGAGTGCCGACGTACTTCTCGTCGCCGCCCTCTTCGTCCACGCTCCAGATGGTCATCGGCCCAGGGTTCGCGTTCGTATAGACGCGTGACCCGTCGGATGACATCTTCGTGCCGAGGCGCTGGAAGTTCCGTATCACGAGAACCCGGCCGGACGCTTGATCGCACCCGTAGATGCCCATGTCGGCCTCGTACACCTTCACCGTGCCGGACGCCAGATCGATCCGGATCGCGCGGCCGCCGCCCTTCGTGTAGCTGAGGAAGCTCACGAACAGCCGTTTCCCCATCCCGCCGATGCGCAGCCCGGCGATGAGGAAGCCTTCCGGGCAGTACGGGTGGATGTCGAGCAGGTCCTCCATCCTCCCCGTCTCGACGTCGATGGTGCAGAGGATGAACTCCTCGCGCCAGGCCGCGTAGATCGTCTTCCCATCGAGGCTGAGCACCGCCGCCGGTGAGCCGGCCTTCTCGTCCCGCTCCGTGAGCTGGAAGAGGTTGAGGCCGTCGGTATCGCAGCGGTAGATATCCCACGGCGCGTCGCGCGCGGTCCAGCGCTGCGTGAGGAACATGACGCGCGCGTTGTCGGGCGTCACGCCGGGCCAATCGTACGCGAAGTGCGCGCTCGGGCTCGGGTAGCTCGTGATCTGGACGATCTTGCTCCGCGTCGTCGGGTCGATCATCGTGATGCGCTCGCTCGCAAGCGGTGTGCGGAGCATGGGCCGTGTCCTCCATCGTCGCGCGCCTGAAACGCGCGGTACGTCATGTTGTCATATCCACTTGTCGCGCGGGTTGTCGAGCTCGCCGGCTTTCACGCTCTCGCGGAACTCGTCGGTGACATATGCGACGTAGACCTGCCGGACGCCCGTACGGTCGGAGCCGAAGACGGCGACGCGCCCGTCGCGGCTCAGGGACGGATGCGGGTGCCCCTCCTGCGGATGCCCCAGGCTCGCGCGGGGATGGCAGAGCGTGCGGAAATGCCGCGTCGGGACGTGGACGAGCTGCAGGCCCATGTCGGGCCAGTTCGTGTCGGCGACGATCCATTCGCCGTCGAACGATGGCCCGGAGTGCCAGAAGTATGGCCCCTGCACGAGCTTCTCCGGGTCCTTCCCCTCCTCGCAGAACCAGATGCAGCGTTCCGGCGGGCGACCGCACCCCTGCATCGCGGACGTCTTCCCGACGAACGCGTAGTGCGCGAAGAGGTTCGGGCAGAGGAACCGCGGATCGCCGCCCTCCTCGTCCGTCGTCCACATGTCGGACGATGCCGGGTCCGTGCGCCCGAGCATCCGCGTCCCGTCCGGTCGCTCGATGACGCCGACGTCCTGGGGGCTCGCCATGAACGCGAGGCGGCCTCGGGCCTGGTCGCAGCCGGTGAAGAGCCCGCCGAGGTCGATGGTGTCGGCGACGCCGGTAGCAAGGTCGATCTTCACGCACCCGCTCGACACCGGGACCGCGAACCTGGCGAGGAACGCGTGCCGTCCAGAGGGCGAGAAGGCCATGTAGCCGAACGACGCGCGCTCGCTCCCGCGGAGCGGCATGAGATCGCACAGCTCCTCCAGCCGCCCCGTCTCGAGATCGATGCGGCAGAACACGCAATCGTGGTGCCAGACAGAGTACACCGACTCGCCGTCGGGCCCGAGCGCCGCGGTGGGCGGCAGCGTCTGCGGCTCATCTCCCCGGTCGGTGAGCTGGAAGAGGTTGAGCCCGTCGGTATCGCAACGCCAGACGTCCCACGGCGCCGTGCGGCCGGCGTACCGTTGGCTCGTGAAGACGACGCGCCGGTTATCGGGCGTCACGCTCGGCCAGTTGTAGAGCAGGTTCCAGCTCGGCACCGGGTAGCTCGTGAGCTGTACCACCTTGATCCCGGTCGTCGGGTCGATCATCGTGATGCGCTCGCTCGCGAGCGGCGCGCGGAGCATGGGTCGTATCCTCCATCTGCGGGCGGGGAGACTGCACTGCCCCACGGGCGCGGAGACCGCGCTACGATCGCCATCATATCCACTTGTCGCGCAGGCGGGCGCAAAGACCGCGCTGCCCCACGGGCGCGGAGACCGCGCCCCTACGATCGCGATCATATCCACTTGTCGCGCGGGCGGGCGCAAAGACCGCGCTGCCCCACGGACGCGGAGACCGCGCCCCTACGATCGCGATCATATCCACTTGTCGCGCGGGCGGGCGCAAAGACTGCACTGCCCCACGGGCGCGGAGACCGCGCTACGATCGCCATCATATCCACTTGTCGCGCAGGCGGGCGCAAAGACCGCACTGCCCCACGGGCGCGGAGACCGCGCCCCTACGATCGCCATCATACCCATTTGTCGCGCAGGCGGGCGCGGAGCACTGCCCCACGGGCGCGGAGACCGCGCCCCTACGATCGCCATCATATCCACTTGTCGCGCAGGCGGGCGTAAAGACCGCACTGCCCCACGGGCGCGGAGACCGCGCCCTACGATCGCCATCATATCCATTTGTCGCGCAGGCGGGCGCGGAGACTGCGCTGCCCCACGGGCGCGGAGACCGCGCCCCTACGATCGCGATCATATCCACTTGTCGCGCGGGCGGGCGCAAAGACTGCACTGCCCCACGGGCGCGGAGACCGCGCCCCTACGATCGCCATCATATCCATTTGTCACGCGGGCGATCGAGCACGCCGGCCTTCACGCTCTCGCGGAACTCGTCGGAGACATGCGCGACGTACACCTGCGAGACTCCCGTCCGGTCGGAGTGGAACACGGCGATGCGACCGTCGCGGCTCAAGCCTGGGTGCGGATGGCCGAAGTCGGCGTGCTCGAGCGACGCGCCCGGGTGGCAGAGGGTGCGAACGTGCCGCGTCGGCACATGGACAAGCTGCAGCCCGCAATCGGGCCAGTTCGTGTCGGTCACGATCCACTCGCCGTCGTACGAGGCGCCGGAATGCCAGAAGTAGGGTCCCTGGACGATCCTCTCCGGCTCCTTCCCCTCCTCGGCGACGATGACGCACCGCTCGGGCGGGATGCCGCAGCCCTGGAGCCGCATCGAGTCGCCGAGGACGGTGGCGTGCGCGAACACCCACGGGCAGAGGAACCGCGCGTCTCCGCCGTCCTCGTCCATCGACCACATGGTGCGCTGGCCGCCCGCGCGCGCGAAGGAGAAGTAGTCGGGCATCTCGCGCTTCGGAATCTCGGCGTTCCGCATGAGGATGATGCGGCGGGCGCTCGGCGCGATCGCCCAGAGGAACCCGTCGAGGTCGAGCTCCTCGGCGGCGCCGGTCGCCAGATCCACCCGGATCGTGGCGATGCGTGGCCAGCGCAGGACGATGTAGAGCCGATTGCTCGCCGGCGCGACCTGCACGTGCTGGAACGTGACGCCCTCGGGGCAGAACCGTTCCAGGGAGGCCAGGCGATCCATCGCGCCCGTCTCGACGTCCACCGCGTAGAGGTTCGGGTCGCCGTTCCAGAGGACGTAGAGGGTCCGGCCGTCGAGGGAAAGCTTCGCGTTGGGCCGGTTGTGCCCGTCGTACGAGCCGGCTTCCGCTTCGTCGTCGCGCTCGGTGAGCTGGAAGAGGTTGAGCCCGTCGGCGTCGACGCGCCAGATATCCCACGGCGCGTTCCGCTGGAGCCATCGCTGGGAGCAGAGGATGACGCGGCCTTCCGGCGTGATGCTCGGCCAGTCGTAGCCGAGCTGGACGCTCGGGCTCGGGTAGCTCGTGAGTTGGATGACCTTGATCCCGGTCGTCGGGTCGATCATCTGGATTCGTTCGCTCGCGAGCGGCGTGCGGCGCATGAGCGGTCTCTCCAGAGCGGGCCAGTTTCGGCGCGCGGGCGCTTTCTCCGCGGGCCGGTCGCTTCGTATCGTAAGGACGGACCGGGGATAGGGTACGGTTGGTGCGCCTCCGGGAGCAAGGACACGGCACGCGCCCGAGCCGGAGAGGCGGCGCAGCACGGGAGCGCGAAGGAGGGTCCGGGCGATGACGTCGCGGGAACGCGTGAAGCGGGCGATGCACTTCGACCTGCCGGACATGATGCCGCTGGAGTGCAGTTGCTCGCCGGGCGGGCTCCACGAGCACGGGGAGAAGCTGCGCGACCTCTGGCGACGGTACCCGAGCGATTTCGGCGACATCTCCGAGACGCCGATCACGCATCCCGCGCCCCAGGAGCGCGACGCCGACGGCCGGTACCACACGCTGCGCGTCGACGAGTGGGGCATCGAGTGGGAGCACACGATCTACGGGGCGTGGGGCATCCCGCGTCGTCGGCCGCTCGACGATCTGGCGAACCTGCCGAAGTTCGCCGCGCCGCCGGGTCCGCCGATGTCCGGCCCCGCGTTCGAGCGCGCCCGCGCGGTGGCGGCACGGCACCGGGAACGGTACTACCTCTGGGGCGGCGGCGGCGACCTCTTCGAGACGCTGCGCTCGGTGCGCCGGTACGAGGACGTGCTCATCGACATCCTCGAAGACACGCCGGAGATCAACGCCATCGCCGACATCATCACGTCCCTGCGGGAGCAGGAGGTCGCCCACGCGCTCGCCCTCGACGTGGACGGGGTGGCCTTCGGCGATGACCACGGCACGCAGAACGCGCTCATCGTGAGCCTGCCGGTGTGGCGGCGGTTCTTCAAGCCGCGGTACGAGCGGCTGTTCGCGCCGGCCCGTGCCGCGGGAAAGGACATCCACTTCCACTCCTGCGGGCAGATCGCGCCGCTGTTGCCCGAGCTGGCGGAGCTCGGCGTCACGTCCGTCTGGCCACAACTGCCGCTCTACGACGCGCACGATCTCGCGCGGACCTGCCGCGAGCTGGACCTTGCCGTCGCCCTCCACGTCGACCGCTCGCACCTCATGACGTTTGGGACGCCGGACCAGGTCTGGCGCTCGGTGGCCGAGGTGGCCGACGCCTTCGGCAGGCCCGACGGTGGCGCGTGGTGGTACGTCGAGATCGACGTCGGCTTCCCGTGGGAGAACGTCGAGGCGCTCTTCGCCGCCATCGATCGACATCGCAGGTTCCCGCGCGCGGTTTTCTGACGGCCTGCGCGGCGTCGTATATTCTGGCAGCTTCAGCTCCTTGGGGCGCACCAACGAACGGAGGGGAAGATGATCCGCCGAATCCTCGTCCCGCTCGATCCCTCGCCCTACACGGCGGCGGCCACGGCGTACGCCGGGAGCATCGCCAAGGCGCTCGACGCGGAGGTCACCGGCCTGGCGGTGCTCGATCTGCCCGCGCTCGAGGAACCGGTCGCCCCGGTGCCGCTGACCACGCCGTACGCTCCCGGCGAGTTCTACTACCTGGGCGGCATCTACTACGCCGAGCAACTGGAGGAGGGCAAGCTCGAAGGTGCGCGGGAGCGCGTGGACGCGCTGCTCGATCGGTTCCGCGAACACTGCGAGGCCAACGGGCTCGCGTGTCGTCTCGCCGAAGAGCAGGGCACGCCGAGCGAGCGCATCATACAGAGCGCGATGTACTACGACCTCGTCGTGATGGGCCTGCGCACGTACTACCACTTCGAGACGAGCGACAAGCCCGGCGACTCGCTCGACAAGGTGCTGGGTCACTCGATCACGCCGGTCATCGCCGTCACTGCGTCGTTCGTGCCGAAGGACCGCCTCAGCGCGGTGATCGCCTATGACGGCAGCCTCCCCGCGGCGCGTGCGATGCAGCACTTCGCCCAGCTCGCGCGCACCTGCGATTTCGACCTGACTGTCCTCATGGCGTACGACGACGAGGAGGTCGCCGCATACCACCTCGATCGCGCCGTCGAGTACCTCGAGGCGCACGGCTTCCGCGACGTGAAGAAGGCGTGGACCGGCCACCCGATCACCAGAGCGATCGACGAGGAGTACCTCGGCCGCGTGGACGTCGTCATCGTCGGGCCGCACTCGAAGCGCGGGCTCTTCCACTTCCGCGTGGGCAGCCTGACGAAGCACCTGATCGAGGCCGAGAGGGCCGTCGTGTTCATCGGGCCGTGACGCGGGCCGACGGCCCCGGGTGCATCCATCGCGGTCCGGTCAGGAACCGGGTGCGCCGGGGCGATCACAAAGGATCGCCCCTACGAGCGCCGCAGGCCGTTTCTTCCGCGAACGCGCACGACCGGTTCCAGCGGGATGCGCGGGGGAACACGACGAGGCGGCGGGGCTATGCCCCGCCGCCTCGTCCGTACGTGGGATGGCGTGCCGTTCCGGCGCGGTCTACTGCTGCAGTTCGGGCGCCTCGGGCTCCGGCGGCTGCTCCTGCACGACGTGCGAGACGGTGCGCTTCTCGCTCACGCGGGCGGCCTTGCCGCGGAGCGCGCGCAGGTAGAAGAGCTTCGCCCGCCGGACGCGGCCGCGGCGCACCACTTCGATCTTCGCGATACGGGGCGAGTGGAGCGGGAAGATGCGCTCCACGCCGACGCCAGCGGTCACCTTGCGGACGGTGAACGAGGAGTTGATGCTCGTCTCGCCGCGCCGCTGGATCACCGTGCCCCGGAACACCTGGATGCGCCTGTTGTCACCCTCGATGATGTGGACGTGCACGTCCACCGTGTCACCGACGCGAAAGTCGGGGAAGATCTTCGGGTCGCTCTCCACCTCTGCCCGTCGATGTCGCCGATCTACCAGGTCTACCAGATCCATTGTTTCCTCCGCGCTGCCCGGAACGGCTCCGGGGCATCTATTGGCTCTCGTTCTCGGGCGGCTGCCCCGCGTTCGCTGTCCACCGCGAGGCGAGGTCGGGTCGGCGCGCGAGGGTGCGCGCGCGCGCCTGCGCAATCCGCCACCGGCGGATCGCCGTCCGGTCACCACTGAGGAGGACCGGGGGCACCTGCATACCTTCGAAGACCTGCGGCCGCGTGTACCACGGGCAGTCGAGCAGGTCGTCCTGAAATGAGTCGTCGAGCGCCGATTCGAAGTTCCCCAGAACGCCCGGGAGCAACCGGATCACCGCATCGATCAGCACGAGCGCCGGCAGCTCGCCGCCGCTCAGGACGTACTCCCCGATGGAGACCTCGCGATCCACGTGCAGCCGGCGGACGCGCTCGTCGATGCCGCGGTAGTGCCCGGCCAGCAGGATCAGGTGCTCCTCGAGCGCAAGCTCGTTCACGACCGCCTGCGTCAGGCGCTCGCCGTCCGGCGCGAGATAGATCACCGGTCCCGGGCCGTACGTGTTCCGGATTTCTCGGATGCCGGCAGCGAGGGGCTGGGTCATGAGCACCATGCCGCCGCCGCCGCCGTAGGGCGCGTCGTCCACCGTGCCGCGCTCGTCGTCCGCCCAGCGGCGGATCGAGTGCGCGCGGATGACGGCCAGCCCTTTCTCCTGCGCGCGGCCGAGGATGCTCGTCGTCAGGGGCGCGTCGAAGAGCTCGGGGAAGAGCGTCAGCACGTCGATCCGCAGCATCGCTAGAGCTCCAGCAGGCCGGGCAGGACATGCACGACGACGACGCGTTCCCCCAGGTCGATCTTCACGATCACGTCGCCGACGAGCGGCAGGAGCCGTTCGCTCGCGCCATGCCGCACGACGAGGACGTCATTCGCACGGCAGCTCATCACCTCGGCAACGACGCCGAGCGGTTCGCCCTCGTCGGTGCGCACGTCGAGCCCGACGAGATTGGATACGTAGTACGTGCCGGCCGGCAGATCATCCGGGGACAGGGGCTCGGCTTGGATCTCGACGCCGCGGAGCGCCGCGACCGCCTCGGGCGTGTCGAGCCCGTGGAGCTTCAGCCCGACCGCCTTCCCGAGCGCGCGCGAGCTCTCGACGTCGAACTCGCCCAGCTCGGTCCCGGCGCGCACGAGCCACACCCGGCTCAGCCGGGCAAAGCGATCCGGGCGATCGGTGAGCGACTCGACGCGGATCTCGCCCCGGACACCGTGCGGGCGGCTGACCAGTCCGATCACGGCTCGCCCAGGCGGCATGACGGCTATTCCTTCGCCGCTTCCGGCGATGGCTCCGCCGCCGTCTGCTTCGCCGGCCTGACGGCGACTCCCGCGCGCTGCAAGAGGGTCCGCACCGTGTCGCTCGGCGTCGCGCCGACGTCGAGCCAGTAGCGGACGCGGTCGGCCTTGAGCGTGACCGCCGGCGGATCGACCAGCGGGTTGTACGAGCCGATCTCCTCGATGGGCCGGCCGTCGCGCTTGTTGCGCTTGTCGGTGACGACGATGCGATATGCGGGCGCCTTCTTCATGCCTACCCGTTTCAACCGCATGACCGCTGCCATGCGCTGGTCCTCCTAGAACGGACGTGGTCGCCTTCGTCCGATATGCTTGGGGCGTGACCCGCCGCGCGTCGGCTGCTGCTGCACGGGTCGGCCGGGCGTGAGCATCTTGCGTATCATGTCGAACTGGTTGAGCAGCCGGTTCACTTCCTGCACCGACCGGCCGGAGCCTGCCGCGATGCGCCGCCGGCGGCTGCCGTTGATCACGTCCGGGTGCCGCCGCTCGCCGGGCGTCATCGATCGCACGATCGCCTCGACATGCTTGAGTGCTCTGTCCTCGAACTGCTCGTCGATCATCTTGGCGTTCGCGCCGGGCAGCATCTGGACCAACTGATCGAGCGGCCCCATCTTCTTGACCTGCTGGAGCTGCGCGAGCAGGTCGTCCAGCCCGAAGGTCCGACTGCGGAGCTTCCGCTCGAGCTTCTCCGTGTCCTCGACGTTGATGACCTGCTGCGCTCGTTCGACGAGGGAGACCACGTCGCCCATGCCGAGGATGCGCGAGGCCATGCGCTCCGGATGGAACACCTCGAGGGCATCGAGCTTCTCGCCCGCCGAGACGAACTTGATCGGCTTGCCGGAGACCTGCCGGATGCTCAGCGCCGCGCCGCCACGCGCGTCGCCGTCGAGCTTCGTGAGGATGACGCCGGTGAAGTCGAGCCGCTGGGCGAAGTCGCGCGCGACCTCGGCGGCCACCTGGCCCGTCATCGCATCCGCGACGAGGAGGATCTCCTGCGGATCGACGGCCTTCTTGATCCGCTCGACCTCCTGCATCATCTCCGCGTCGATGTTGAGGCGCCCGGCCGTGTCGATGATCACCACGTCATCGCCCGCCTTCCGCGCCGCGGCGACGCCCCGTCGGACGATGTCCACCGGGTCCGCGCCGGGGTCCTCGCGGTAGACCGGCACGCCGATCGACTCGCCGAGCTGGACGAGCTGGTCGATGGCCGCCGGGCGGTAGACGTCCGCCGCGACGAGCGACGGGTGCATGCCGCGGGTCTTGAGCTGGAGCCCGAGCTTCCCGCACGCGGTCGTCTTGCCGGAGCCCTGGAGCCCGACCAGCATCACCACCGCCGGGACAGAGCCGTCGAGCTTCAGGCTCGACGCGCCGCCGCCCATCAGGTTCACGAGCTCGTCGTTGACGATCTTGACGATCTGCTGCCCCGGGGTGATGCTGCGCAGCACGTCCTGCCCCAGGGCCTTCTGCTCCACCGACTTGACGAACTCCTTCGCCACGCGGTAGTTCACGTCGGCCGCGAGCAGCGCCTTGCGCACCTCTCCGAGGGCATCCTTGACGTTGCCCTCGGACAGCCTTCCACGCCCGCGTAGATTGCGGAAGACGGTGCCAAGCGCGCCGCTCAGGTTCTCGAACATCCCGGATCACCAGCCTGGAAACGGTCAGACTTTCGAAGATACCACATTCCCGCGGCTCACGCAATAAGGCGGAACCATCGGTGTCACCAAGGCCTTGACGGAACCGGGCCACGAGAAAAAGCACCTTCGCGTCCCGCCGGCGTATTGACGATACGAAGCCGACGCGGTATCCTTCATACCCTGATGTCTACCAGACCGCGCACCGAGTGCGCGCCGCGGGGTAGTAGCTCAGCTTGGTTAGAGTGCCGGGCTGTCAATCCGGAGGTCGCGGGTTCGAGCCCCGTCTACCCCGCCATTCTGCACTGAAAAGGGCTCCCGAGGTCACTCGGGAGCCTTTTTCGTTTGCACCTCGGCCTCACCCGCGCCAGCCGACCCGGCCGCCGCGTCCTTCGTCACCTGAGGAACTTCGAGACGAACGGCGAGGTGTCGCCGCGGCGAAGGTAGTGACCGGACGGACCCTCGCCAAGGAACTCGGAGAACCACGCCTCGTGCTCCGTCTCCTCGTTGAGGATGGCGAGCGAGAGGTCGTACGTCCGGTGATCCTTGCCCGCGGTGAGGTTGCAGACCTGCGTGTAGCCGCGCACCGCGCATCGCTCCGCCTCGACGAGGACGCCGAGCATCGCCTTGATGTCGCGCGGGTCCTGCGGAAGTGCCGCCGGCGGGCACGCAGACACGTCGTGGAACTTGGTCATCCGGTCTGGCAGCCTGCCCCCGAGTTCGTAGATCCGGGGCACGAGCGCCTCGAAGTGGTTGCGGTCCTCGATCCGGGCGGTCTCGGCGATCTCCTTGATCCCCTCCCCATCGAGGCCGATGAGGTTCACCCGGAGGATCGTGTAGTAGTAGTACGTCGTGAGCTCCGCGGAGGCGTTCTTCACGAGCAACTCCAGGAGCTGCTCGACGTCCACGCCCGCGCGCTCCACCATCTCTCGTGCTACCCTGGCCATGGTATCCCCTCCCTCACACCTTGAACATCCCCAACCACGGTGCGATCAATGCGTTCGATGTCGCGTGTCGCGTCCTCTATCGCGGCCGTCTCATACACACGTGAGCTGGCGATGTCCCGGATGAGGCGGGACAGTGCCCCGCCTGCCAGACTGGTACCCGACGACCGCGATAGGACAAAGGTAACTGGAACGCGTAGTACGAGCGCCCATCACAATGACTGGACCTGCTGGGTGTACGACGCGTCGGTTCACGTACAACGTTCCGTCATTCTGAGCGGAGAACGCGAAGCGTTCGACGGAGAATCTCGCGCGGGGAGTACTGCTCCATTCATGAGGACATCCCAGCATGAGATTCTTCGCTTCGCTCAGAATGACGTTGCGTGTGATGCGCACATGAGCTGCCAATGTCCTGGATAAGGCGGGACACTGCGCCGCCTGCCAAACTGGTACTCGACGACCGCGATAGAACAAGGGCGACTGGAACGCGTATCATGGGTGGTACCGCCGTCGCAGCGCCACCACTCCCGCCTTGTGGACGGGCACGCCGCTACCGCTTTCTCGACGGGGCAAGGACGAACACCAGGACGAGCGCCGCGACGATGAACCAGCGGATCTTCCACACGAGGCGGCCGAGCACGATGGCGAGCTTCACCGCCAGCACGCTGCCGATGACCGCGCCCGCGACCTTCACCGGAGTGCTGCCGGCCGTACGGGTGAGCTTGGTTGCCAGGTCCATCGTCCCTCCCCACGAGTTGGTCGCCGCCTTCGCCGGAGACAGACACATCCGGCACTGCTGCATGAATGATACGACACCGCATGCCCAGGTCGCCAGATGCGACCGCGCTACTCGGCCTTGAGGTGCGCGTCGAACCAGCGGAGGATGCTGTTCAGCCGCTCGATCCGCCGATCGGTCCGTCCGCCGCGCGAGAGGCCGTGCGGCTCGTCGGGGAAGCGGACCATCTCCGTCTCGACGCCGAGGCGCTTCAAGGCGACGAACACCTGCTCGCCCTGCTCGATCGCGCAGCGGAGGTCCTGCTCGCTGTGGATGACCATGGTGGGCGTCTTCGCGTTGCCGATGTACTTTATCGGCGACTGCCGCCAGTAGTTCTCGACGTCCTGCCAGGGCGGCACGTCGCCGAACTCGCGCTGGAACGCCCAGTTGAAGTCGCTCGACCCGTACATGCTGACGAGGTTGCTCACGCAGCGCTGAGTGACGGCGGCGCGGAAGCGGCCCGTGTGGCCGATGATCCAGTTCGTCAGGTAGCCGCCGTAGCTCCCGCCGGTTACGCCCATGCGCGCCGGGTCGATGTACGGCTGCTTCGCCACGTAGTCGGCCCACGCCATGACGTCCTCGTAGTCGGCGGTACCCCAGTTGTTCCAAATCGCCTTTGCGTGCTCCTCGCCGTAGCCCTGGCCGCCGCGCGGGTTGCAGAAGTACACGACGTACCCGTGCGCGGCGAGGAAGTAGAACTCGTGCATGAAGAGGTTGCCGTACTGAGTGCGCGGCCCGCCGTGGATCTCGAGGATCGACGGGTACCGCTTCGAAGGGTCGAAGCCCGGCGGCGTGATGATCCAGCCCTGGAGGTCGTTGCCCGCCGGGCCCTTGAACCACACCTCCTCGACGTGGCCGAGGTCGATGCCGCGCAGGAGCCGGTCGTTCACGCGCGTGAGCCGCCGCGCGGCGCCGGTCGCCACGGCCCGCACGTACACCTCGCCCGGCTCGGTCATGCCGGCGCCGAACCAGGCGACGCGCCGGCCCGCGCGGTCGAAGGAGAACGTCCCGGCGACGCCCGGGCCGCCGATGACGGTCTGCAGGTCGTCGCCGTCGACCGTGACGGAGTGGACCGTGCTGTCGCCGTGGCGCGCGACGGGGAACATGATGCGGCGCCCGCCCGGCGACCATGTGGGTGGCGTCATCGGCGCGCCGCCGACGTCGTTGATCGTCCAGTTCGAGACGTTGAGGTCGTACCGGCCGGTGAGGTCGCGCGCCGGGCCGCTCCCGTCGGCCGGGGCGACCCAGACCCGCGTGTTCGGCCACGGCATCCGACCTTCCGCCCCGTACCACGCGATCAGCGAACCGTCGGGAGAGAACCTCGGCATCGTCTTCTCGCCGAGCGGCGCGTCGATCCGCCGCATGTCGCCGCCACCGATCGGCATGACGAAGAGGTCGATGCTCTCCGGATCGAGATCGGGGTCGGGCGCGCGGTTCGAGCAGAGGGCGAGCCACGCGCCGTCCGGCGAGACTGCGGGGTCCGTCTCGTCGTGCACGTCGCCCTCGGTGAGCTGCGTGCCGCGGCCCGTGCGCGCGTCGATGGTCCAGATGTGCCACCGCTCGCGCGGGAGGAAGCCCTTGCCGTCCTCCTTGTAGAAGACCCGGGTGACATGCCGGGCGACGACGCCGAGCTTCTTCTTCTCCTCGTCCTGCTCCCGCTCGATCTCGTCGGCGTCTTTCCTGCGGAACGTGCAGACGAGCCGCCGGCCGTCGGGCGTCCAGTCGAGCGCGCCGAACGTCCCCGCCATGCCGGTCAGCGGCCTCGCCTCGCCGCCGTCGAACGGGATGACGTGGACCTGCGGCTGCTTCTCGTCGCCCCGATTCGACAGGAACGCGATACGGCTCCCGTCCGGTGACCAGCGTGGGCTCGTATCCGAGTGTTCGCCGAAGGTGAACTGCCGCGGCGGCCCGCCCGAGGTAGGCACGATCCAGAGGTTCGCGCGCTTCTTCTCCGTCTTCCGGTCCGCGCGGGTCAGGACGAACACGACGTGCCGCCCGTCGGGCGAGATGCGACAGTCGGGGACCAGGCGCAGGCGGTAGAGGTCCTCCGCGGTGATAGGACGTTTTGTCTGCCGAGGCATCGTCGTGCCCTCTCTAGTATCGGCCGAGCTCGCGGTATGCCCGGAGAAGGGCCATGGCGTTCTCCACGGGCGTGTCGGCCTGGATGTTGTGGGAAGTGCCAAGGATGTAGCCGCCTCCCGGCGCGAGCGCTTCGATGGCGCGTGCAACCGCGGCGCGCACGTCGTCGGGCGTGCCGAACGGCAGGACGCGCTGGATCGAGATGCCGCCGTGGAAGGCCAGGCGGCCACCGAAGGCGGCCTTGAGGCGAGCCGGGTCCATCCCGTCGGCCTCGGGCTGGAGGGACTGGAGGATGTCGAGCCCGCGCGCGATGAGGAGCGGCACGATCGGCTGCACCGAGCCGCACGTATGGTGCATGACGCGCACGCCGGCTTCCTTCGCCAGCCGCGCGTACCGGACGAACCCGTCGCCAAGGAACTCCGTCCACATGGTCGGCGAAACGAGGGGGCCGTGCTGCGAGCCGAAGTCGTCCCCGGTGAGGAGGATGTCGAGGGCGCCGTTCGCCGCGTCGAGGATCCGCTCCTCGTACGCCAAGTAGAAGGCGCGAATCCTCCCGAAGATCGCGTGCGCGAGCGCCGGCTCTTCCCGCATGTCGATGAAGATGCGCTCCACGCCGCGGAGGTACATCGCCGGCTTGAGCTGCGCGATGCGGTTGAGCCGGTCGCCGACGAGGACCGCGACGCGTCCCTGGCGGCGGACGGCCTCGCACTGTGCCTCGATCCCGGAGTAGTCGAACCAGTCGGGCGACGGCCAACGGGGATACGCCTCGATCTGGTCGACGGTCGTCGCGCCGGCGAGCGGGGAGGCGGTCACTTCGCGGTAGGTCTCGCCGCCGCCGCCGACGCGCACCGTCACGGGGCGTCGGGGCACGCCCCAGACGTCCGGGGTCGAGCCGTCGCGGAACGCCTCGAGCGGCGGGCCGACGTACCGCGGCCCTTCGACGTAGCGGAGGTCGATGTCGTGGTCGTCGAGGAGCTCGTCGAAGGAGGTCCCGAGCGCGGTCGCGAGCTTGCGGCGGAACCCATCGGACATCCACACGTCCGTCGGCACGCGATCGGGCTGGTCAAAGGCCAGCGCCCGGAACGTCCGCTCCCGCGAGTCCACCGGTCTCGCCTCCCGCGCTGCCTACGGCGCCGGCTTCAGCGGCTCTGCGACGACGTTCTCCGGCAGCCGCACGTGGAAGGGAGGGTGTGCCCATCGGGGCGAGACGTCGATCCATGTGAGGTTCACCATCGTCGTCGTGCCGTCAAGGCGCACGGTGAGGGAGTTCGGCGCGCGCTGGTCCCGCACGACCCTGAAGGAGCGTCGCCATTGGAGGGTCTGGTCCGCCGACACGAACTCCTCGCTGATGAGCTCGCGCGTCCGGCTCGAGATCGTCCACGTGCGCACCCCTTCGGGCGAGCGGCCGCGCAGCAGGTAGCCGCCTGCCTCCGCCATCGCGGCGAGGGAATCGGCCATGTCCTCGGCGGCGACGGGGTGCATGAGGCGGGTGAGGAAGAAGGGGTGAACGACGGCCGTCCCGAGGGCGATTGCGCTGCCGGCATCGAGGGTGAAGGCCTGGCGCTGCTGAGGCGCGTACACGATGCCCTGCGGCCCGGTGAAGGCGATCTCCGCCACGGTGGTGCCGAGACCCGCCTGCACGACGGCCTTGAGCGAATCGGGGTCCTGGTAGTAGAGCATGATCGTCCCCTGGTGGGTACCCTCCGGCGAGGACACCTGGATGGTGCCCTTCGCCTGGACGCGTCGGGCGCTGGGTATCTCCATCACGCTCGACAGCAGCGCGCGCGGCGCCAGTGGTGGCGGGGGCCCGGGCGGCACGCATCCGGAGGCGGCGAAGACGACGCCGAGTGCGAGGAGCGTCGCCGAGCGACGGACGAAGTCAGCGGGTCGCACCGAGGTGTACACCTCCCCACAGGATCCAGTGCCGTAGGTTGGCTCCGCGGCGTGGTACCACGGAGGCGAGTGGCACGATCACGAACCGTCGCCAGCGCCGCTCCATCATCGCGGTGAACGACGCATACTGTAGTGAGACGCGGTTCGACTGCGCCCGAATGCGGAAGCCGAACTCGGGGATGAACGTGGTTGCCGGCAGCCCGCCGATCCGAAGCGAGTATGGGATGCTGAGCACGGCCAGCAGGCCGTTGCGTTCGACGACGTCATAGGCGAGCATAAACGTCGGCCGGTACGGCGGGCGGAACCAGCTCGCGAGCGCGCTGACCTCGACGGAGGTGCGGCCGACTCGCTGCGTATCCGGGCCGGTGGGGGTCGTGCGGACGGTCGTGTGCGACGGGGTCCAATCCCATCGCGCGCCGACGGCCCCCCAGCTCCGCTGGCCGAGCATGCGGCCCGCACGCGCGTGGAACACCAGGTCGTCGAGGCGAGGCTGCTGCAGGCGCACCGACGACCAAGCGCTCACGACCGCGTTGAGCCGCTGGAGCTCGAACCACGCCGATGGTTGGACCGCGGGCCCGCTCCGCGTAGAATCTCGGAAGACGTAGGAGGTGACGACGTTCGCCCCCGCGCCCCACTCGCTCGTCTCGCCGTCGGATGCGCGGGCCGCGCCGAGGAAGGCGAGCCCGGCGATGGTGACGATGGTGACGCGGAGCACTGGCGAATCCTTACGGCTGGAAGCATGTCCTGACGGAAAGGTACGCCTGTGGTGCCGCGCCCTCAACGGACGGGGTCGCGGGCCGGAGCGCACGCTTGACACGTGTTCGATGCGGCTATAGATTGTAAAACTTATGCTTCGGTGCTCGGCGTCGAGAGGCAACCGCTGAGGAGACCGCGTCATGAGAACCGTGGTGACCGGTGGGGCCGGGTTCATCGGGTCCCACCTGTGCGATGCGCTGGTTCGGGATGGGCACGACGTCGTCTGCATCGACAACCTCATCACCGGCAACCTGGCAAACATCGAGCACCTGTTTGGGAACGGCCAATTCCGCTTCATCAAGCACGACGTGACCGAGTTCATCCACGTGCCGGGAGACGTGCATTACATCCTTCACTTCGCGAGCCCGGCGAGTCCGGTGGACTTCGAGCGGGTGCCGATCCAGATTCTGAAGGTCGGCGCGCTCGGCACGCACAAGGTGCTCGGGCTGGCCCGTGCGAAGGGGGCGCGGTTCCTGCTCGCCTCGACGTCGGAGTGCTACGGCGATCCGGTCGTGCACCCGCAGCCGGAGACGTACTGGGGCAACGTCAACCCGGTCGGCATCCGTGGCGTGTACGACGAGGCGAAGCGGTTCGCCGAGGCCATGACGATGGCCTACCATCGCTTCCACGGCATCGACACGCGTATCGTTCGTATCTTCAACACGTACGGCCCGCGCATGCGCCCCGATGACGGGCGCGCCATCCCGGCCTTCATCTCGCAGGCGCTGCGCGGCGAGGCGATCACGGTCTTCGGCGACGGCTCCCAGACGCGTAGCTTCCAGTATATCGACGATCTTATCCGCGGTATCTTCGCGCTCATGAAGTCCGACGAGCACCTGCCGGTCAATATCGGCAACCAGGAAGAGTACACGATCGCGCAGTTGGCGCAGACGATCATCGAGCTCACCGGGAGCAGGAGCAGGATCGTCCATCGTGATCTGCCGCCCGACGACCCGAAGATCCGTCAGCCGGACATCACGAAGGCGCGCAGTGTCCTGGGCTGGGAGCCGAGGGTGCCACTGCACGAAGGGCTGCTTCGGACGATCGAGTGGTTCAAGACGCGCTTGTGAGGGCGCGTGGAGGACGCGGAACTCGATCTCGGCGGCGCAACGGCGGGCACAGCCTGGCCCCGACGGGGACGGTCGCCGCGCCGCCGGCAGGTAGGGCCGATGCCGTACCCTTCGGCGACGCGCCCCGTTTCCACGGGCCAGTAGGGAAGGACTATGGGAGAGCTGTATCGGCGCGCCGGCGTGGTGGCGCTCGCGATCCTATGGTTGGCGGGCGCGGCCTCGCCGCAACCGGGGAGCCAGGCCGCCGAGCGAATCATCAAGGCGGGCGATGCCCTGCAGATCACGGTCGTCAACAATGCCGCGTTCACCCAGGTGGCCGTCGTCACGCCCGAGGGTCGCATCCACTACCCGTTCTTCGCCGACGAGAACGTCATCGGATGGAAGTTCACCGAGCTGGAGGACCGGATCACGCGTCGCCTGGCGGGCGTGCTTCAGAGCGCGCCGTACGTGATCGTGGACGACGCCCAGTACTACACGATCCGGATCAGCCTCCTGGGCCAAATCCTGCACCCTGGCTTCCTCGAGGCGCCGCACGGCAGCGATCTGCAGGGCGCGATCGCGATGGCGGGCGGCCCCACCGCGAATGCGGACCTGACGAACGTGCAGGTTCAGCGCGTCTCCCAGGACGGCATTGAGACGATCACGGTGAACGTGGAGAAGTTCGTGTACGAGGGGAGGCTCGGCGACCTCATCCGCATGCAGGAGGGAGACGTCGTCATCGTCAAGGGGGCGCCGGAAGCCGACAAGATCAAGGTATTCGGCGAGGTGAACAAGAGCGGATCGTACGTGCGGCCCTACGGGGCCACCGTGCTCGACATGATCTACCTTGCCGGCGGCACGACGGACTACGGGACGCTCTCCGACGTGCGCTGGCTGCGGAAGGTCGGCGACCGCATCGTCGAGGAGAAGCTGGACCTGGCCGGGCTTCTGCGCGCCGGCCGTACGGACGAGATCCCCATGGTGGGGCAGGGCGACGTCATCATCGTACAGAAACGTCTTCTCACGTATCGCACGGTGCTCGAGGTGATCACTTTGGTGATCCAGTTCCTCACCGTGCGCGAACTGCTACGGCGCTGGTGACACCGATGTGCTCATGGTGGCTCCTTGTCGCGGCAGCGCTTCTGGCATCGCATGCCTCTCGCGCGGCAACGGCGCTGACCGGCTCGACGGGGCTCCTGTACGTGCCGGTCGCGGACGTGACGCCGAATGAGCGATTCTCGTTCGGCGGCGTCATCGGGGATTACCAGGCGTTCCCGGCGAAGAAGTTCTCGCACTTCCGCGAGCATCCTCCGGACTTCTACTTCAGCGGGTACATGAACGTGGGCTACATCCCACGCCTCGAGGTGACTGTCCGCGGCAACGGCATGCCCGGCAGCAGGGGACCGGCGGAGGATGTCGGCCCGTTCTACGTGGACGGCATGGTGAGCGTGCAGGTCCTCGTCTACCGCGGGTCGCGCCGGCTGCCGGCGCTGGCCTTCGGCGTTCAGGACATGTACGGCTTCCTGCTGTTCAACGCGGCCTACACCGTGGTGACGTGGAAGATCGGCGGGCCCCATCGGCAGCCCGTGCTCATCTCGGCCGGATGGGCGGTGGACTGGATGCGCAAGCACCAGGGCACGACCGAGCCCGGGTTCGAGGTCAACCACGTCATGGACGGGTTCCTCCTCGGCACGGAGTGTCCCGTGCGCCCGTGGGTCGCGACCATCGTCGAGTACGACTCCCGGTCGCTCAACGTGGGCCTCCGATTCCGCCCGGTCCCGTGGTGCACGTTCGACGCGGCGGCGGTTCGCTGGGGGCTCGATCAACTCGCGCGACGGCGCATCAGGGGCTTCGCGGCACAACTACACTTCGACGGTCGGCTCTGACGGTGCGTATATTTCCCTGGGGCAGGACAAGAGGGGAGAACATGGCGGTCTACCTGGTAACCGGTGGCGCGGGCTTCATCGGATCACACATCGTCACGACGCTGGTCGATCGCGGGGAGACGGTCCGCGTGCTCGACAACCTCCTGACGGGCAATCTCAGAAATCTCCGGCACGTGGAGCACGACATCACGATGATCCAGGGCGACCTGCGGTCGCCGGATCAGGTGCGCGAGGCGGTGCGCGGAGTCGAGTACCTGCTTCACCAGGCGGCGCTGCCGTCCGTCCCGCGATCGGTGAGAGACCCCGTTGCGACGAACGAGTGCAACGTGGTGGGGACGTTGAACCTCCTGGTGGCCGCGCGCGACGCCGGGGTCAGGCGCGTGGTGGTGGCGTCGTCGTCGTCGGTGTATGGTGACTCGGAGGCGCTGCCGAAGGTGGAGACGATGGCGGTGTCGCCGCTGTCGCCGTATGCGGTGTCGAAGCTGGCGACGGAGCAGTATGGCATTGCCTTCTGGCGATCCTTCCGCCTCGAGACGATTGCGCTGCGGTACTTCAACGTGTTCGGCCCGCGGCAGGACCCGCACTCGCAGTATGCGGCGGTGATCCCGCGATTCATCGACCTCATGCGTCGGGGCGAGCGGCCGACGATCTACGGCGACGGCGAGCAGAGCCGGGACTTCACGTACGTGGACAACGTCGTCTCGGCGAACGTGCTTGCCTGCGCCGCGCCACAGGAGGCGGTCGGCCAGGTGTTCAACTGCGCCTGCAACGAGCGCGTCTCGCTGAACCGGCTCACCGCGACGATCAACGAGCTTCTGGGCACGTCCATCGCGCCGGAACGCGCCGAGCCGCGCGTCGGCGAGGTGCGGCACTCCCTGGCGGACATCGGGAAGGCACGGCGGGTGCTCGGCTACGAGGTCGTAGTGCCGTTCAGAGAAGGGCTTGTACGCCTCGTGCAGGCGACGGCGTGATGCGGGCCGGCGCGGTCATCGCCGGCGGAGTGGACCTGCCATGAATGAAGAGAGCACTGCCCTGCGCGAGTACACCGACATCGTGTACCGGAAGAAGTGGCTGATCGTCGCGGTCTTCGTCTCGGTGTTCCTGAGCACGTTGTACTACGTGCAGCGCCAGCAACAGCTCTACGCCTCCGGCTCGACCCTCTACCTGGAGTATGCGGATCGCACTCCCGGCATCGCGACGGTAGTGTCGCTGGGCGGCCCCGCCACGGGCGGCCGCCAACGTCCACTCGAGTTCTACCTGGGCATCTTCGACAGCCGAAGCTTCCGCGAGCAGGTCGACGACGGACTGATCCACTACGCCATCCGGCTCGGCATGGACCCGGCCGAGGCGGAGCGACGGGCCGACATCAAGCTGCAGATCTTCCCCGGCGAGCACGAGGGCTACTACACGATTCGCTCCGAAGCGACGTCGCCCGACATAGGCTACGCCGCCGACAGCATCGCGACGTACCTGTTCGTCGACCGGTGCCGGGAGCTCGCCCAGTTGGAAGCCCGCACCATGGTACGGTTCATCGAGATGCAGTTCGACTCCGCGCGCGTCAGTCTCGCGCGCGCCGAGGATGCGCTGCAGGACTTCCGCCGGGCCAACAACCTGCTCCAGTTGAGCCAGACGGGCACGGTGGAGGAAGGCCTGCCCATGGAGTACGTGCGGCTGCTCGAGGGCTACTACGACGCGCGCAAGGAGCGTCAGACGGCGCAGGCGACCCTCGACGCGACCACAAGGGCGGGGCAGTTGATCCAGCAGTCGTACGATAGCGTGGCGACGGATCGCGATCGTCGCGCCAACCCAGCCCTGGAGATGTACGAGGTGCGCGAGAGCATCCGCAAGGCGAGCACGGAGCTGCAGATCAAGGAGTTCCAGGAGCGCAGCTTCCAAACGCAGCTCCAGACCTACGAGGCGACGCATCCAGAGCTGTCGAACGTCACCCTCACGTACATGCGGCTCGACCGCGAACGCGACATCTACCAGCGGCTCGGGAACCTCCTCCTCGAGCGGCGGGAGGAACTGCGCGTGCAGGCGTCGTCGGAGACGGGCGGCGTGAAGGTGATCGACCGGCCGACGTACGGCATCGCCGTGCCGAGTCGAGCGCGCGTCACGCTTGTGCTTGGCCTGGTGATCGGCCTGGTCTTTGGGATGGGCGCGGCGTTCGTCTGGGAGTTGTTCGATTCGAACATCAAGTCCAGCGCGGAGGTATCCGACGTGCTCGGCGTGAGCGCCATCGGGTCCATTCCCAGCATCGGCATGTCGCGCGAGCCGCGGATGAACGGGCGGCCCGGGTCGCGCGGGCGCAGCATGCTCATCTCGGAGGTCAGCCCGAAGGACCCCGTCGCGGAAGCCTATCGCACGCTCCGCACGAGCCTCATGTACTCGGTGGGCGATCCGGCCCTCCACACGATCGTCATATCGAGCGCGGGCCAGGCGGAGGGCAAGTCGGTCACGACGGCGAACCTCGGCATCACGTGCGCGCAGATGGGCCAGCGCACCCTGATCCTCGACTGCGACCTGCGGCGCCCGGTCCAGCACTCCCTGTTCCGGCTCGAGCGTGAGGGCGGGCTCACCGAATTCCTCCTGCAGGACCTCGACCTCGCCGACGTCATCAAGCCGAGCGGCGCGGAGGGCTTGGACGTCATCACCGCCGGGATCGCTCCGCCGAACCCGGCGCCGCTGCTCGCCTCCCGGGCGATGGCGGACCGGCTCGCCCAGCTCCGGAAAGGCTACGACCTCGTCATCATGGACTCGCCGCCGATCATCGCGGTGACCGACGCCGTCATCCTCGGCAAGCTGGCGAACGGGGTGCTCCTGGTTGTCCGGTGTGCCGTGACGCCACGGGCGGCGGCCAGGCACGCCCTCTCGATCCTCACCGGCGCGAATGTCCCGGTGCTGGGGGCCATCCTCAACGATATCGACATCAGCCGCCACTACGGGGGCTACTACTACTACAGCTATTACCACCACTACTACGGCGGCTACTATGGCTCCGAGGTCAAAGAGACGAGATCGACGAAGGAAGCGTCATGATGATGCCTGAGCGCTTGAAGGCCATCAGCGTCGGCCCGGAGACCACGATCCGGCGGGCCATGGACATCATCGGCAACGCCGTGCTGGCCGACGCGCCGACCGGCATCGTGCTCGTCGTCGACCCGGCCGACCATCTGGTCGGCATCACCACCGACGGCGACATCCGCCGCGGCCTCCTGCGCGGGGCGACCCTCGATGACCCGGTCGAGAAGATCATGGTGCGCGACCCGGTCGTGCTGCCGGCGGGCCTCACGCCGAGCGAGCTATTGAGCCGCGTGCAGGACGAAGCGCGGAAGCGCTCGCGTCTGCGGCAGAAGAAGGTCGACAAGCTCATCCTCGTCGACGACGGGACCGTGACGGACATCGTCAGCTTCTACGACCTGTGGTACCTCTCGCAAGCGACGACGCGCGTGATCGCGGTGGTCGGCCTCGGTTTCGTCGGGCTCACGCTCGCCGTGACGTTGGCCGATGCGGGGCTGAACGTCATCGGACTGGAGAGCAACCCGGAGATCCTCGCCTCGCTCGCTCGGGGGGAGGCGCACTTCCACGAAGTCGGGCTCAATCATCTCCTGCGGTACCATCTGCATCGCCAGCAGCTCACCATCGCGCCGAACATCGACGCCGTGGACGCGGACATCTTCATCATCTGCGTGGGGACGCCCGTTGACGAAGCCGGGGAGCCGATGCTCGACGACCTCCGCGCGGCGACGCTCCGCGTTGGGGAACGGTTGCGCCGCCGCGGCCTCGTCATCGTCCGCTCGACGGTGCCGGTGGGCGCGTGCCGGAACGTGGTCGCGCCGCTGTTGGAGGAGACGTCGGGCCTGAAGCTCGGGCGGGACATCTTCCTCGCGTTCGCGCCGGAGCGCACCGTCGAGGGCAAGGCGCTCGAGGAGCTGCGGCACCTGCCGCAAATCGTCGGCGGGTACGACCGTGCGAGCGTGCAGATGACGGCGAACCTCATGCGGGAGATCACGCCGACCATCGTCGAGGTCGAGTCGCTCGAAGCGGCCGAGATGATCAAGCTCGTCAACAATTCGTTCCGCGACCTGAGCTTCGCCTTCGCCAACCAGGTGGCGCTCATCTGCGATCACTGGAACCTCGACGCGGCCGAGCTCATCCGCTCGGCGAACGAGGGCTATCCGCGCGACCGCGTGCCGGCGCCGAGCCCGGGCGTCGGCGGCATCTGCCTGAAGAAGGACCCGGTCATCTTCGCTGCGGCCGCGCGTGCGGCAGGCGTGCCGGAGCCCTTGTCGGAGATCGGCCGGCGGATCAACGAGCAGATGCCCGGCTACGTCGCGCGTCGCATCGTCGGGTTCCTGCGGGACGCGGGCCGGCCGGTCAGGGGCGCGAAGGTCCTCCTTGCCGGCCTGGCATTCAAGGGACAGCCGGAGACCTCGGACGTGCGGCACTCGACCGCGCTCGAAGTCTGCCGCCTCCTCGCCGAGCAGGGCGTCGCGGTCCACGGCTACGACCCGGTGGTGGGCCCCGAGGCGATCCGCGCGCTCGGCATCCGTCCGGTGAGCCTGGAGGAGGGCTTCGACGGCGCCGATGCCGCGGCGATATTGAACAATCACCCTTCATTCGCCACGGTCAATCTCTTCTCGCTTCTGGAGTCCATGCGACGGCCGGCCCTGTTCTTCGACGGTTGGCACCTCTTCCCTCCGGCGGAGGTGACGCGGGTCGACGGCATCACGTATGCGAGCATGGGCATGGTGCAGCGCGGCGGGCAGCGGCCTGTGGCGAAGCCCGCGTAGGCGCGGCAGCGCGCGCCAGGGCACGCGTCGGGCGTATCGGCCGGGCTTCCCGGCCGCGGAGGAGGCTCTATGAGCATGGGCGCACCGCGCATTCTTGGCGTCATCCCGGCACGTGGCGGTTCGAAGGGGATCCCTCGGAAGAACCTCGCGCCGATCCTCGGCAAGCCGCTCGTCGCCTACACGATCGAAGCGGCTCTGGCGAGCCGGCTGCTCACCGAGACGATCGTCTCCACCGACGACGAGGAGATCGCCCGGGTCTCGCGCGAGTATGGGGCCGCGGTCCCCTTCATGCGGCCGGCGGAGCTCGCGGTGGATACCGCCCTGGCGGTGCCCACGATCCAGCATGCCGTGCGCGAGATGGAGGCGCTCCGCCGTGTGCGGTACGACGTGGTCGTCATGCTCCAGCCGACGACGCCGCTCCGCACCACGGAGGACATCGACCTCTCCCTCCAGAAGCTGCTCGATACGGGGGCGGATTCGGTGATCGCCGTCGTCGACGTCGGCGGGCATCATCCGATGCGGATGAAGCGGATCGTGGACGACGTGCTGGTGGACTACGACCCCGAGCCGGTGGAGAACATGCCGCGGCAGAAGCTTCCGAAGGTCTACCGGCGCACGGGCTCGATCTTCGCCACGCGGCGCGACGTGCTCATGGAGCGGAACTCGTTCAAGGGGAGCGTCTCGCGCCCGTACATCGTCCCGCCGGAGCGCGCGGTGGACATCGACGAGCCGCTCGACCTCAAGATGGTCGAGCTGCGGCTGCTCGAGCTGAGGAAGAAGGCCGGGGCGTCGTAGCGGCTCCCGAAGGCGCGGGGAACGCCTGCCCCGCACGGGCGGAGGGCTTGCCACGAAGAGGAGGAAGAGGCCGCCATGGCGCACATCATCGCGGAAGTCTGCCAGAATCATGTGGGGGATGTCGAGGTACTGAAGGACATGGTCGCCGCCGCCGCGGAGGCCGGCGCGACGTACGTGAAGATGCAGACCATCTTCAGCGAGGACTTGACCCATCGGCCGCGATTCGATACGGGCAAGGACGAGCGCGGGAACGACGTGGCCATCGTCCGGCCGTACGAGCCGGAGTTCGAGCGGCTGCGGGGGCTCGACCTACCGCTCGATGCGCACGAGGTCTTCGTCGAGGAATGCCGGAAGCACGGCGTACACCCGATGACGACGGTCTTCAGCCGGGGTCGGCTGCCGCTCGTTCTGAGGTCGCGCTGGTCCGGCGTGAAGGTGGCGAGCTATGACTGCGCGAGCTATCCGCTCCTGTGCGAGCTGAGGGATAACTTCGAGTTCCTCGTCGTCTCCACGGGCGCCTCGTACGACCATGAGGTCGCGATGGCGGCGAACGTCTTGAGGAACCGACGGTTCGCCTTCCTCCACTGCGTGACGATCTACCCGACGCCGCTCGACGCGCTTCACCTGCGGCGGATGGAGTGGCTGCGGCAGTTCACGCCGCTTGTCGGCTTCAGCGACCACACGCGCATCGACCGCGACGGGATGACCGCCTCGAAGGTGGCGCTCTGGTACGGCGCGGACCTCGTCGAGCGGCACTTCACGATCCTCGACCGGACGAAGACGAAGGACGGCCCTGTCTCGATGGGGCCGGCGGAGCTGTACGACCTCGTCGAGTTCGCGCGGCTGCCGAAGGCCGACCAGGAGGCCGAGGTGCGCAGGCTCGTGCCCGACGTCGAGCCGCTGCTCGGCCAGGCGCAACGCGAGATGACCGAGGTGGAGCTTCGCAACCGCGACTACTACCGCGGCCGCTTCGCCACGAAGCGCGACGGGATCGTGATCTACAACTGGGAAGACGTGCCGGTGCCGGCCGCGTGAGCCACGGGGGAGCCATGGCCCGGTCGCCGCTCGACGCCACGTACGCTGTCATCCTCGCCGGAGGCCGAGGTACGCGCTTCTGGCCACTCAGTCGGCGCGACCGACCGAAGCAGTTCCTTCGCCTCGCCGGGGTGGAGAGCATGCTTCAGGCGACGGT